>Ga0206978_1024_pt1 | contig 35513 bp, 27 predicted proteins | sample Alteio_BWMinCont_21_FD_153477 | JGI IMG/M metagenome (GOLD analysis project Ga0206978, IMG submission 153477) | Enriched cells from forest soil in Barre Woods Harvard Forest LTER site, Petersham, Massachusetts, United States -... | ecosystem: Environmental > Terrestrial > Soil > Temperate forest >...
TGCGCAGGCAAACCATGTTTATCCAGCGGATGACATGAGCCCGTGGTACGAACTTATCTCGACCGTTGGTGCGCCTTGGCCAAGCAATAACGTGACCTCTCCTGACCCTGCTAATGGTCAGTATCTGGGTCCAGTTCGCAGCTTGTGGGCTTGCCCTGGCTATAATCGCATCCAGGGCGGGTTCTGGAACAGCGAGAGAATAGTCGGGTCAGGCCAGAGCGAAGTGAGCTATGGTTACAATCATTTTGGCCAGACCATGGATGTCAACGGACAGGCGACGTTCCGCGGATTAGCGGGCGATTCTGGGGGTGGCACCAATGGCTTTATACCAATTAGCGAGAGCATAGTTGTAAATCCAAGCGACATGATTGCCATCGGGGATGCCGTCATGTTTTGGGATGCAGGCGTTATGAATCCACCATTTGTGGCGGGCACTCCCGTTCTGGATAGAGGTCTCACCCCCAATTCCGCCGCCACTGCTGGTTATCTGGCTCAGGGGTTGCCATCAGGCACTCCCGTCGAGCGCGCCTTTGACAAACGGCACGGAGCGCGGTGGAATATGGGATTCTGCGATGGGCACATCGAGAATCTGCGCCGACAGGATGTGTTCAACCAGAACAACCCTGGGCAAATGAAGCGGTGGAACAGGGACAACCAGCCACACAACTAGTGATGGGTTGCGATGCTCCACCCCTAAGCCATGACCAAGTTCAAACGTGCCTTCACCCTGATTGAATTGCTGGTCGTCATTGCCATTATCGCGATTCTGGCGGCGTTATTGCTGCCAGCTTTGAATCGAGCAAAGAACGCAGCGGATTCAGCCATATGCAAGAGCAACTTGCATCAACAAATGCTTGGGCTAAGCACGTATTCGCAGGATTTTGGCGCATACCCGCCACAACTCCAACTGCTCGTTCCCTTCGTGGGAGCGCCTTATCCCGAGCAGAATTATAATGGTTCATACTACCTGGGACCGAGGCAGAGTGTTTGGGTCTGCCCTGGCTACAATCGCCTGCGGGGGTCGATTGGAGGTTTCGCCGACTACGTCATTGGCGCGAGCTACGGCTTCAACGACGGTGGCAGCGATGAGGAGCATGGCCTGGGTGGAACCTCTACTCTTTTGGGGACTAACTATACGCTAGCTCCAACCCCCGCAAATCGAGTGCTGGTCCCGAGCGATATGATTGCCGTGGGTGATGCGTTTTTTGCTCTAAACGCAACCATTCCGACTGGAGTCGCAGTGTTGAGTGAAGGCCCATATTCCTACCTCATACCCTACCTCCAACGGAATATTCCCCCAGACTACGCAAACGACCCTGCGATGCGAGAGAATCAACAGCGCCACGGCGGTCGATGGAACGTAGGATTCTGCGACGCACTCGTTGAGAACCTTCGCACATCCGACCTGTTCAACCTTACCAATTCCATTGTGGCTCAGCGCTGGAACATTGACCATCAACCTCACAATTACGCCTCACCCTAATTGATGGATGAATGGCCGCGCTACCATCATGAGAAAGTTGGGAACAGCGAACCGCAATGGCGCAAAGAGGAGGCGTGGCTTCACCTTGATTGAACTCCTGGTGGTTATCGCCATCATCGCCATACTGGCGGCACTGCTGCTCCCTGCTTTGACCAGGGCTAAACAGCAAGCCAACTCGACTGTCTGCAAAAACCATTTGAAGCAGATGGGTTTGGGTCTCTTCCTTTATGTCAACGATAACCGCGAGTTTTACCCGTATTGGGCTTGGTTCAGCCCCGTAGACGGCAAGCCATTGGGAACCTGGGAGGGAAGCCTCGCGCTTTACTACCCCCTCAAATGGACGAACGTCGCCTACCACTGTCCTGGATATAAGGGCGCGATTTCCGACTCGCTTTATGCCGCGCAGGGGAGCGTCATCAATTTTATCGGCAGCTACGCGTACAATTGGAAGGGCGCCAATGGGAATACAACCTTCTTACTGGGGTTGGGGTGCACATGGGATAGTAACCCCGCCAATCTCTCCGCCCGTCAATCTGACATCAGAACTCCTGCGGATATGTTTTCCATAGGTGAGGCGCGTCTCGAAGACTGGAGTGAATCGAACGTGCCACTTTGGGGAGGAAACGATATAATGAAGATTGGTTCATCCAGCCCCATTTCGATGACGCCTCCTCGACATGGCAAGAATTACAACCAACTTTGTTGCGATGGTCACGTCGAGGCAATAGACCCTTCAATTCTTTTTAGCCCCACCCGAACTGCGCCCCGCTGGAACCGCGACGACCAGCCCCATCCAGAAGCGTGGTAATGAAAACCCCGAACAGAAAGCGCGGCTTTACCCTGATTGAACTGTTGGTCGTTATAGCAATTATTGCGATTCTGGCGGCTTTGTTGCTTCCCGCCTTGACCAGGGCCAAACAGCATGCCAACTCGACTGTTTGCAAGAATCACCTGCACCAGATGGGTCTGGCATTACAGCTTTATGCCAACGATGACAAACGCCACGATTATCCTTATGATGGCGTCGTGGGTGGGCCTCAAGTCTTTTTCTGGTTTAATGCTCTGGAACCTTACTACCCTCTTTCCTGGACCAATCCAGCTTATCATTGTCCTGGGTACAAGGAGCCGATTGCATTGAACATAAACGGTAATCCATTTGGAAGTTACGCGCATAACTGCTCAGGCTCGGCATTTAAGGTGGGGACTTTTGGCGATAATTTGGGGCTGGGTTTTGCTTTCTGGTACGACCAGTCTTGGAACACGCTTCCTATCTCCGAAGCTCAAGTCATAAGCCCATCAGAAATGTTTGCAATCAGTGATTCGAGAGAGGTTCATTCAACGGCGACCAGTTGGGTTGGGCTATTTGACCTTCAGATTGGATATAATGGCTTATCATCCGAACGACGTAATCCACCGCGACATGGCAGGAATTACAACCTGGTTTGCTGCGATGGCCACGTTGAGGGAATCGACGTAACTCGTGTTTTCGACCCAACAAATTATGCCGTCAGATGGAATAACGACCATCAACCCCACACAGAAGTTTGGGGACCATGAGCTTCCCCCTTTTTTCCTTGGTTTGATTCTCTGCGCCCTGAACCCGCAGCAGCGGTTTTGATGGCGCGATTGGGAATTATTTTTGTTAAGTTGGGCTGAGCCGCTCACTGCATCGCCTTCGAGAAAGCCTCTGGCGCGACCGCGTTGGTGATGGGGTCGGTTTCAAGTTTCTCGGCCCGATAAAGGGAGGAGGTCCAGGCTAATCTCGCAGCTTTCTTGCAGGGTGTCCCCTTTCTTACCAAAGAAATCCAGGTCTTTGGCATTCCGATGAATCGTTCGGGCAAGGGTCGGTCCAAATGAACAACAACCCTGAGTTTCCAGGTCGCGACGGAGGTTGGAGCAACCACTCCGAATTCCTGCCCTGGGACAATTGGCCACGATTGCGGGGACGACCAAAAATCTATCGCAGGCTTTACTGTCCCAGACGGTTGAGGAGTAAATGGAAGCTCAATTTTATCGCCAACAACCTTTTCAGCCCACCTAACTTGGATTTGTCTCCCATCAGCAACCTCGACCCTGAAAAAGACAACCTGCTTGCCTTGCTCGAAAGCCCTCCTGACAATTTTTAAGCGAACGGGTTGGACGGATTGCTTTGACCAAAACAGAAACGCCAAGCCACCCGCCAAACCCAAACCGAAGATGACGAGCAATAGTGTGCGGCGACGGTTCATTTTGTGACTTCAATCGCGACTCCGTTCGTGATGGGGTCGCTATAAAGCTCTTGAGGATGATTATTGTAAAACGCATTCCATGCCGCCGTCTCAGTCCTCGGGAAAGCTATTCCACTTTTTCTCATGTAACTCCAGGTGCTTGGCATCGCACTCAAGCGTTCCCAGATTGGGAGGTCCAAGCACACGGTAACCTGAACTCGCCAGATGGAGGCATTTGTTGGGACAACAACTCCGAACTCGCTCCGTCCGCTACGCAGGCTCATGATAGGCGATGTCTGCGATGGTGCCCAAAAGTTTGGGGCAGGCTTCGGCGGCACGCCAGAAACTGCGTATTCAACTGAGCGTGTGGGCGGGTCCTCAATGATTTTTGCAACCTCGGTAATTTGGATTCGTCTGTTGTCAGCCGTCTCTACTCGGAAGAATACAACTGGCTTTCCTTGTTCAACAGCCCGCCTGACCATTTTCAAGGCAACCACGGGTTGGTGCGGGTGCTCTGGCCAAAACAAGAAGACACCAGACGCCAGTCCCAAACCGACGATGACGAGCAATAGTGTGCGGCGACGGTTCATTTTGCGATATCTGGCGGGACTGTGTTGGTGATGAAGTCGCTTTCAATCACGTTAGTTTCAAAACTCCCAGTATATCCCGAACAAGCCATGTGCCATGCAATTCTTGTAATCTCCGATAAAGTTCGTCCGTTCGACCTGCAAAAGCTGAACATCCTCGGCATCGCCTCGAAGGCACCTAAACGGCTGGGAACCGACATCGTTGCCGTAACTCGCAGTTTCCAAATTGGGACGTTGGTCAGCGCAAGCACTCCAAAGTCCCGCCCAGCGGAAGCCCAATGTCGCAATTGCGAGGGTGCCCAAAAATTATCCGGCCCATCGGCCTCACCCCACTCCTGCAACTGGACTAGTGCCCAAACGTCTTTGGATGACACAGGCGAGTCATATCGACCATCGAGTGCGGCCCCCGTGACTTTCTCCACACCATGGATTAGGATTCGCAGGTTACCCTATAAGCAATAATGCAGACAACAAACAAACACCATAAGCAGAACCAACAACAATACAACACACATATACCTTATATATTATACTCAGATGTTCTGCACTTTTTGGTCGGGGACACTTTTAAAAGTATAGATTCTGGGTTCACTTAATAAAGTAACCTGTTTTTCGACATCCGTTGTTTGCTTCATGAGACCGTTCTGAACCACCAACAGCAATTGGGACTTTTGAAAGTTACCATTGTTCAATCATCGTTTAACATCCGTGGTTGCTTGAGTTTCAAAATAACCAAGGTGTTTTTCCCAGATTAAGTGTAATTAAGGAAAAGGAGTTTAGTTATGCTAAATCAATGCGATACTTATGAAGAGTTGCTTACCGCCACCGATTGGGGTGCTGAGGCCGAGCTAATCATTTTGAAGCTGATGCATAAGCCCAAGGGCTTTACGAAAGATGACTTTTGGAAAATGGCAAGGGATTGCCCAATGCCACCTCGAATGATTAACCGCTATTTCAGAATTAAACTTGGCGAGTTTGTGAGCGCAGGATATGCGCGGTGACCTGCTTACCAAGGACGAGGAAGAGCAGAAATTGTACAAGGAGGCAGTGAAATCGCTGGTGGAAGCCACTTCGCAGGAAAATAGGGAAGCAGTTGAGGAGGCTATAGGTTTGTTGTTTCCAGCACCGTACGAATCAAGCGACGAGAAAACAGAGAATTGGTTCAAAGGGTTTCGCATTTGTGATAATGAGGCATTCGACAGATACTTTATTCTGTCATTACCGGCAGGTGCGGTTTCGAACTGCGAACTAGTTGAAATCCTGACGGTTGTCGGAGATGCGGACGCCCTCTCCAACCGATTGAAGAAGTATCATGAAGAGCATCGGCTTTTGGACCTACTGCGATACTTAAACGTCCATGTTAAAGCTCTTAACTTGGATTATGCAGAGGCGCTAACTACAGCGATGTTGAACATTGGAGATTTGTGCGAGAACAAGCAAGATGCGCGCAAATGGTTCAACACCAGCACCGACCATTACGTTGAAAGTATTGTTTATCGAATTTTAAAGCGTCAAGACAACGACCACAAACGGGTTGCAACGTTGCTCGCTTCAATTCAGCAAACATCGGGTCTTTTTATTCCGCTTGCCATCGTCGGGCAGGAAATTCATCGAAGAAAGGAAAACCCCAGACATTGCATAGTGCCAGAAACCGCACTCAACAGTCTAAAGGAAGCATGTTTGATTAAAATTCGGACTTGGTCCCAAAACCAGCAACTCAGCAAACACATTCAACTCAAAGTCATTCTTCATTACTGGCGGGACTGGGCTGGACCGTCTGAACCAGCAGAATGGATAAAAGACTTGATAACAACAAAAGAAGGGCTCCGTGCTTATCTCGGTGCCTTTTTGGCTCGAATCACGCCGGATGATGTGGCGAGTCACGTGTCCCTGCTTGGCGCAATTCGCTCCATGGAATTGCTTTTTCCGCTCAGTGAGGTGAGCCAGCAAGTTCAGGTATTCAAGTCGCAGGATGGCGATAAAGATTTGATTAAGCTATTTGAGGACGGTTTGGAACAGTGGACCATCTATCAGCAGCAACAGCAGTCAAACACTTCCAATTCCTCAAGCCCGAGTCCGTCGGGAACGTCAGGAGAGCCTGGTTGATTTATTACCTACCGTGATTGCATGTGCTGCACCAATCGTGCGGGGTTGAGCGATGAAGGCGGCAGAACCAATTTGATACTGCCTTTTGATACTGGATGGCAGAAACTCTGCCTTGTTGTGTCCAAGTTTGTCCGAGAAGATTCCCTCAATAAAGCTCTGTTGACTCTGATTTGTCCAAGTGTGTCCAACGCTGAGAAACTGCGGTAAAATCAGGGAAAAACAGCTTGAAGCAATTTCGAGTCAGGTGCCTTTAACCACTCAGCCACCCTTCCGCGATGGTGCGCGCTGCAGGGTTTGAACCTGCGACCCCTTCCGTGTGAAGGAAGTGCTCTACCGCTGAGCTAAGCGCGCTGCCAAAATCGAAAGACCCGCGAGAATGGTCAATTTGCGTTGTCTTTCGCGAATTCTGCGAGAGGCGAGGCTAGCCCGAGGCCACCAGCCCAGCAAGCCAAAAGCCGGCGGAAGCGGCACAGTGGAAGTCCGAAACCCGAAGGCCGAAATCTGAAATCCGAAATCCGAAACAAATTCGAAGGCAAAATTGGCAGCAAATCCCGCTCTTTCCGGAGATTCTTTCCCAACTCCTCGGATTGGTTCGGATTTCGGGTTTCGGACTTCTCTTAAGAAACTCCCCATGGAAGTCCGTGAAGGTCAGCCGCTTCGCTGGTATGGAGTTTCTTCCATCATCGGCCCTCAATGGGGGAATGGTGCTTTCGGCCTTCGGTTTTCGGATTTCCGGCTTGGCTTGGCCCGCGCCGGGTGGATCCGTGGCTAAATGCCTTTTTCAAGTTGCCTTCAATTGGTTTTCCGGGTTTGCGACTCCGGCCTGGCGCCAGGAAAATGCCTTCGATCGACTAAGAGTCGGATGTTGCTGCGGACAAGGATGTCCGCGCGCCGGGGGTAGTGTTGGTTCGGGGGCGCCTGGCCGCCATGGCACGCAAACTGAACCCGAGTCCGTTTTCAAATGGCTCGACGCGGGCTTCGATTTCGAGCACGGGATACCGAACGGTCGCCAGGCCATAGGTTTTATAGGTTTTGGCAAAAAGTTCGGTCTCGATAATTCCCGTCCAATCTGCCAGCGACAAAAATTTCATCGGTTCGCCGGTGATTTGATGATGGACGCGCTGCTCGACCACCAAGCCGCAGACGGAAACGGTTTGGCCGATGAATTCTCCCAGGCGGTTCACCGGGCAATACGTATCCCAAGCGATGTTGTCAAAGAGTTCGAGCGGATGTCCGCTCACGGCAAATCCAAAAAGCTCTGTTTCCGCCTGAAGCCGCTCGCGGCGGGAGGGCTCGACCACGGGCAGTTCCGGGAGTCCGGCCGGGTCGGCCGGCGGAATGAGCCAGCCCTGTTTTGGCTCTGAGGATGAGCCGAACGTGCGCAAGAGATATTGCGCCTCCCAAAACTGCCGGGTTCTTTTGCCGCCAAAATCGTCAAAAGCCCCAGCCCGAATCATCGCCTCGAATTCCTCGCCGAACGGCATGACCCGGCGGAAAAAGTCCGGCAGAGAAGAGAACGGACCTCGCTTTCGCGCCTCGATGATTTTATCCGAAGTCCGGTCGGTAAGACCCTTCATGCGGGTGAATGGAACGCGGATTTGTTTTCCATGTGGCACAAAGGCCGGGCCGGGTTCATTCACCGAGGGTGGGAGAAGGTTTAAGCCGAGGCGATGGCATTCGAGCACGTAAACCAGGGGATCGTAAAAGCCTTTGCCATTGGTCAGCACAGCCGCCATGAATTCAGCGGGGAAGTATCGTTTCAGCCAGGCCGATTGGTAGGCTTCCACACCGTAGGCGGTGCTGTGCGCTTTGCAGAAGGCGTAGCCGGCAAAACCGGTGACCAATCCCCACACTTCCGCGGTTTTTTCCGTTGACTGGCCACGAGCCAGAGAGGATGAAAAGAATTCGCCCTGAATCTCTTCGATGACGGAGCGTTTTTGTTTGTTGAGCGCCCGGCGCAGCACATCGGCGCGGCCGGCCGGCAGACCGGCAAACGCCTCGCAGATTTGCAGGATGTGCTCTTCGTAAACCACCAGCCCGTACGTGCTCCGCAGGCAGGATTCCAGCGAGGGATGCGGATATTCGATCGGTTCCATTCGCTGATAGCGCCGCGCGAAGGAAAGTTTTTTTCCTTCGTTGGCCGCTCCGGGACGGATCACGCTCACGATGGCCACCAGGCCGTCGATTTCCCGCACGTTGCACATGCGGCTGAGGCCGGTCATGGCGGGGCTTTCAATATGGTGAACCGCACGGGCATTTCCGCCGGCAATCATGTCCCACACATTTTGGTCGCACCAGGGCTCGATGGCTTGCGGGTCGCCGAGCAGGAGTTTTTGGGTTTTTCCCTCACGGGCCACGCACCGGTCCAAATCCACTTCAATTCCGCGCCCGCTCAACATGGATTTAACATCCCGCATGGCGGCCAACCCGCCCTGGGCCAGGATGTCCATTTTGACAAGGCCCACGGCTTCGACGGAGTCCATGTCGAAATGGGTTGTGGCGTAGCCTTTGTTGGCGATGAAAGTGGGCGTTAGTTCATGCATCGGTTGCCGCGAGAGAACCAGGCCGCAGGGGTGCATTTTGGGATAACGCGGGACGCCGTCCAGGAACTCGGCCATTTCGAGCGCGGTTTTATAAGGTTCGTCGTCCACCGGGAGGTCGCGGTTTTCGGGACTGGCCTTCAGCATTTCGACCAACCGCGCGCCGCCGGTCGGCGCCGGTTCATCGGGTACCCATCCGCCGCCAAAACTCCAGGGAAAGTGCTCGGTGAACTTGCGCACTTCCCGTTCCGCCACGCCCAGCACTTTGGCTACTTCGGCAAAAGCGCTCTTGGCTTGGAAGGTTGAGAAACCTCCCACGACGGCGCAACGTTCGCGCCGGTATTTTTCAAAGATGAGTTTCACCACGTCATCCTTGTAGTCGTGCGCGAAATCAATATCGATGTCGGGCAATTTATGAAGAGCCATCCGTTCTTTATTCAAAAAGCGCCTGAAATAAAGGTCGAAGCGAATCGGGCAAACCCCGCTGATTCCGAGGCAGTAGCAGACCAGGCTGTCGGCGGCGCTGCCGCGGGTGATCCACTCGATGCCGCGCGCGCGGCACTCCTGAAGAAAATCCCAGGTGATCAGAAAATATTCCTCGTAGCCGACATCGCTGATGATGTCCAACTCCTCCATCACTTGCGGCCGGAATTTTTCCGAGCGGGTTCCGTAGCGCTCGTACAGGCCCTGGAGCACGAGGCGGCGCAAAAACTCCTTTGCGCATAAACCATCGGGCGGAGGATAGGTGGGGAATTGAGGCTTGCCGAAGGGAAGCTCGAAATGGCAGCGCTCGGCGATTTCGATTGTGTGGCGGAGCCAATCCGGGTGCGGTTTGCAGCGATCCGCCATTTCGGCGGGCGGGCGGAAGTGCAGGCGGCCGCCGTTTCGTTTTTCAGGATGACGCTCGCGCAGAAGAGTCAGCGTGCGGATGCTTTGGACGATGTCGTATCTCTGCCGGTCCGCGGGCGCCGCGTAATGAACCGGAGGACACGCAACGGAGGAGAAATTACCCGGAGAACCCCTGGCCGTGACCATTGCGTAGAACGAGCGGGGAAATAGCGCCGCGAGTTCCGTATCGGGGCTGACCGCGATCAACCCGTCCGTCAATCCGTCAAACTCATCCAGACAGAAGGGGAGGCGCTGCTGCGCCGCGACGGCGGCCTCATCGGCCTCTTTCGCCGTTCGCTCCGCGTGGGCCGAAAGGAGGCGGCAGACGTTATAATATCCACGTGGCGACTCGACATATAAGAGAAGCGGCTGGGTCCCCACACGCAGTTCGACACCTAAAATGGCTTTTACGCCCACGTCCCTGGCAGCGAGCGCAAACTCGACCGCACCGTGGAGGTTACCGGTATCGGTGAGGGCAACGGCCGGCAAGCTGTGCCGCCTGGCGAGCCGCACAATCGCTTCCGGGGAGAGCGTTGAATCCAGGAACGAATAGTGACTGTGCATGCGAAGCGGCACGTAAGCTGCGGGCTCCTGCCGCTGCAAAAAAACCCTGCTTCGTGAAGGGAACAGCGATCGAGGCAGAACTTTTGCAATGGCGTCCGCCGGAGGAGCGCGCAGGCGGAAATCGTGCCCGCGCAGGATGATTGCGTGGCCGTGAGATTTTCTAAGCGCATCAATTTGAAAGGCCAGGCGGGCGTTTGAATCGTGGCGCTGTGAGGAGGATAGCAAAGGGAGTTCGGTCAAAAGGGGGCCGTGATAAAGGTTCGAGAGCTTCAGCGACACAAGCCGCAGGCTGACCCGGCGTTTCCAGGCTTTGCGAAGGAGCGTATGGATAAGTCCGTACACATCGGTCTCCAGATCCGTCGGTTCGAGCAGGCTATCGCTCGCTTGATCCTCCGCCATATCGTTGTAACGAACCTTGACCGTCAATGTACGGATACTCCGGCTCTCTTCGCGGACCGTGGCGAAAAGATTATCCGCCATCCGCCGGAGGACCGCTTCAACATATTCCTCGTCGGTAAGGTCGGTTCCAAAAGTTTCCTGGTGCCCGAATGACTTTTGGGGCTCGCGCGCCGGGACGAGGGGCCGCTCGTCGATGCCATTGGCAAACTGGCGAAGCGTTGAGGCCTGGTTTCCGAGCAAAAGCTCGAGCATCGACAGCGGTGTCAGCGCCACGTGCCGGATTTTTGCCAGACCGGCGGTATTGAGGCGCACGCTGGTTTTGGGTCCGACCCCGGGGAGCCATTTGTTCGGAAGTGGATGGAGGAACGCCGCTTCGTCGCCGGGCGGGACTTCATAAAACGCGGCGGGTTTGGTGAGCTTGGAAGCGACGGCGCTGACAAGCTTGTTGGTTCCGATGCCCTCACTGACGCTGATTTTCAATCGCTGGCCGATGGCCTTGCGAATCGTGAGGGCGATTTCTGCCGCCGGTTTTTTTGTGCCGGACAGGTCGAAATATCCCTCGTCGATTGAGGTTTGTTCGACTTCAGGCGTGAAGTCGTAGGCGTAGCCAAACATCCAGTTTGAGAATTGCTCGTAGCGCTCGAAATCGCCGGGCAGGACAATCAGCTTCGGACAGAGCTTCCTGGCTCGGACAGTGGGCATGGGCGTGTAAACCCCAAAGCGCCTGGCTTCGTAGGAAGCGGAAGCGATGATGCCCCGTTTTTCGCCGCCGACCGCGATGGGTTTGCCGCGCAGTTTTGGATCAGCGGCTTGCTCGACGGCTGCAAAAAAGGCGTCCGCGTCGAGATGAACGATGGAGCGTTTTGGCATGGTTCATTCACTCGCCTTTCGGATCAGCGCGCGAAATACGCCCTGAATCATCAGTTCCTCGGACGGGAGGAGGTCCGGGTATTTGGGATTTTCCGCTTTGAGGAACGGCCGGTTGTTTTTGAGCACGAAAGTTTTGAGCGTGCTTTTTCGGTCAATGAGCGCCGCCACAATTTGGCCGTGCCGCGGTTCGGGCCCATGTTCGAGAATCACAATGTCACCGTTGCAGACGTGGCGGCCAATCATGGAGTCGCCCACAACCCGAAGCGCAAAAGTGTTGCGCGTGGGTTTAAAACCAATCGTGGCCATGTCGACCGTGACACAGCCTTCGACGTCTTGCTCCCGGTCCTGCCCGAAGCCCGCCGGAATGGAGCCGAAAATGGGAATTTCCGCCACCGCCGCGCGACGCAGCGGTTTGGCATCCTCGGCCAGGCGCAACGCCCGCGCTTTTCCCGCAAAGGCAATGAGGGCGCCTTTCCTGATTAGCGCCTGGACATGGCAAGCCGCGGCATAGGAACTCGCAAATCTGAAATGCGAGGCAATCTCCCGGTGGCTCGGACACGGTCTGCCCGCACCCAGTTCAGCGGCAATGAAAGTGCGGATGGCCTCTTGTTTTCTGCTTAATGGTTTAATATTCATTGTGCCAGTTTAGCGTCCTCGCAGGACAAGCATGAACACAGGACTGGAAAGTCCTGTGAACCGGCAGGCTGGAAAGCCCGATGCCAATAGGATTTCATTTTTCATCCCGGAGAAGGTGTGAAAGAATTCATTTTACAATCAGGCATGAGCGCATGACCAAGTGGGGATAAGGCCGGCCAACGTTACACCAGAGGCGGATCGTTTTGGCCGATTCAGTCAGACCAGGGGACTGGCAATGCCCCAGGTTGGCTATTGTGCGGTAGATTTGCGGTTTTTCAGGTCATTTCTGTGTTTGGTCTGGTTTGGTTTAGTTCTGAGCGGTGGCTAACCTAGGCAGCCAGCAAAGCCGAATCCACTGCTGTATATTATAGGTGAGGCAGGCCCAGAGCGCTTCCAGGCCCACCTTGATCAAGCCGCGCAAGCGGAACTGCCGCACAGCCAGCTTCTCTTTAATCCAGGCATTAGGAAATTCGGCCACTGGCGCCCGCTGCCGGTAAATCTCCTGGGCTTGGGGCGTCTGCATCTTCTCTCGAAACTGGCGCACCTGCGGTGCATCCACCGAGCGTGCGATCATCCGGCCTTGGGCGCTTCGCGGACAACACTGCGCTTTGAACCGACAGGCTTGGCAGACCGAGGTCTCGGCTCGATACTGGTGGTGGACCACTCCGATGCCTTGGTGCTGGTAGAGCGGTCGCAAGCAGTGCCCCGCTGGACAACGGTAGCGATCCTGGGCCGCATCATAGGTGAAGGCTTGCGCCTGAAACTCCGGGGCCATGGCCTCCCCTCTGGTATTGCCGCCCTTGGGCTCGCTCCAAGAACCGATCAGATCGATCCCTCGGGCCGCCGTCTCCATAATGTTCTCCCGCGAGGTAAACCCGCCATCGGCCACCAATTGCTTGGGCTGGGCCTTTAGGTTCTGCTCGATGCGCTGCACCCCGCCGAGCAACTCCCCGTAATCGCTGCTGTTTTGGCTGATCCCCACCCCCACGATGATCTTGTGGCTGGCTTCGGTCGACATCTGCACATTGTAACTGGGGGCATAACCCCCATCGGGCTGCTTCATCACCCGCGCCTGCGGGTCACTGATGCTCACCCGGGCCGATTCCCTTTCTTTGGCATCCCGCTTGGCTTGCCGGACTGTTTCCAACTCCTTGAACGCTTGCTCCACTCGCTGCTGGCGCTCCCGTGCGGCCCGCTGTTGGGCCGCCTCCTGACGGCTGGGTTCGTCGCTAGCGCTCTGTTCGAGGGTCTGCACCTGTTGGCGAGCGGCCTCCAGGTGCTCGCGCAATCGTTCCTCCCGCCGAAAACTATCGCCGCTGGCACAGGCCTTAATCTTGGTCCCATCATGCATTACCCGTTCCAAACTCACCAAACCCTCGGCGCTCAACACGCCCAACAACTCAACAAACAACTCTTGGAGCGCTGGCCCGTGCGCGACCCGGAAATCCGAAAGCGAGTGGTGGTTGACCGGCTCCATCCCGCAAAGCCATTCAAAGGCCGGGTCATAGCTGCAGCGGCGCGCGATTTCACGGGCCGAACTGATTCCCCGGCTATAGGCGTAAACCCACAGGCTGATGAGCAAGCGCGGGTCCCGCGGGGCGCGCCCAGCCACGCCCTCCACCGCTTCGATTGGCCTGTAAAAACCTGCCAGGTCCAGTCCTCCAGTCAGCCCCCAAATGGCCCGGGCCGGATGGTCCGGCTCGATAAGATGTTCCACGTCCACCGTCCGCCACACCAACTGCGAGCGGTCCACCGGCTTGAGCCGCGGCCGAACCGACCCGTCGACGTTCGGTTCGGCGGACGAAATCGGTATCGTCTCCAGACCTGGCAGGATGGGCCCGCTGGACTGCGGTTCATTCATGGCCAGACCTCCCGGAGCGTGCGGCGGGTTTTACCCGCCGGATCTCAAAGGTATGCCGGTCCTTGAGGATCCACTCCAGGGCCTCGCCTTTTTCCAGTTCCAGGGCGGCGGCCAGGGGGGCCGGACAGATCAAGTAGAACTGGCGGTTTTGGCCGCCGCGTTGAATGACTTGCAGTTTAGAAAGATAACCCATACAATTCGTATTACTAGCTATACAGCTAGTTCTGTCAAGGGTTAATTTTTTCACACCTTCGGAGGGATGCATGAGAATAGCCCCACGCTTCAGCGTTGGGGGGGAGGGTGTGACACCCTCTAAGTCCCGAAGGGACGGTTGAATCCCAGTAGCATTCCTCAACCGTCCCTTCGGGACTATCCGCTTCGGCCGTCGATCCCAACGCTGAAGCGTTGGGCTATTGTCGAATGTCCCTCCGGGACAATGGACGTGCGAAGCAATGGAAAGGCTGTTCACGTTCAAATCCTAGTGAGGCGGGAACTTCGAACATTCAACGTCCAACGTCCAACCTCGAAATCCAAGCGCCCGGCCTCCCTTTTTGCTCCGCCCGCTATCATAATGCTTGTGAAAGGGTTCGATATTCGAAGTTGGACGTTGAATGTTGGAAGTTCGAACAACCTGCACACGCTAAAACTTGACTGCGTTGTATAAATTCATACTGCTCATTTGAGCAGTATAGAGAGCCGGTGTCAACCTTTAACGGAGGCTAGCAGGTATCAATTCGGCAAACAGTTCTTAAGGACATCCACTACCAACTCGATTTCCTCGGGCCGCAACTCAGGGTATATGGGCAAGGAAAGCAATTCGCGGGCACAGCGCTCGGCGACCGGGAAGGAGCCTGGACCCAGGCCCAAAAAGCTGTAGGCCTTTTGAAGGTGAATGGGGAGGGGATAATGGACGGCGCAAGTCACACCGCAGGCAGCCATACGCTCCAAAACACCATCGCGATCGGGCACGCGCACGGCATAAATATGAAAGACCGATTCAGTGTAGGGAGCGACGTACGGGCGGATGACCCTTGGCTCATCGGAGAGCAATTCATCGTAGAGGCGGGCGTGGGCGCGTCGGGCGTCATTGGCTGCATGGAGGTGGCGCAATTTAACGCTCAACAGGGCCGCCTGGATACCATCCATGCGCGCATTCCAGCCGATTGTGGAGTGCACATTTTTGGACGTCTGCCCATGATCCCGCAGGGCCTGAATTCTCGATCGCAACTCAGGTTCCTCGGTAGTGACAGCGCCTGCCTCGCCCAAGGCGCCGAGGTTGTTACCCGGATAAAAGCTGAAACACCCGACGACGCCGATGCTGCCAGCTCTGCGGCCTTTATATTCAGCACCGTGGGCCTGGCATGCATCCTCGACGACGGGAGTTCCATGACGCGCCGCAATGGCTTGGATGGCGTCCATATCTGCCATCTGACCGAAGAGATGGACAGGGATTATGGCTTGGGTTCGCAGGGTGATGGCCGCTTCGAGTTCAGCGGGGTCCATCGTGTAGGTGCGCTCGTCAATATCGACGAAAACCGGGCGGGCGCCGCAGAAGCTGACAGCCTCGGCGGTAGCCATGAAGGTGTAAGGGGTGGTAATGACCTCATCGCCCTGGCCCACACCCAGCGAAAGCAAACTCAGCCATAAGGCGTCGGTGCCACTGCCTACGCCCAAGGCATAGCGGGCGTGGCAAAAAGCGGCGAATTCCTCTTCGAATTTGGCAACGAAAGGTCCCCCGGCGAAGGCACTCGATTCGGTGACCTGGCGAAAGGCATCGAGCAACCCGGGCATGAGCGCTTGATGCTGCTTGCGCAAGTCAAGAAAGGGCACTTGCAAAGTTGTTGCCTGCATTGTTTCACTCCCGCGGCTGAATCTTGCGCTCCGATGGACTCACTAGCACCGGCGTCCGTACTGGCCTTGATCAATTGGGTTATCTGACTTCCAAATCTTGCAACGGACTGGAGAAGCCGCAATTCCGAGGATTACGGAGAGTTGGTCGGTGATATTACGGAGTGGGTACGGAGGCGCAGCTTGTCACTGCAAAAACCGCTAATCTTCACCAATTGGCGCTAATCAATGGGAACCCACTCGGAGTGGATGGGATGTCCAAGGTGAGGCCGCTTCATCGCGAAGCGGGGAGGCTACTTGAGGTGAGCCGGATTGTGGATAACAGCGTTCGGTCGAGTGGCAGAGACTCGAGCCTTGACGGGGATAACCTTTAGGACATAGCGCCGGGCAGCCACCCGTACCAGTGCGAGACAGAATACCACCGACATGGACACCGAGGAAATAAGCGCGAAGGCCATGTAGAAAATGTCAGCAATCTGCATGCCCTGAGCGAGCGGTGCGAGAGGAGTCGTGAAAAGCCTCCTGTTTCATTGCGTAAGACGCAGCAGTCGAGCACTTTTTGAATTTTTACGCTCTTCTTATTTTTATTATCGGGAATGGATTTTTTGTCTAAAATCGAGGCATAATTTGCCTAATTCCGAGGCAATACGTGAGAGCGGGCGAAGGGAGGCGCGATCCAAAAGATAGCGAGCTAAGACGATTGGCAAAGCTTATGCGTAGGGGGTCTTGTAACTAAGATGTATAGAAACTGTTTGAAACAAGGGGTAGGGTCTGCGGCTCAATTCATTTGCTTGCTCGGATTCCTGGCTACTTCGGCCTCACTGATGGCAACACCGGGTCCGGCTGTAGCGCTGGCCTGGGATCCAAGCACGGATCCGACAGTAATGGGGTACAATGTGTATTACGGTACAGCGAGCCGCGCTTATACCAACGTAGTTGCGGCCGGAAGTTCGACCTCCGCAGTAGTCTCAAATCTGGCCATCGGGATGACCTACTATTTTGCAGCCACGACATACACCGTGGCCGGCCTGGAGAGCGATTACTCCGCCGAGGCCTCGTATATGGTTCCTGTGCCAAATGTTCCACCGACATTGGATGCGCTGACGAACCTTACGATCAGCCAGGATGCCCGCATGCAGGTGGTATCCTTAACGGGCATTACGTCGGGATCCACCAACGAAATTCAAACCCTGACGGTCAGCGCATTTTCCAGCAATCCCGGGCTCATTCCGAATCCCGTCGTGGATTATTCCAGTCCCGACACCAACGGCACGTTAACTTTCTCGCCAGCACTTGGTTCATTCGGTTCGGCGATCATTACCGTCATGGTGGATGACGGGGCAGTAGTCAGCAACACCGTGATTCGCTCTTTCACGGTAACTGTCAATCCGATTGACAATCCTCCGACGATCGATCTGTTGAGCGATCTAGTGATCAATGAGAACTCGGGAGCACAAACCGTGAACCTGACCGGCATCACTTCTGGTTCGACGAACGCGAACCTGACGCTCACCGTCGCCGCAAGCTCCAGCAACCCGGCTTTGATTTCCAACCCAACTGTGAGCTACACGAGCCCTTCCGCTGTGGGAACCTTAAGTTTTACACCCGTCACAAATGCCTACGGTTCGGCGAAAATCACAGTCACGGTCAATGATAACCAGCCGACCAATAACTCGACGAGTATCTCTTTTAACGTCACGGTCAACCAGACGGCCACTGCTCCGGGACTGCTGACGAGCGTAAGCATTGCGCCAAACACGTTTTTCCGCCTGTTGATCACTCCGCCGGTGACAAATGGCGACAAGTTCAGCATCAGCTTGGCGGCGGGAGCCCCTGCGGGCGTCAGGCTAAGTTCCCGCAAAGGAGCCTCCTGGCTGATCTGGACTCCAACTGCGGCCCAGGCTTCGACTACAAATCTTATTGGGATCAACATCATTGATACGATGAATTCCGCCTTCAGCACTAACGAAATCGTGCAGGTGATTGTGCAGGATTCTATCGCGTTGGTCGTCGGTTCGGCCAGCATTCAAGCCGGCCAAAGTGGGACGGTTCCGTTCATGCTTTCTTCGAGCGACGGAGTAACCAATCTAAGTTTCACAATGCCGTGGCCGACAAACTCGCTGATCAACCCAACGCTTTCCACCTCGGTTGCGGGGATCGCTTCGAGTTCGTTAAAGAATCAGAGCACCAACCTGCTGGTCACGCTGCAGATGTTGCCTGGACAATCCTTGCAGGGATCCAACGTGATTGGCTCAGTCAACTTCCAATCGCTCGCAATGCTGCCGTCCTCCTATATCAACTTGCCGGTGAGCACGCTGACCGCTTATAAACCCACGTCTGTTGCTTACGCCAATGCGGTGACGACCGCCGGCCAGGTAGCGGTCGTCAATAATCTGGCCATTCTACAAGCCGGGGCAAGCGCTGGACCGGCCAGAAGTCTTACGATTCTGGGAAAAGTGGGGAACAACTACCAAGTCCAATACTGCACGAATTTCGGGCCCGGGGCTGTCTGGTACCCGGTGATGACGTACAGCCAAACCAGCATCACCCAAAGCGTCAGCCTGGATCCTACGATTGTTCAGGCCTTTTACCGGGTGCAGCAGAAGTAAAGCAGGTTTCGAGGCTTTGGAGAAGAGCGAAAACGGCTTTTTTTTTGGCAGCTAAGTGTGGTAGGCTGTTTGGATGAGAAGCTTTACCGCTTCAATAGCCGAAATTGTTGCGGGTTTGCGTTTTCGATTGGTGGCGCTGGTTTTGTTAGCTTGCGCTCCGCTGGTCGCTTTAATGTTGCACACCGCCGGTGAAGATCGACGGCGGGCGGTCGCAAGCTGGCGTCAAAAATCGCAGGAATTGCAGGAAACTGCTCGTCGGGACGAGGAAGACCTGATAGGGAGCACACGCCAACTTTTGCTGGCGGTATCTGAATCTGCTTATGTGCATTCGTTCGATCCGCGTCGCTGTGAAAAGGGGCTGGATGGCTTGTTTGCGAGCTACCCGCGGTTCGCCAATTTAGGGGTTCTAACTACCAATGGGGAGGTTTTAGCCAGCGCGAGACCTGTGGCGGCTGGAAGCGCGGCGGACCGTGCATTTGTGCAGAAGGCCTTGAGCGCCAAGTCCTTTACGATTGGGTCATTTCCGGCGGCAAACAACCGAGCAACGATCAGCTTCGGTTATCCGGTGCTACATTATTCAGGAAGGCTTCTGGGAGTGGTATTCGCGGAATTGGATCTGCAGTACTTTAATCGTTTTGTTACGCAACTGCCTTCACAACTGCCACCTAGCGCAAGCTGGACCGAAATTGACAAGTCTGGGATGGTTTTGGCGCATTATCCGACGCCGGAGAGCTGGATTGGGAGACCCTTTCCGGAGGCCGGATTGCTTCCGACAATGTTTAGCAGGACTGACGGTGTTTTGGAGGAGGCCGCTTCGGGGGGGGTTCAGAATTATTACGCGTTTGGTTCCAGAACAAGCGAGTTGGCAAAGAGTGAGGTGATTTCGGTGTTGAGTATTCCGAGGCAAACGCTGTTTGCGCAAGCGGACCGGGCTTTGCAGACCAATCTGGTGTGGCTAGGGATGGCTGCGGGCCTGGCCTGCGTTCTGGGGTGGGGGGCGGGCAAACTCCTTATTCTTCGGCCGGTCAAAGCCTTGGCCCGATCCAGCGCTCGTTTGGCGCTAGGAGATCTTTCGGTTCGCACCGGAGTTGTCCATACGCATGATGAGCTAGGCCAGCTTACCCTGGCTTTCGACCAGATGGCCCAAGCGTTGGAACAGCGGGAGTTGGAACGCGAACGGGCGGCGCAAAAGCTGGAAGTTCTATCGTACCGGCTGGTGGAAGTTCAAGAAACGGAGCGCCGGCACATCGCGCGTGAACTGCATGACGAGATTGGCCAGAGTCTCACGGTAGCGGAGATGAACCTGCAAGCAGCACTGCGATCGCCCGGCACAGTGGCGAAGCAACGGCGTTTGGAAGAGAGTATTAAAGCCGTTGAACGCGTGGTGGAACAAGTTCACGACCTCTCGTTAAATCTGAGGCCCTCGATTCTGGACGACCTGGGTTTAGAGCCTGCGTTGCGGTGGTACATGCACCGGCAGGCGGCGCTCACTGGGTTGCAGGCCGAGTTCAGGGCAGCGAGCCTGGAAAGGCGGCTTGACCTGGTGATCGAGACAGAATGCTTCCGCGTCGCGCAAGAAGCGCTGATGAACGTTGTGCGGCATGCCCAGGCTCGCGCCGTGACGGTTGATTTGAGCCATCGCAACGGGCGCTTGCATTTAAGGGTAAGTGACGATGGCGTGGGGTTCGATGTCGCTGCCTTGCGCAGCGAGGCGGTGCAAGGTGCGAGCTTGGGCTTGCTGAGCATGGAAGAACGGACCTCGCTGGCTGGAGGCGGTCTGGAGTTTTATTCGACTCCCGGTCAAGGCACGGAGGTTCATGCCTGGTTCCCATTGAGGTGGCAACGCCCGCTGGCGCAAGAATCGGCTTATGAATAATCGCGGAAAGACGATTCGAGTCGTGCTGGTGGACGACCACCCGATTGTCCGGGCCGGGATTCGAACTGAACTGGAAAAGCTTCCTGGCACGATAGTAGTCGGCGAGGCAGCAGACGGACGGGAAGCTCTTGAACAGGTCAGATCGGCCAAGCCATCGGTCGTTTTCATGGATATCTCGATGCGCGGCTTGAATGGACTGGAGGCGACGGTGCGGATAACGAGGGAATTTCCGCAGGTCCGAGTCATCATCCTGTCGATGCATCAAAATGAAGAGTATTTTTGGCAGGCATTGAAGGCTGGCGCGGCAGGTTACTTGCTCAAAAAAGCGGCTACGACAGAGCTCGGCGCCGCAATTGAACGGGTAATGGCCGGAGAAATCTATCTTGCAAGTGAGATGTCAACTCGGCTGCTAAAAAAGCTGCCTTTACAGCACATTGCCCATCAAAAAACTCCGTTAGAGAGCTTGAGTGAGCGGCAGCGAGAAATTCTGCAATTGATCGCTGAGGGCCAGACGACTAAAGCAATTGCTTTGGTATTACAGATCAGTCCCAAGACGGTCGAATATCATCGAGCCAAACTGATGGAGCTCTTGAGTATCTACGATGTTCCTGGATTGGTGCGATTCGCGTTGAAGTCAGGACTGATTGCGCAGGAATAGACAGCGGCTTTCGGTCCGGTGATGTATCCCTTTGTGGCGGTGAAGGTTGAAGTCTAAACCTGCTCTGATCCAAAGCTTAGTAGCCCAATTTCCTTCTTGCCAGCCCGGCCAGAAAGGGTAAAAGGGAGGCCACAGAAAGGTCTATTGGCGATTCGCTAAATATGATTTACCAGGAAAAGACGCCGCCCGTACAAGGTCGGCCGGAAGAGCCGCTCGCCCGCTATCCTCTTCCGCGACCCGTCGGCGCTCAGGACGTGAATCACAGGGCCGTTAGGGTTAAAGTGAAAGCCCACACTTCCCCGCTTTCTCTGCTCGATAAGGTGAGGAACTTCAAGACCGCCGACCAGATCAGGGCGTCAGGGCTTTATCCGTATTTCCGGACCATCACCTCGGCACAGGACACTGAGGTGATGATTGAAGGGAAAAAGGTTTTGATGCTGGGATCGAACAGCTACCTGGGACTTACCAATCATCCGAAAATCAAAGAAGCTGCCACGGCTGCGGTGGCAAAATATGGGACCGGCTGTGCCGGCTCCCGGTTCCTGAACGGCACGCTGGACATCCACTTGGAACTGGAAAACGCGCTGGCAAAACTGGTGAATAAGGAGGCTGTTTTGTTGTACAGCACTGGATTCCAAGTTAACCTCGGAGTCATCAGCGCTTTGGTCGGGAAAGGGGAATACGTGATTGGCGACAAGAGCAACCACGCGAGCATCGTGGAGGGATGCCTTCTGGCCCAAGGGAAGTTCTTCCGGTTTCCGCACAAAGACCTGGTCGCGCTGGAGTCTCGCCTGCAGCAACTCGAACCGGAGGCAGGCAAATTGGTGGTAGTCGACGGTGTCTTCAGCATGGAGGGCGATATCATCCAGTTGCCGCAGTTGTGCAAGATAGCAAAGAAATACGATGCGGCTCTCATGGTAGATGATGCGCATGCGATCGGTGTGTTGGGTCGTAACGGCGCCGGGACAGCCAGCCATTTCGACCTCACCGACCAGGTCCATCTGATCATGGGCACTTTTAGCAAGTCCTTGGCCAGCCTGGGGGGATTCATCGGCTCAGATGCCGAAACCATCGACTTTCTGAAGCACCATTCTCGCCCGCTCATTTTCAGCGCGAGCATGAGCCCGGCCAATGTGGCGGCAGTTCTGGCGGCGCTTGAAATCATGCAAAGCGAGCCGGAAAGAATTGCGCAGCTTTGGAAGAACACACAGCGAATGAAACAAGGTCTCCTCGGCCTGGGTTTCGAGTTGGGTGATTCTGAGACTCCGATCCTTCCGGTGTATTGCCACGACATGACGCTGGCGTTTCAATTCTGTAAACGGCTGCAGGAGCATGGAGTTTTCGTGAACCCGGTGGTTTATCCCGCGGTGGCGCCCGGGTATGAGCTGATTCGCATTAGCCTGATGGCAAACCACACCGATAAACAGATAGATTTTGCCCTAGAAAAGCTGGGCACGATTGGCAAAGAGCTGAACCTGATCTGATTGAAGGTGTTGCTCACAGGCGCCAGCGGATTCGTGGGCAGCCACATCCTCGACAGCCTGCGGAACCACAAGGTGGATACAGCGGTACTGCTCAGGAGCACCAGCAGCACGAGCTTCCTGGAACCGCACCTGCCTGGAATGGAAGTACGGCGCGGTTCGGTTACGGATCCCGAGAGCCTGCGCAAAGCCACTGTCGGCGCCACCCATGTGATCCACTGCGCAGGGTGCACCAAGGCGCTTCGGGTTTCGGAATACTACGAGGCGAACCAACAAGGGACGCGCAACCTGGTCGAGGCCTTAAACGCGCAAGGAACCGGGATGGAAAGGCTGATCCACATTTCGAGCCTCGCCGTGTCAGGCCCGGCCACTGCGGAAAACCCAGCGAAAGAAGACACTTCTCCGCGGCCGGTTTCAGAATATGGCCGGAGCAAGCTTGCGGCCGAACAAGAAGTTCGGCAGCGCTGCCGGGCACCCTTCACGATCCTGCGCCCACCGGCGGTCTATGGTCCGCGTGATAGTGGATTCCTTTCCATGTTCAAGGCGGTCAAAAACCATCTGCTTCCCTGGCCGAACAAAGCTCAAGCGCTGAGCTTGGTGTATGCGAAAGATCTAGCAGAAACGGTCGTTGCTTGCCTGGAACGTCCCTCGGCTGCCGGCCAGACCTACTTTGTGGCTTCGCCGGAAATTGTGACTGGCCGGATCCTGGCGCAACAGATCGCCGCGCAGATGAATCGTTGGACGGTTCCTTTCCCGATACCGACTCCGGTCCTTTGGGCAGTCTGCCTGTTGGGGCAAATCGTTTCCCAGCTCACCCGGCGAGCCCGATTGTTGAACCTGCAAAAATATGCGGAGCTACGCGCGGCGGGCTGGGTTTGCAGTCCTGCAAAATTGAAACTGGAAACCGGCCTTGCCTGCGAGACCACTTTGAAGCAAGGCGTAATGGAGACTTTGGATTGGTATAGTCGGGAGCACTGGCTGTGAGAGGCTACACTTTTGTCGATTATGCCACGCAGGCCTATCTGGCGGTCGTGGGCATTCTTATCCTGTTTTTCCACGGAAGCGTGGTGTCCAAGTGGCAGTATTTGTTAATCACCCACCTCTTGGCGCTGATTCTCATCCAAGGGTTAATCGTCTGGCATCGCCGGAACCCCACGGCCAAGGCCTTGGACCTAATTCGCCACTTTTATCCGGTATTGCTTTACGCCTGGTTTTTCGCCGAGACAGGATGGTTAAACCAGATGTTTGTTCAAGGATTCCTCGATCCCGTCGTGATTGGCTGGGATCAGACCTTGTTTGGATTTCAGCCCAGCCTCGAGTTCATGAAGAGGTTCCCCTTTCTCGTGCTGAGCGAGACCCTTTATGCGGCCTATTTCTCATACTATCTAATGATCGGCGGGGTCGGACTGATTTTGTACCTGCGAAATCGCCGCCAATTCTTTCACTACGTTTCTGTTGTCTCATTCGTGTTTTATGTCTGCTACCTGATCTACATTTTTTTACCGATTATCGGGCCGCCGATTTTTTTTCGGACGGTGCCTGGGTATAGTCTGCCTGAAAACCTTCAGCGCCTGGTCCCTCCGGAAGGCTATCCTGAGGCCGTCAAAGCAGGTCCGTTTTATCAGTTGATGAAGTGGATTTACCGCGTGTTCGAGGCGCCGGGAGCGGCAATCCCAAGCAGTCACGTGGCCATTGCGCTCTGCACACTCACGTTCTCATTCCGGTACATCCGGGGCATTCGCTGGATACACCTGGTAATGGTGGTTCTCCTTTGTCTGGCCACGATTTACTGCCGGTACCATTACGTGGCCGATGTTCTGGCGGGAATCGTCACCGCTGTCGTTCTGATCCCAATTGGTAACCGGCTTTACGCGAAGTTTGAGCCGCTCGAGTAACCGTTTTGAACTTCCAACATTCAACGTCCAACATCCAAAATCGAACCTCTGCGCTGGGTCGTCTCCAGGCGCCTCGCCCAAGAACGAAAACCACGACTTTGAGGACCGGTTGCTCAATTCCTTTAGACAAACCTTGAGCCTATGCACGAAATCATCAGGACAGCCAGGCAGGAAAAAAGCGGCCTGAACCCATTGGCGCCTGGACTTGGATGTTGGCCAACAGCAACTTCTCTCGCATCTCCCCAGGCAGGCGCTTCTCGTGCTGCTCGTAGGCCGGAATCCATTCCGGCAACATCGCCACCAAGCGCCGCCCACAAGCGTAATCGCTGGCTTGCCAGATGGGTCGCAGCCATTGGCAGTAATAAGTTGGGCTCATACTTCATCGGTCGCCCCGTTAGCACCACAGGTCCGTTTACCGACCTCACCACTGCCTGGACCCAAGGCCCGAATCGCTGCCTTGCGATGGTAACCCAGCAACTGCACCGCCTGGTCAATCAGCTTGGTCTTGTGCTGCGCGCCGGCCGTTTTGTAACGCCGCGCAATTTCTCCAAAACCTGCCTTCGTGTCGAGTTACTCATGCTTTTATCCATTCCGGCCAGGGTAACCCGACTTTTGGCACAACGTATCGTTTGACCGTTCTTTCAACCCCCTCCCGGGTAACAATACTTTTGGCGCAATTCGCGCAATCAGGTTCACCACAGTTGTAGCTTGCTATCGAGGGCACGGTCGGTATCCTCGGTTTAATTCTGCGAGATTTCGATTTGAGCGAGGATATGGCCGGAGCAGTAGCTCGGCGCCTCGAACGGGCACCATTGAATCACGCTGCGCAGGCAGGCACGGAGCACCCGTTTAGCTGGGCGGCTTATCAATGTTGTGCGCCACAAACTAACCCTGAATTATGTCTGAAGTTAAACTGAAAAAAGGCGAGCCGGTCGAGAAAGCGATTCGACGGCTCAAAAAGAAGCTGGACCGCGAGCAAACCTTGCAACAATTCCGTTTGCGCCGACGATTCGAAAAACCCAGCGCCAAGAAGCGACGCAAGGAGAAAGCCGCGCGTTTTTCGGCGATGCTAAAAGCCAGATACGCGGACGATTAAACGGGGCTTTTTGCCCAGAGACTTATTCAGCCGGTTTCGACAAGATCGCCTGGAGCTTTTTATCAGTGAGTGCGCCCGGGTGGCCTTGATAAAGGACAATCCCCTTAGGATCGCGAAACAGGACGAAAGGGATGCTCGTTACGCCGGTGGCGGCGCTTAACTTGGCCTTGGCATCAATTGCCGAGGCGTATTCAATTCGGGGATCGGAGAGGTCTGCAATCTCGCTCTCCGATCCAGCACTGACACCAACCACTACGAGTTTGTCGGAATACTTCTTCTGGAGTGCATTGAACTCGGTTATCCATTGCCGGCAGGGGACGCTCCACGGAGCCCAAAAACTGATGAGCACATATTTTCCCTCAAGCGCCGGTTTTTCGCTTATCCATTTATCCACCTCGAGGTTCGGCCCGGGCTTTCCCAAAAGCGACCCCTCAGATATCGGGTCTGCCAGGCCCGTCTCGGAGCCAAGCGAGGGCTTTTTATTTGCAGACAATTTGGCTGGTTGAGCCGCGGCGGCGTTGGCGAGCGCGCTTTGGTATAAAATATCGTTTTCGATTTGGATCCTTTCGGCCCGTTCCGCAGCCTTCGGATCATAGTCGTAGCGCTTTTGGAGATCCGCACTGACATATTTCAGTTTTACATTTGCGAATCCGAGAGAATGACTGAAGTACAGATCCGTCGTATTGGCGCCGAGAATCGTGACGTTAGTGTAAGTGGTCGTGCCAACCTTTAGGGTCTGCAACTTGAAAGGCTCGCCCACAACGGAGAGGGTAATGAGCAGGCTGAAGAAGTATACAGAAAGCCGCTTGGTCATATGATTCGTATGCCCGAAATCAGGACCGTTGACAAGCGGGGATTCTGGAAGGCCAGCTTCCAACTTTGAAATCGAGCAACGTAAAGATTCGGGCACGCGCTAACGAACCGCGGCTTCGGTAACCAAGAGATCACCCTTCAGACCATCCAAAGTCGCGCGTGCGCCAATGGGGAGTGTGGCATTGTGCCGCACATGGCCAAAAGGCAAACCGGCCACGATTGGGATCTTCAGGGGCAGCAGCCGCTCTTGGAGCACATCGTCAAGCGTCTGCCGGTACTCTTTGGCCCGCCTGGCCTTCGGGTCCTTGCAGTTCTTGTTGATCCCCACGGCGATGCCGGCCAATGATTGCAGCAATCCAGCGTTGAGAAGCTGTGTCAGCATTCGGTCGAATCGGTACGGCTCCTCGTCGAGATCCTCAATAAACAAAATAGCGCCCTTGAATGAAGGCTGGTACGGCGTCGCCAGCGATGCGCAGAGGATCGAAATGTTCCCACCGACAAGCGGACCCGACGCAGTCCCGGGAGACAATATCCGAACGGTTTTCTTTGGGTAGCCTTCGCAGAGGCTCCCCGGAGCGCAGGATTGGGTGAGGGTCCGCAGGAAACTGCGGAGCGTAAACTCCGGCATGTTATCCTTTATAAAATCCGAATTCAACATCGGCCCGTGAAAGCTGATCAAATTGGCCTGACGCAGAAAGGCGCAATGAAGCGAAGTAATGTCACTGTAGCCGATGAAGATCTTGGGATTGGCCCGAACGGTCTTGTAATCCAGCAGCGGGAGCAAACGCGCCGCGCCGTAACCGCCGCGGAAGCACAGGATGGCTTTCACGGCCTCGTCCTGGAACATCTCCATGATGTCGTCGGCTCTCTCCCGATCGGTCCCAGCGAGATAGCCCCAGCGCTTGCGAAGGTTCGTCGCCGCTTTTGGTTTGAATCCGAGCCGTTCCAGGGCGGTGAGCGCAAGATCAATGTTCTGGGGATTCGCCGGCGCACTGGCCGGCGCGATGACTCCCAATGTATCACCGTTATTCAGGCGGGCCGGCTTGATGGCCATGATCGGATGGTGCCCTGGAAGTTAGCTTAAGGTTCGCGGTCCAAAGAAATCTCGCGATGGAAGCGAGCAATCAATTGCGAAACCTGGTTTCCGCTGAACGTTCAACAGGCTCAAAATCATCCTTACCATTGGTCTGGTAGATTAGTGCGTGGACTCAATCGACGAGGGAGCAGCCAAGGGCAGGAGTTGAGTGCGAGTCAAGGCGAACGCGGCTCGAAGTTCCTGCAACAGCTCCGGCGCGCCGTCGCTTGAACCGGCCTGGCCTAGCTCCTCCAGTTTTTGGCAAAATTCCGTGATCCGCCGAGCGCCTACGCCGTCACATATTGCTTTGAGGTCTTTCGCATGGGCTGCCACTTTTGCCGGTGTTCGCAGGTCCTGGCCGAGCTGAGAAAGAAGTTGGGCAGCGTCCCCCAAAAAATGCTCGATTCGTTCCCGGACCGAGTCAGCGCCGTGTGCCGACAACTCCGATCGCAGCAGGCCGATGACAGCCTGGTCGAGCAAGTCATCTGTAGGCGCGGCCTTGGCGCGCAGCAGAATCTTGGTATCAGACTGCACGGTTTTGAGCGGACCCCAACGTTCGAGTGCCGCCTGGAGTTCGGCAATCCGAACCGGCTTGGAAATATAATCGTCCATGCCGGCCGCCAGGCATTTCTCGCGGTCACCCATCAAGGCATTGCCAGTCATAGCGATGATCGCGGGCCGCCGCTCCGGAGTCCAGCGTTCGCGGATTTGGCGCGCAGTCTCCAGCCCATCCATTTCGGGCATTTGCACATCCAGGAACAGGAGATCATAAACCTTATGCTCCAGGGCGCTCAGAACTTCCAAGCCATTGTTGGCGACATCCGCCCGATAACCCAACTTATGCAGAACGCTCAAGCCAACCTTTTGGTTGATCGGATTATCGTCCGCAAGCAGCAAGCGCATCGGCAGCCGTCGAGCCAACTCCGGGTCCAAGGCGGGGGCAGCCGGAGCCTTTTTCTCGCGCTGCAGTTGGATGCTCAAGGCCCGGCACAGAGCCTCCAGCAATTGAGCCGGTCGGATCGGCTTGTGCACATAGCCCGCGACCCCTACTTCGATCAGCCGCGTATCGTCGCTGCGCAATCGCATGGAAGAGAGCAACAGAAGGGGTGGGAGTCCGCTGGAAGCACGCCGGCGAATTTCGCCGGCCAGAGTCATTCCGTCCATATCGGGCAATTGAAGGTCAAGAATGATGGCGTCGTACGGCGGGTTTTGTTCAAACAAACACAGCCCTTCGTTGCCACTGGCGGCGATGTCCACAGACACACCCCAATTTCGGCAACGTTGCAGAATGATGCGCTGGTTGGTCAGATTGTCCTCAATGACGAGCAACCGCCGGCCTGCGAGTTGAGCTTGGGGCCGCTGCCATGGGGGCGGTGCGGCTGAGGCTGAAGCCTTGACGAGCATCGTAAAATGGAATGTCGCGCCTTTGCCGGCGTCACTATCGACCCAGATTTTGCCGCCCAACAATTCCGCCAACCGCTTGGAGATCGCCAATCCCAGGCCCGTACCCCCGTAATGGCGAGTCGTCGAAGCATCGACCTGTTGGAATGATTTGAAGAGCCGGCTCTGTTTGTCCAGCGGAATACCGATCCCGGTGTCGCGCACCGAAAAATGCAGCAGCCATTCCTCGGGATGCCGAATAAATTCGGTGTCTTGCTGCTGCCCTGGCTGGAGAGTGCGCTTTGCCCGCGCGCTCGGAGAGACGTCGATGACGACCTCACCCTGGTGAGTAAACTTGACGGCATTGCCGATGAGATTCACCAGGATTTGGCGCAGCCGCGTCACGTCGCTCACCAGGACTTTCGGGATCGAGTCGTCCACGAGATAGCAAAGGTCCAGTTTCTTCTCAGCCGCTTTTGGAGCGAGCAAATCGAGCGCTTCCTCGATGCAGGTGTGCAGTTCGAAGGGGTGGTTCTCCAGCTCGAGTTTTCCCGACTCGATCTTGGAAAAGTCCAGGATGTCATTGATGATGGTCAATAATGCATCAGCGCTGCTGCGAGTGGCTTCCACGTAATCGCGTTGCTCGTCGGTTAACTCGGTATCCAGCAGCAGGGCTGTCATGCCGAGAACCCCGTTCATCGGCGTGCGAATCTCGTGGCTCATGTTGGCCAGGAACTGCGACTTGGCCAGCGTAGCCTCTTCCAGTTTTTGATTGAGCGAGATGAGCGCGGCATTGCTTTCGATCAGTTGCTGCTGACTTTCTCGCAAAGCTCGGTAGGCAGCATCGCGCTGCAGGATGTTCAAAAACGCCTTGGAATGGTACCGGATGCGGGCGATCAGCTCGATTTTATCCGGCAGCTTGACTAGGTAATCGTTGGCGCCCAGCGCAAACGCCTGGCCTTTGACTTGTGGATTTTCGTTCGTGGAAAGAACAATGATGGGGATATCTTTAGTGGTTGGATGGGCGCGATACTGGCTCAGCAGCGTCAGTCCGTCGATGCCCGGCATGACCAGGTCCTGCAGAATGACGGTCGGTTTGATCTGGTTTGCGATGGCCAGCGCCTCCCTGGCATCAGCGCAATAATGGAAATCCATGTCCGTCTGATTGGACAAAGCGCGGCGAACCGCTTCACAGACCATCGCCTGGTCATCCACCAACAACACCATGACGTGGTAATCCGGCAGGGTCGCGGGCCGGCCCTGCTCGAAGCCAGAGGAGTAGTGGGCGAGGGGCTCAGGCATGCACTTTAGTTCCGTGAGTGCCAAGGGACCTGAGCCGGAGGCCAATTTGTTCGAGATTGAGAATCTCGACTGCGGCACGGAGCTCGGCGGCGGCTTTGGGCATGCCGTAGACGGCGCTGCTGGACTCATCCTGAGCGATGGTGTGATGCCCATCCTGCCGCAGCGACCATAAACTCCGAGCTCCGTCGCGGCCCATGCCAGTCAGGAGCACGGCCACCACGCTGCCCGCCCAATTTTGCCGGATGCTGTTGAAAAAAACATCCACCGAGGGGCGGTAAGAACAATCCGCGGGCTCGCACGTGTAGGCCAGACGACGATGGCTGGCGAAAACCAGGTGTTGATCTCGTCCCGCCAGTAGAATCGTGCCGGGGGAGGGAAAATCGCCCTCCTGTGCCAGACGAACGCGAAGGGGTGTTTGATCGTCCAGCCAGTTTGCCAACCCCTGGGCGAATTGGGAGTCGACGTGCTGGACGATGACGATCGGAGCGCGAATGCTGGCGGGGAGATAAGTCACAATCCTGGCCAAGGCGGCCGGCCCTCCTGCCGAGGCGCCGATAACGATCAAGCGGCCATCAGCCGGCCGGGGCTGCGCTCGGCCCAGGCTTGACGCAAGCGACCTTTTACCCAAGGGTTCAGCGCCAATGAGTTTGCGGATGGTTTCAATTTTGGCCATTAAATCGCGGGCGCCCTTGCCCGAACCGGGCCATTCCAGGACAGGGGTATTAACGGCATCGAGCGCCCCCGCCCCCATCGCTGCAAAGACCCTCGAGCAGTTGTCGGTCACGCTGGCGGTGACTACCAGGATCGCACAAGGGCTGTGCTCCATGATCTGACGGGTAGCCTGCACTCCGTCGGTTCCCGGCATGATCAAGTCCATGAGAACCAGATCAGGCTTGTCCCGGCAGCAACATTCCACCGCCTCGTTTCCGTCAGACGCCGTCCAGGCAATCATATGTTCGCCGGAGTCCAGCACGACTCGGCGCACTGCCTCGATCGCCATGGGAACATCATTAACGATTGCAATTCTCATCCGGCTTCGCCAATCAAATCTATCACAGCTTGGAGCAAGGTTTCATCATGAAATGAACCTTTGGTCAGGTAATAGTCGGCTCCGGCCTCCAATCCCCGGATCCGGTCCTGTTCGCGCTCTTTGTACGAAACGATTAGGACCGCAACTGACTTCAGATGGGGATCTTGTTTAATACGTTTGGCCAATTCAATGCCGTCCATCCGAGGCATATCCACGTCGGTAATGACAAGGTCATAGGCGTTTGCGCGCACTGCGTTCCAGGCATCCATGCCGTCCACCGCCACCTCCGTAACATACCCCCTACCCGTGAGCATTTTACGTTCGAGCTCTCGGACGGTCTGCGAATCGTCGACCGCCAGGACACGCTTTGGCTTGCCCAAAAACGATTCGAGGCGACCCGGCCCTACTTTGGTGAGATCTCCTTCCTCAATCAGCTTCTCGATTGAGCGCACCAGGTCTTCGACATCGACAATCAGGACTGGCGCACCATCTTCCATCAAAGCCGCGGCGCTGATATTCCTGATCTTGCCCAAACGGGTATCCAGCGGCTGCACCACCAGTTCTCGTTCGCCCAAAAACTGATCCACCACCAACCCATAGTGGGCGTTGCGGTCTTCCAGCACGACAATGGGCAGTTCACTGTTTTGCGAGCCGGTGTCATCGCATTCCAGGACCTGATGGGCACTCAACAAACCGATTTGCTGATCCCCAAAGTGGAAATGTGCGCGACCTTGGAGCGTTTCGATCGCTTCACGCGGCAACTTGAGAGTCCGTGTAATCTGGCTCAGCGGAATCGCGTAGGGTTCGCCGGCAACTTCGACCAACAGCGCGCGCAACACCGACAAAGTCAACGGCAGTTGCAATTGTACGCGCAGTCCGCGGTTTGGCTGATTAATCAGGCGGATCGTGCCGCGGACGCTTTTGATCAGGTTTTGGACTACGTCCAGACCAAATCCACGGCCGGAAATTTCGGTGACGGTTTCTTTCAGGGTAAACCCGGGCAAAAACAGAAATTCGAGTAACTCGGATTCGTTGAGCTTTTGGGCCAGCGCGCTGGTCGTGAGATGCTGGCGCACAATGGCCTGGCGAACGCGTTCCAGATCCACCCCCATTCCGTCGTCGGCGACAGTTACCAGCAGCACCCCAGCGCTGTGCCGGGCTTCGAGACGAAGAGAGCCCTCCACCGGTTTATTGGCGGCTCGACGGTGATCCGGACTCTCGCAACCGTGGTCCACCGCATTGCGCAGCAAGTGTGCCAGAGGAGCCTCGAGGCGCTCGAGGATGTCGCGATCCACTTGTGTGTTTTCGCCACTGATTTCGAATCTGATTTCCTTGCCCAAGCTTCGAGCCAGATCTCGAACCATGCGTGGAAACCGGCGCACCCCATCGCTGAACGGCCGCATCCGCGTGCGCAGCACTTCCAAGTATAACCTCTGGGAGAGCTGGGCCGAGCGCCGGTCAAAAAGGTCGAGCTCCTGCATGCGGTCGCCCAGAAACTGTTTGGAATCTGTCGCTTGGCGAAACAATTCCGCAAAGTAAGCATTGGTGCGCTCGGCCAAGCCCTCGTCTTCGAGTGCCTGCCGAAGACGCTCCAGGTGCTGCTCCAGCTCCATCTGGTAGCGTTTGAGCCGCTGCAGTGACTGGGCAAAAGGGCCTAGCCAGCGAGAGTCCACCAATGACTCACCCGCCAGAGCGAGCAAGCGATTGAGGTTTTCTGCGGTCAACCGCACCACGCGTTCCGGAGCCTCGTCGCGATTCAACGAGACGACCTGACCCATGCCAGGAAGCACCATCGCGCCGGCGTGTTCGGAAGTCTCTAAGGCGCTCTCGGAGAGAACGTCGGCAACCGGTTTTTCCCCCAGAGCCCCTGAAGACCAAGAACCTTTGAGGACAACTGGCACCAACGCGGGTGAGGGTTGGGCAACTCCTTTCCCAGAAGCCTGAGGCAGCGTCCATTCCGGGCGTCGAAGTTCTGAATCTGGCGTAGAGGACGGAGGCACAGGCTCGGTGGGCGATTTATTATCCGCCACACTCAGTTTGGCAAGCGAACTCAAGAACACCTCAATCTCGGCAGATCGTTCCGTCTGCCAAAGGGCCATCGAGGCCTCGGTGCGTTTGCCCAGATGAGACAGCAGATCGACCCCTCGAAACAAGACATCCACTTGGGCCTGGCGCAACATCACCTTGCCGTGCTGCGCGGCCACGAAACAATCCTCGAGTGCATGCGCCACACGGACCGCAACTGGAAGGTTCACGATCCGGGCTGCGCCTTTCAGGGAATGAGCTGCGCGCATCAATGATTCAAAAGTTTGCGCTGAGGCGGCGCCGCGCTCCAACTCGAGTAACCCGGCAGTCAGAATTGCGGTCTGGTTTTCCACTTCCGCACGGAAGAGTTCCAGCATCGAGAGATTGCTTAGATCATCGTGTGGATGCGGGTTCATGCGAGGTTTCGGTGCAAATCCGCAAACAAGAGCCCGGCGTCCAAAAGGCCCGCCGTGCCGTTCTGCCATTCGATTACGCCCTGTGCGTAGCAGGGAATTGCTGGCGTCACCGTGGACGGCAGGCTTTTCACCTCATGCGGATGAAATCGGTGCGGACCATGGACCTCGTCCACCGGGAATGCAAGCCTGACCGAATTCCAATAAACTACCAACAATCGATGGTAATTGGCCCGAAGCGAAGCCGGTGGAACCAGCCGCTCAATTTTCAGCAGATGCCCGAGTGAGACGCAAATTACGAGTTCGCCGCGCACGTTTGCAAGGCCCAGCACAATCCCCGCGCGCCGATGCGGCAGAGAGTGGATCGGTCGTTTTTCAGCCACTTCCTGAAAACTGTGTGTCGGCAAGGCCAGCCACTCTCCATGAATTTGAAACAGGATGGCCGAAGCATTGCCCGTCTCAGGAAATCGCTTCTCCTGCGCAAAGTACTGGGTCCACTCCTGACGATAATCCAGGGCCAAAGGCCGGTCGATGAGGCGGACGCCGGCCGCGGAATAAATGGGGCAGTTGCGGCAGTGCACAAATTTTTGGAGTTCCGCGCACGAACCGTCTCCATAAACCCCAGAGTTGGCCCAGCAGTGAGCGACGTCAGCAGGCACCTCGACGGTTGGGCCAGGTAACACGGAACCCGAATGGTTCATTGCAGGCATGAGAGAAGCGCCCTCGTGTCGGAAAACAGGAGCTCGCGCATCGGTTCCGAGAGTAAGTGCTGTACGTGCAGCCACTGAATCGGCCCCAGCTCGTCCATGACGACCGGTCCGAGGTAAGAAGCAGCCGTAAAGTTGACTCCCGGGTTGACGAAGTCATTGGGGTGCTTGCGCAAGGTCTGATTGACGCACTCAGCAATAAAGCCGATCGGATGATTGCGGCCGTCCGGCTGCGAGTAATGCATGAGGAGGATGCGCGTGGTGATGCGTTCCCGGGCGGGCTCGCCCGAGGTCAGCTCGTTCAGGTCAATGGCCGGGACCGGACGGCCGCGAAGGTTGAAGATTCCGGCGACGCCTTTCGGGGCCAGGGGCAAAGGCTTAATGGCCAGAAGCGGCAACACTTCGATGATCCGATTCGCTTCCACCGCGTAGCGGTCCTTGCCTAGCTGGAAAATCAGAAACAGCATTAGATCCCCCACGGCATAGCCTTCCGCCGGGCCGACCGATCGGAGCGGCTGGGAGCTCAATTTGAAGCGCGCCACGCTGGCTTGCAGCCCGCGAGCCGCGCCGTTGAGTTGCTCGATGGCGAGGTTGGATTGCCTGAGTGATTCGGCGGTTTGCTGCGCCGCCTCGCTCAATTGGGTCAGGGTTTCGCTAATCTGTTCAGCTCCGGTGGCCTGGGCATGCATGCCTTCGTTAACTGTCTGGAACCTCGGAGTCAGCGTTTGGACCTGGTGAATGATCTGGGCCAAATGCGTGCTGACCTGGCGCACCTCGGCAACACCACGCCGCACCTCATCTGAGAATTTATCCATCCCCATCACCCCGGCCGCCACTGCTGAGTGCATCTCCTTGACCATCTTCTCGATGTCGTAGGTCGCGACGGCCGTTTGGTCGGCCAACCGCCGAATCTCCATAGCGACCACCGCAAAGCCCAGTCCGTATTCGCCAGCTTTTTCCGCTTCGATCGCCGCGTTGAGCGAAAGCAGATTCGTTTGATCGGCAACTTTGGTAATCGTGGTCACGACCGAATTGATGTTGGTCGTCTTTTCACTTAACACAGCCAGCTTGGCCGTGATCGCACCGGAAGCCTCCATGATCTGGTGCATGGTCGATTCCATTCGCGCGATGGAGGCCTGCCCGCTGCCGGCCAGTTTAGCCGTC
>Ga0206978_1025_pt1 | contig 35086 bp, 32 predicted proteins | sample Alteio_BWMinCont_21_FD_153477 | JGI IMG/M metagenome (GOLD analysis project Ga0206978, IMG submission 153477) | Enriched cells from forest soil in Barre Woods Harvard Forest LTER site, Petersham, Massachusetts, United States -... | ecosystem: Environmental > Terrestrial > Soil > Temperate forest >...
CACGTCAATGTTGTTTTCCGCGTGAATGAGCAGGGTTACACCTATGGTATCACTTATATCGACAATCACAATAAAACGGTATTCAACGGTAGTGATTTAGGCAAGGTTTATAGTGCCAAAGCCATTTTGGATAGGTTCAGCACCAAAGATAAACAGGTAAAACCCGAGTTAAAAAAAGAACATAAACCAATACTGAAGCGTAACGCGCCAAATACAACGCAACAGCCAAAAACCTATCTCAAACCACCACAACAAACTAATTATTTATCGCTGGCCCTGGCTAAATATCAGCCGGAAGCTGCGCCAAGCGGGCCGCGAAAAAAGAAAAAAAGAAGATCAAAAGAAAAGGAACAAGACCAGGGACTGGATTTATAAATATCAGGAGGGATTGCAATGCACACCGGAGAAGATACACAAGGGCTAAGGAAGATCATCGACTTTACAAGACTTATCAGCATTTTTATATTGGCCATACATTTTTACATCTGTTGCTACCAGGCATTTACACAGTGGCACTGGACAGCAAATATCACTGACCGAATTATTGCCAATATTGCAAAAACAGGTTTATTCAATAACTGGTGGAAACCTAAACTGGCAGCATTGCTTTGCCTGTTTATTTCTTTGGTTGGTGTCAAAGGCAAAAAAGATGAAAAGATCAATTATAAAAGCATTACAGCCTATCTCCTTACTGGCCTGCTTATTTACTGGATAAGCATCCTATGCTTTTACCTGCATACAGATTTGGCGCTAATCGCTATTGCCTATATGACGTTGACAGGTATTGGATATTTACTAATGCTTACAGGTGGCGCCTGGTTATCGCGGATACTAAAAGAAAAGCTAAACAAGGATATTTTCAACAGCGAGAATGAAACCTTTCCGCAGGAAGAAAGGAAGTTGGAAAACGAGTATTCAATTAACCTGCCTGCCAAATATAACCTTAGAGGCAAAACGAGGGATAGCTGGATAAACTTCATCAATCCCTTTCGTGGCCTGTTAGTGGCAGGTACACCCGGCGCAGGTAAATCTTATTTCGTTATCAGGCATATTATAGATCAGCATATTAAAAAAGGTTTCTCAATGTTTTTATATGATTTTAAATACGATGACCTTTCCAAAATAGCTTACAACAAACTATTACAGTACAAAGGTAATTACAAAACCAAGCCGGCTTTTTATGTTATCAATTTTGACGATCTAAACCATACCCACAGATGTAACCCACTTGACCCAGGCAGTATGAATGATATAACAGATGCGACCGAAGCAAGCCGGACAATCATGTTAGGTTTAAATAGGGAATGGATAAAAAAGCAAGGTGATTTCTTTGTCGAAAGCCCGATTAACTTTTTAACTGCTATCATCTGGTACCTGCGTAAGTATCAGGACGGTAAATATTGTACCCTGCCGCATGTAATTGAATTGATGCAAGCTGATTATGACCGCTTATTTTCAGTGTTGTTAAAACAGCCGGAAATAACCGCCTTAATTAATCCTTTTATATCCGCTTATAATAATAATGCTAAAGCACAATTAGAGGGACAGGTTGCAAGCGCCAAAATTGGGCTGGCAAGACTTGCGTCGCCACAGTTATATTATGTACTGTCCGGCAATGATTTTTCCTTAGATGTAAACAATCCCAACGAGCCGAAAATCATTTGTTTAGGCAACAACCCGCAGAAGCTGCAAATCTATGGTGCGGTATTGTCTTTATATATATCCCGAATGATTAAGTTGGTTAACCGTAAGGGCCAGCTAAAAAGTAGCCTGATCTTTGATGAGTTTCCGACTATCTTTTTTAATAACATGGATAGTCTGATCGCTACCGCGCGTTCCAATAAAGTTGCTACCACTTTAGCGGTCCAGGATTTCAGTCAGTTAAAAAAAGATTATGGTGCGGAGCAGGCCGACGTCATTACCGGTATTGTCGGCAACGTAATCAGCGGCCAGGTAACCGGTGATACCGCCAAGACTTTAGCGGATAATTTTGGTAAGATCGTACAGGATAAAAACAGCCTGACCATAAATAGCGGAGATACTTCATTCTCTAAAGCCACGCAATTAGACTATGCAATACCGGCGTCCAAGATTGCGGCGCTATCATCGGGTGAGTTTGTGGGTATGGTAGCTGACAACCCCGAACAAAAGATTGCGCTTAAAATGTTTCATAGTGCCATTCAGAATAATCATGAAGTTCTCGCTAAGGAGGAAGCAGATTTTAAATCCATCCCCATAGTTAGCTATGTAAGTGAGGAAACCGTTATAGAAACCTATGCCCAAATAAAGGATGAAATCGCGGGACTATTTAAAAGTGAACTTGCGGACTTAGATAAGGTGGATGATGCATCAGCGCAGGAAGCAGGTTTGGCGGTTAATATTTCAAACCCAAATGAAAAACAACTCAACAAAAAACAACATCGGCAAATGAGCAAGAGGAACCGACAAAGAGAAAGGGAAAACATTCGAAAAATAAAGCAAGGCTCTGATGATCAATCCACAGGTCGAAATGGTAAAGCCATATCACCTGTAAAGAATGACGATACGGAGCAGGCAATGTCAATGTAATTAGTTGAGGAACAGAATTAATGACCGACTTAATTCCAGACCCTATAGCATAACATAACAGTTTATTGCAGGTGCTTAGCCTATAGCCTGCTTAATTTTGAAGCCGCAGTTCCAGGAACCGTTCCTGATCTCAAACAATAATTCTTCGTTTCTATCCGGGAAATGCTCATCGATACATTTTGTTATTTGCTTTTTGACGTTCAAATAAGTTGTCCTGAAATCTCCTTCGGCAACCGGGAGAGCAACAATGATATGATCCCTATATAAGCTTAGTTCCCAATCAAGCGAACAATTTTCATGGAGAATTTTGATTGCCTTTTCCTGTGATATTTCCATTCGGAGTAAATGTACATTGTTTTAGTATGCTAAAAAGAGTATGGAGTATGTTATTGCTTCCTGCTATTAGTTTGGACATTCCGGAGCCGTTGATTACCAGATTCCGAAAACTACAAACAGGCATTTCCGGAACACTTTGACCACATCAACTTCTTGAGTGTTAATTGCGATTTTCCTTCTTATCAACACAACTCGGTACTCTAAAGCGCACGGAGTTGCCTGGTGAAGCCTGCCGTAATATCCACATTGTCTGTTCAATAAATATTCTTAAAATTTAAGAGTTTTCTGCCCGGTCAAGCGACGCTTGACCGCCCTCCGCCAGCAACTTAAGCGAAACGTAAATCTCTTGCATGCCCTGCCGGAAATTTAAACATTTTTTCAACCACCCATCATACCAATTGGTTTTTGAATTATATTTGCTAAAGAAATTATAACAAATGGATACTGATAGCTTGAGTACCAGCGATTTTATATTGCAAAAAGTAGCCCCTATATTTAATAGGCAGGGTTATGCAGGCACCAGTTTATCCGATTTAACAAAGGCCACCGGTTTAACCAAAGGCGCAATTTATTTCAATTTTAAAAACAAGGAGGTGCTTGCTGTTAAAGCTTTTAAGCTAAACGTCAAAAAAGTGATTGCCCCCATCGGGCTTCATCTTGCGCAGCATGATAACGCTATTGAAAAATTAAAGGCTTTAACCATTTATCACCGAACTTATTATGATGTAATAGCCGGTATTGGCGGGTGCCCTATTTTAAATGTTTGCACGGATGCCAACAATACAAATGAAACCCTGTTTAATGCCGTTAAAATAATTTCCAAACGGCTTGAAAATGATTTAATACGCATTATCCAAAACGGGATCGATGATGACGAGATCCGCGCGGATGTAAATGCTGCCGTTTATGGCAAAAACATTTACGCCATGATTGAAGGAAGTATATTTTTGGCATTCACCCATCTGGACAGGACATATATAGACAACATGATGGACATGATTGACTTGTTGATTGACGAGAAATTAACTAAATAAAATTTTTTACATTACAACATACCGTTCGGTATGTAAATTAAAATTTATGAAAAAAATATTAACCACAACGCGAAAGGTTCGGTTTCAGGATTGCGACCCCTTCAACCATTTAAACAATTCCAGTTATATTGATTATTTTCTTAATGCTCGCGAAGATCAGCTAATAGAAAACTATAACTTTGATATTTTTGATATTGCAATTAACCAAGGGCTAAGTTGGGTGGTGACTTCAAACCAGGTACAATACATAAAACCAGCCTACCTAATGGAAACCATACAGATTGATTCGCAATTAATCGCGGCCACGTCCCGGAGCCTGCTGGTCGAAATGCGAATGTGGGATGAAAAGCAAACCCATTTAAAAGCTGTTTTATGGACAAATTATTTTCACTTCGATCTTAAAACCCAAAAACTGGCCAAACATGGCGAAGAGTTTAGCAAGCTTTTTACCGATATTTTGTTGCCTGTCGAACAAACAATATTTGAGGACCGGCGTAATTATTTGGTCAGGCAGCGGAAGGAATAACTGATGGTGCGTTGATGTGCTTGTCGGCAGTCAGGCAGCCCCTTTCGCCGGGCTGCCTTATTTTGAGTAAAAGGACGCCCAGGAACTTTCCCGGGCGTCCTTTTTATCCGGAATCTTACCTTCCCGGAATTGCAAAAGGCAGATCGTGAAGAATAACGTGAGTAACTATTTTCCATTCCCCGTTTATCTTTTGCAAGGTAGGCTGATAGTAACCCGATTCTGTAGGTGTTACCTTGCCCATTATTCCTAATATTCCTTCAGGCCATCCATTGTCCGGGCGAATTTCACCTACAGCATCAAACCTGATAAATTGTGCATCTATTGTAGCATGATCTCCATTTACTTCAATAATATGATCATGTGTTGTATGATGACTCCATCCTCTGTCAGGATGCGGTTTCATGAGGTTGGACATGGCATTTTCTATTTCCGCCTGTCCTGACAACACAAAAAGCAACTCGCGGTTTCCTCTATTAACATAGTACACTTCCACCTTACCATCCGGCACAAACAAGTCACTCACTGCCTTGCCATTTAGCTGGTCTGCTGCCCTGACATATCTGGCCAGTACATGTTGTACCTGGCGTTCCTCACTTGCTTTACTTTGCACTTTATTCGCTGAATTCTGTTCCATGGTTTTAAAAAATTGATTTTTTAATATTTATTGCAAATTTCAGTACATCTTTTCCGGCACGCAATAAGGGTCAAAAGATTCACCTATGGATAATTTTATCCCCTATGGTACATTTTTGTACCTATAACTATCTTTGCATAAAAGCTATTTGAAGATGTACGAAAAAAAAATCCCCCTGCTGCTTGAATGCGGTCTCACCATGACCAAAGAAGTGCTGGGAGGCAAATGGAAGACAAGCTTGATATATGCCATTTCGGAAGGTATCCTACGACCCAGCGATTTGCAACGCGCTATACCTGGTTCTACTAAACGGGTTTTAAATCAACAGCTTAAAGAACTGGAAGAGTTCCATATCCTGAACAAAAAGATATACCACCAGCTTCCTCCGAAAGTAGAGTACACCCTCACCGAACTTGGGGAAACCGTGTTACCTATCATCAAAATGATGAACCAATGGGGGGAACATAACCGCATCCCCCTGGAAACTATGATCAAATCAAGGAGCGAAAGCCGCGCCGTTTAACAAATCCGGCGCGGATTCTGTGTATATAACTACTTGTAATATAAAATAGTTCTTATTGTGACGAGTCTGAACTTGATAAAGTTTTCAGCTATTTTTAGCTAAATTATACGAGTGAGCAACTCTAAAACGTTCATATATGGACTTATTCCATTATACTAGTTAAATACTTGATTAGCTGATTTTCGTTATTTTTTCGTTATTTTATTGTAAATTCGTTGCTTAAAAAAAAGTGGGAACGCTCAGAACCCTTCCTGATCATGAATTGATCGACTTGTTAAAGTCCGGGGAGCATGCCGCGTTCATTGAAATTTATGAACGTTATTGGACGGTACTTTACCTTCATGCGCGGAAAATACTAAGAAATGAAGCGGAGGCAGAAGATGTGGTTCAGGAAATATTTTCATCGTTATGGCTAAAGAAAGAAGATATAGTTTTAAAATCGTCGCTTTCCTCTTATCTATACAGTGCGATACGCTATCGGATATTTAATCAAATTGAACATAAAAAGGTAATTTCCGATTATCTGAAGTCATTACAACAATTCATTAAGGAAGGGGAATTTGTTACAGAGGAACTTTACCGGGAAAAGGAATTGGCTGAACTGATTGAAAAGGAAATTCAGGCATTGCCTTCTAAAATGAGGCAAATATTTGAACTTAGCCGGAAACAATATTTATCCTATAAGGAAATTGCTGAAGAATTAGAAATATCTGAGCATACAGTAAAGAGCCAGGTAAGTAATGCATTAAGAATTTTAAAACTGAAACTTGGCGTTTCGGCAGGTGCTATTCTATTTTTGCTTCATCATTTGTAGGCTCTCTCTTTTAATAACCCACTCTTTAAAATTTATTTTCAATTCATCTCATACTTCGGCTTGAGTAAACTGTCATTTTAATAAAATGACAGAAATCAGCTTGGCTATGGATGAATTAGTATTAAAGAAAAATCATAAACTTAACACAAAACATACTGATGTACACCTTTAAATATAAAGAAGTTGCCGAAGCATTACACGATGCCTTAATTTTCGATCCGTTTATCATCACCATAGCGCAGCAAGTCCCCGGCAGCGCGTCTGACAAACAGCTGGCATTAACGAGTTATATGGATTATTCAATTATCGAGGCCGAAACCTATGGCCGGTTGTTTATACCCGATGATCGATATGGGGCATCCATTTGGGCCATACCGACCGGCACTCTTCTTGAATCAGAAAAGAGTACGGGGAAATAGGCATTTATAAAGTATTATTTAGGCCATGATGCATTAGCCGTATGGTTGACTATAACCAACTTTATGCATAACCAGCTTCATGGCGTTATTACAGACGATACCTGGTATTTATCGCTTGTCGGCGTGAATCCCGCATTACAGGGGCAAGGCTTAGGCGCAGGACTTATCACCCCGGTTTTAAAGGAAACCGACGGACTGGCGGTTGCTACCTATCTCGAAACCTTTAACCCGAAAAATATTAGTTTTTATAAGCGATTGGGCTACGAAATAGCACTTGAGGTAGCAGAGCCGGTTACCGGGGCAACTTACTGGGTACTTGTGAGGGAGCCCATTATCAATACAACAGGTAATAACCAGCTATAGCAAAAAACGCACTCCGGTTTCCGAAAGGCGTTATAAATATTAGCAATTAATTGAAAAGTAATTTATCTTAAAGCTTCATTGGTAAGGTTTTATAAATTGAATAGCTGTATAAAACACTTTCTTTTCATTTTGTATTCTAATTGTATTAAATAAGATAATGACGATGTTATAAAAGTATAATATTATTAGCGCTACGAAGAAAAACTGAAAATGGCCTAGATGTTCGATTTTCGTAGCCAACATACAAGCATATGCGATAACGAAAGTTAAAAACCATGTGATCTGGAAATTAAGTAATTTTCTAAAAGAATCATGAGAGCTTATTCTTTCCTTTTTTACCGAAATTAAAATCAAGGGAATTAAGACTCCAAGTATTGGGAATAAAATAAAGCTAAATGCCGATAAAGTAACTATAATTATAAATAGCTTATTGCTATGTTCATTTCCTCCAACTAATTCCTCATGTGATATATTTAAGGCTTCTGCGATTTTTTTAATAGTATATCCAGTAGCAGATGATTTACCATTTTCAATTCTTTGGATTGTTCTTTGGCTTATTTTTGATCTTTCAGATAATTCAGCCTGCGAATAACCGTATTCCAGTCTCAAGGATTTTATTTTTTGCGAAAGTTCTGAATTTTTCATGTATAAATATTTAATGCAAAAATAGGATTACGGAATGAAAACCAGGACGACAAGTAAATGTCATTGTTATGACTTTTGGGATTATCGACTGATTAATTCTGATCGTAAATGCAAAAAACCAAAATTACATTAATCGGCATTAATGTTTATGGCGATTGTCAATCAAGAAATAAATCTCGGATATTAAAAGGAGTTTGGGTTCTCAATTGTTTAAAATATCCTTATATGGAAACCGTAAAATCACCTGTTGTTATTTACAACTGCCCTGCATTAAAAATTTATTTTCATTTCATCTCATACTAAGGCTTGAGTAAACTGTCATTACAATAAAATGACAGAAAACAGCTTTGGCTATGGATGAATTAATATTAAAGACATTATTAGAAAAATATAGATTAGGTACTTGCTCAAAGGAGGAAATAATCCTTTTGGAAAGCTGGTATTTGTCTGAATCGAAGCTACCTGGAGAAGATATAACCCAAAATACCTTATTACAGGCACATGAGCGGATTGCTGCTTCGATTGCAAAAAACACAGGATTTCCCTGTCAAACACAAAAACCTATAATAAGGCTTTGGCCCCGTATAGCTGCCGCAGCTTCAATCCTATTATTTCTTTCTATTGGGGGGTATTTTCTCTTGCACAAACCAGGTAAAAATCAAATTAGTGCAATCAAACCCGGAATATTTAAAAACGACGCCGTTGCGGGTAATATGGCGGTTCTTACACTTGGGAACGGTAAAAAAGTAACCTTGACAGCCCTGAACCCAGGAAATATTGCTAAAGTCGCAGGAAAGAATGTGCGTAAATCCAAAGTGGGTGATTTAATTTATTTAAAAGATAATGCGGCCCGTAATTCTGAGATCGTTTATAATACGCTTACCGTGCCAAGAGGCGGGGGTAAGCATGAGCTTACACTTTCGGACGGTACACTTGCAATCCTGGATGCTGAATCCTCGATTCGCTTTCCGGTTAATTTTACCTCGTCTAAACGCCAGGTATTTATTACAGGCCAGGTTTATTTTGAAGTTACACACAACGCGCATCAGCCATTTTCTGTTAGGGTAGGAAATGAAACAATTGAAGATATTGGCACCCGCTTTAATATAAGCGCCTTTGATCTCCACCCACGAACCACGCTGATTGAAGGCAGCATCAAGGTCAATGATTTTGTCCTTACGCCTGGCCAGCAATCATTTGAACAGGATAACGGTGTCATTAAGGTACTTAACCATGCAGATATGCAGGAAGTTCTTGCGTGGAAAAATGACATGTTCGTGTTCAATAGTGAGACTTCACTCAAGACGGTGATGGATCAGATCAGTCGATGGTATGATATGGATGTCGTTTACATAAACACTGGCAAAACTTATGAGCTGGGTGGCGATATGCCGAGATATTCGAAATTATCAGATGTTTTAAAAATCCTTACTTACAGCGGTGTGAAGTTCTCCGTTGACGGCAAGAAAATAATTGTTTACCAATAAATCAATGCTTATGATTAAATAAATACCAAGGACGCCCCCAATTAACTAAACTAATCCCTAATTAAATAAAAAATCCGGAACCGAGTGCAATCGGAACCGGAATCATGATTAGGCCAAATCCATTTTTCATTTGTTTTTTAACCAAATCGAAACAAAAGTATGCAATTAAATGATTTACACAAACAAAGTAAAAATACAGACGACGACTGTATAAGCCTGAAAAACGGCTTAAAAAGATGGATAGCAGTGCTATTCTTCCTTCAACTTGGCATTACCGCGTTCGCCCAAAAAGTGACGGTATCAGCGCGTGATATGCCGTTTGAAAAATTTGTCGGTATTGTTAAATCCCAAACCGGTTATACTTTTTTTTATAATCGTGAATGGCTCAAGCAAGCGCGGCCGGTGACACTTAACGCGAAAGACATGCCGCTGTACGATGCACTTAGAACTTGCTTTGAAAACGAACCTTTCAGCTACGCAATCGTCAATAAAACAATTGTTCTCAAACTAAAGGCATCAGCCGGGATCCAAACGTCCCCGACAACCAGGCAGCATGAGCATGTGACGGGCCTGGTAGCCGATACTACGGGAGCGCCGCTCCAGGGGGCGACGGTGACAATTTCAGGCTCGGTTAGCTACCGGACGAATGCTGACGCTAAAGGGACATTTGAGATTCCATTTATTAATAATGGTGATTCAATAAGTGTAAGCTATGTCGGTTATCGTAAAGTCTCGATGATTTATCAGGGTTCGGCAAATATACTGGTCACGCTGCGTCGCAATCATAATATACTCGACGCCGTCGTGGTACAGGCTTACGGAACAACAACAAGAAGAGATAATATCGGTGCCATTTCCATGGTAACCGCCGCACAGATTGAAAAGCAGCCGGTTACCAACGTTCTTAATGCCCTTGAAGGTCAAGTGCCCGGACTTAACATCACACCAACCAGCGGCGTGCCCGGCTCCAGAACGCTGGCACAAGTGAGAGGAGAAAATAGCCTTGCCAGCGCTTCCACGAGCACCAGCGTATTGAATACTTATGATCAGCCATTGTTTATCGTAGATGGAGTACCTATGCCGCTGCAAAATCAAGCCTTGATCGGCCAGAGCTTTGCCAGCGCGGCCTTCAATGGACCATTAGGCAATCAGACCGGCCTAAGTTCAATAAACGGTATCAATCCGCTTGATATTGAAAGTATTTCTGTACTCAAAGACGCTGATGCGACATCTATTTACGGATCCCAGGGGAGCAACGGTGTTGTGATTATCACTACAAAACGAGCTAAACCCGGAGCTGATGCGCTTTCGGTTTCTTTTAATCAGGGTATGACGCAGTCAACCAGGACAACACCTATGATGAATACGCAGCAATATCTTTCTATGCGTAATGAAGCGCTTAGCAATGATCAGCTTACGGCAAGCCCTGCCCTTGATCCGGATATTACATCATTTGACCAAAGTAAATATACAAATTGGGAAAAAGAATTTTTCGGGGGTACGGCACAATATACGGATTTGCACCTTAATTTGTCGGGCGGGGACTTGAACAACACCTATTTAATCAGCGGTGGATACACCCGGAATACTTATGACTTTCCCGGTGATATGACGGATAACCGTTATACGCTACACAGCTCGTTCAACCATACGTCCGATAGCAAAAAGTTTAAATTGGATTTCGGGACGGATTATGCTTACGACCAAAACAATAACTCAGGAGAACCGGCGTCACTTATCGGTTTTACCCTGGCGCCCAATTTCCCCAGTCTCTTAGATGGTAATGGAAACCCAATATGGAGCTATAAAGGATATTCGTACAGCTCCGGTTATCAGGGCAACCCATTGGCATATTTAAAAGAGTCCGCAAGCAACGGCACATATAATCTCAACACTCATATTTCAGCCAGCTACAAGATCCTGCCGAACCTGACCATTTCATTGAACGCCGGTTATGCAAGAGTATCAGAAAGTTTTGTTTATGAGTTACCCATCGGTGCGCAGGATCCTCAATATGAACCCACAGGTTCCGCATCTTTCTTATCAAGAAACACGGATGTTATCAATATCATCCCGCAATTAAATTACGATAAGCAAATCGGAAAAGGAAAGCTGTCAGTGCTGATTGGAGGCACTTATAAAAAGAATTACAGCGCAGAATATGATATCAACGCGTCTGGTTACACATCGGACGCATTGCTAAACTCTACCAGTGGCGCAACTTCGTTCGAAATTGATAATAGCGCAATCTACTATAAGTATGTTGATGGTTTCGCCAGGATAAATTATAATTGGGACGGAAAATATATCATCAATCTGACAGGAAACCGCGATGGCTCCAGCAACTTTGGACCGGATAAGCGATACGGTAACTTTGGATCTGCCGGCCTGGGCTGGATATTGTCTGAAGAGAACTGGGTTAAAAATAACCTTACCTTTTTAAGCTTTGCCAAACTGGCTGCAGATTATGGCACAAGCGGCTCTGACGGAGTCGCACCTTATCAATACCAGCCGAACTGGCAAGTGGCAGGTTACAACACTTACCAGGGTTTTACCGGGTACTATCCTATCACACCGTTGAATCCGGTTTATGCATGGGCGCTGAACAAAAAATTCAATGAACAGGTTGACCTGGGTTTTTTTCATAACCAGTTACTGGTGAATTTCATGCTTTACCAAAACCTGGAAACCAATGAGTTGGTTTCTTACCTGGAACCTATCCAAACCGGCTTTAGCGGAATTACTGCCAATGCGCCATATCAGGTAAAAAATCAGGGATGGGAGCTTTCGATTAGCTCAGGGAATATTAAAGCGGGTAATTTTAGCTGGACAGGTTCGCTTAACATGTCCCATAATAGTAACAAGCTGGCAAGTTTCCCGGATATTGCGAATACGCCTTACGCATCCCTTTATATTGTCGGGAAGCCGCTGAGCGATATACCGGTAATTCCCTATGAAGGCGTAAACCCGCAAACCGGTCTGTTCCAGTTCAAGGCAGCAAACGGAACGATCACCAGTAATCCAAACCTTTACAGTGGTTTTAATAGCGTCGGTGGTGATGAAACCCAGTTAGTAGACATCAACCCCAAATTACAAGGCGGATTTGGGAATACCTTTACCTATAAGAGACTGAGCTTGTACCTATTTTTTAATTTCAGCATTCAGAAAGGCCCCAATTATCTCTACAGTATTTACAGCAATTCAAACACGGGGCTGCCTGGTACACCGCTGGTTAATGAACCGGAAATTCTGTATGGTAAAGAATGGAAACAGCCAGGCGACAACGCTACCATTCAAAAATTTGTCGACGGATTCAACGGTAGTAATGGCTATGCTGCATATAGCGCAGCCAGTGCTTTCGGATCATCAACAGCCGCCTACAGCGACGCTTCGTATATCCGTCTGAAAACAGCATCGCTCTCTTACCGCCTTCCGGATTCCTGGACGAAGAAGATGGGACTTAAAAACTGTTCGTTTTATGTGAGCGCACAGAACCTGTTTGTGATCACGGGCTATCAGCTTGGCGACCCGGAAGCCTTAACATTATTCAATGTACCGCCTCAACGTACCATTGTCGCGGGCATCAATGCAAGTCTTTAATGAATCAAGCCATTGTACAATTTAATTAGCTTAAAATGAAAACAAAATATTATATCAGCTACATTTTCGCAATTGCGATACTTGGAATATTTGGCTCCTCCTGTAAGAAATTGCTTGTAATTCCGGCCAATGAACCCGGCCAGTTGGTTACAAGCAATGTTTTTGCCGATAGCGCCGGTTCAGTGAACGGCGTTGTAGGCATATACAACAAAGCATTCAGCAGCTACGGGCCATTGTCGGGGTATCTTTCCATATTTCCGTCTATGTCAGCCGACGACGTAACTGCAACCACCACTTTTTATGCCCCCATTTACAACGATGAGCAAACCGCCGGCAATTCAACCAGTCAAAACGGAAGTACGGGTATAATATGGACCGGCTTCTATGGTAATACGGTCATTTACCAGGCAAACGCAGCAATAGAAGGGCTTACCGCCAGCAAAGGTATCACCAATACGCTCCGAAATCAACTGATCGGCGAGTGTGAAGTGGTTCGCGGGCTTTCCTATTTCTATTTGACCAACCTTTATGGTGCGGTTCCTTTAGCGTTGAGCAGCGATTATACTGTCACGAACAAATTACCGCGAAGTTCAACGGATGAAGTTTATGCGCAGATTACAAAAGACCTTACCGACGCAACCGCAAAATTATCAGTTAGTTACCCGTCAGATGGCGCGGCGCGGCCAAATAAATATACCGCTATGGCCCTGTTAAGCCGGGTTTACCTCTATCGTCAGCAGTGGAAAAAGGCGGACAGTCTTGCTTCTATAATCATTAATTCGGGCATGTACCAATTGGAAAACATCGATAATGTTTTTATCGTTGGCAACCAGGAAGCGATTTGGCAAGGTCTGACCACCAGCTTTTACAGTTATGCAACCCAGGAGGGCATTAATTTTATTCCTTACGGCAACAACATTCCGACATTCCCGCTGCGGCAGGAACTTTTGAATGCTTTTGAACCAGGCGATTTGCGTCAAAGTCACTGGACGGCCAGCACCACTGTGAACGGTACAACTTACTATTATCCCTATAAATACAAAAATCGTTCAGGGGTGCAGGTTAATGGTAATGTTGAAGGTGAAGTATTATTCCGCCTGGCGGAGCAATATCTCATCAGGGCGGACGCAAAGATTAACGAAGGTGACCTCGGCGGAGCTACTGCGGATATTAACGCAATCCGTACGCGTGCAGGCCTTCCAAATACTACTGCTACGACTACCAGTCAGCTTACCGCCGCTCTGCTAAAAGAGCGGCAAACCGAGTTTTTCTGCGAGTGGGGTCACCGGTGGCTGGACCTCAAGCGGCTGAACCTGCTCAACAGTGTTATGGCAGCGGAAAAACCGGGTATCTGGCCTGCAGACGGACATTCGGCGCTTTACCCGGTACCCTTCAGTCAGGTATTGCTTAATCCGGGCTGGATACAAAACCCCGGTTATTGAGCAACAGAATGATAATACAATAACAGGAGCCGTATGATGTAAGAACTTCATGCGGCCCCGTGAGAACCTCGGGCTGAAATGCCTGAATTTACCCGATAATTAAACTTTAGGCACATCCTGATCCTGTTTCAAAACGGGACAGGATGCCTATTTCTAAATTTATAATGGAAAACTCGATAGTTAAACTCGTTGATCTGTCTCACCGGTATTCAGTTCAATGGGCGATTAAAGATATCAACCTGGATATCAAAAAAAATGGAATTTATGGTTTGTTAGGCGCCAATGGGGCCGGAAAGTCAACCATCATGAACATCATGTGTGGCGTTTTACGGCAAACTGGCGGTGACGTATTCATACGGGGTATCAGTATGTTGAACTGCCCAATAGAAGCAAAACGCTTTTTGGGATTTCTTCCCCAAAAACCCCCGGTGCTAAATGAATTGACAGTGGGGGAATTCCTTAATTATGCTGCAAATCTGCGCCTGATGGATTCAAAAAATATCCCTGATGCAGTAACCGAAGTTATGGAAAGAGTAGGTATCGGGCACTTTCGCAACCGTCTCATTGGCAATCTTTCGGGCGGGTATCAGCAGCGTGTCGGTATCGCGCAGGCAATTATTCATAAACCCGATTTAGTTGTGCTGGATGAACCCACCAACGGCCTTGACCCAAATCAAATATTAGAGGTGCGAAATCTGATCAGGGAAATCGCCGAAGAACGTACGGTCATCCTTTCAACACATATTCTGCAGGAAGTACAGGCGCTTTGTGATCATATCTGGATGATCAATCATGGTGATGTGGTGTTTTCGGGAAGCATTCGCGATTTTGATAATTACATCATTCCCGAATCCTTGCTGATAACAATGATCGGCGCGCCTTCAATCGAGGAGCTTAAAAGTATACCCGGTGTCATTGAAGCTACTGAACTAGGCAGCTACCGCTACAAAGTAAAATTTGAATCTGCCCAGGAAGCTACCGAGCGGATCGTGGAAATGAGTGTTGCCAAAGGCTGGCGCCTAACAGAAATTATTCAGGAGAAAAATTCCCTGGAGGCCATCTTTACCGAGTTATCCAATAAAAGTAATTTATGAAAATCATATTCAATATAGCGAAGAACGAACTGCGTAAACTTTTTTATTCTCCGGTTGCCTGGCTGGTTTTGATCATTTTTTGCGTGCAAAGCGGGTCGGTTTTTTCGGGCATCTATGAGCTTTTTATGTATTGGAAACGCGCCAAAGTCGATGCAAGCGACTTTACACTTTTTGCTTATGCCGGATCCAGAAGTATTTATTTATCTGCAGAAAGTTATTTGTACCTCTATATTCCGCTGCTGACCATGGGAATAATGAGTCAGGAGTTCAGTAGTGGTTCCGTTAAACTTTTGTATTCTTCACCTGTAACAAATGCCCAAATAGTAATTGGTAAATACGTCGCCCTGCTTTGCTTTGACCTAATGCTTATCGGGGTGCTGCTGGTGTTCAATATCTTCAGTTTGTTTACTATTCAGCATGTGGATGTCGCCGTGGTATTTTGTGGTTTATTAGGGCTTTTTTTATTAATCGCAGCTTATGAGGCGATAGGTCTTTTCATGTCTTCCATTTCTTCTTATGTCATTGTAGCGGCCATGGGCACATTCGCGCTATTTGCCGTATTGTCAATGATAGGCGGAATCGGTCAAAGTATAGCCCTGGTAAGAGATATAACCTATTGGCTTTCGATTAATTCAAGGGCAAATGTATTTATAGCCGGCCTTATCACATCGGAAGATTTTATTTATTTCCTGGTGATTTCAATCTTGTTTTTATTCTTTACCGTTCTTCGCCTGAGATTTAAAAGGCAGCCAAGCACTTTTATTCAACGTTTCACGCGTTATAGCGCCGTCATTCTGATCGCAATCACTATCGGCTACTTTAGCGCTCTGCCGGACTTTAAAGGTTATATTGACGTAACCCGGAACAAGGTCAACACCTTAAGTAAAGGGAGTCAGGATATTGTCTCAAAGCTTCCAAGAGATGTCACCATCACGACTTATGTAAATGTTTTAGCAAGAGGTGTGCAAATTTTTACTCCGGATAAATTTAAGAGTGAGCAAAGAAGATATGAAGACTACATCCGTTTCAAACCCAGGCTGAAATTGAAATATGTGTATTATTATCATAAAAACAATGAAAGCTCACTTTATCAAAAAGAAAGTAAAATGTCCGAAAAGGAATTGCTTGATTCTACGATGCAGGTCAATCGCTGGGATTTTGATGTTGTCCCATATTCTGACGTTGATCCAAAAGTTGATTTGGCTTCCCAAGGATTTCAGCAGACTTCATTGATTCAGGGCAGCAACAATAAAACTGCCTGGCTGAGGACCTTTAATGATGATTTCGTTATACCGTTTGAACCGGAAATTTCGGCAGCACTGAAAAGGCTCAATCAAAAATTACCTGTTGTCGGGATGGTAAGCGGGCACAATGAAAGGTCAATAAATAGCAACTTTGATGATGGCTATCAAAGATTCACTGTACAGAAAGATTATAGGAGTGCTTTAGTAAACAAGGGTTTTGATGTACGGGAGGTTGGACTTGATCAGCCCGTTGCAAATGATATCAGCATACTTATTTTAGCAGACCCTAAAGCAGCATTGTCATCAAGCCAAACGAAAAACCTTGATTCCTATCTTTTGTCAGGTAAGAATATGATGATTCTTGGCGAGCCCGAAGGTCAGGAGTATTTGAATCCAATTTTAAGCAATTTAGGGGTGCAGTTGATCCCAGGTTACTTATTGGATACCACACAGCATTTGCAACCGGATTTGATGGGCCTTAAGCCAACCGCAAATGCAATTGGGTTTTCAAAATATTTCGATGATATGTCCCAAAGGCACGAAGCGCTATATATGCCCACTGCTGCTGCGATTAATATATTAGGAAATAAGGGCTACGCTGCGCAAATTTTATTTCAATCCAATCCAAAAAGCTGGATCGAAACCAGAAAAATCGATTTTAGGCGCGAGGCTATCCAGTTTCCACCAGGCCATGTTGGAAAAGTAAGTGCTTATCCGACTGCAATTGCACTGTCAAAAGACATTAACGGAAGACATCAAAAAATAATAGTTACAGGTGATGCCGATTTTCTAAGCAATAGCCGATTATATGAAACTCATGATGCAAGTCGCGGGGGCAATTATGAATTTATTCCTGCTGCCTTCGAATGGCTTTCTGATGGGATTGCTCCAGTTGACAATCATCGGCCTAACGGAATTGATAATGATCTGAACATCGGGGATAAATCATGGAAAATATATTCGGTCATCTTGCGATGGATATATCCGCTTGTACTGATTTTGATTGCTTTCATCATTTACGTAAGGAGAAAGAGCAGGTAACCATATGAGCTTTATAATAGATAAACAAACCCTTGATGACCTTGAAATTCCTGGTAAAAAAGGAAAACGGGCAGTCCAATCGCTATTCAAAGTAACCAAAACAAAGGGAGGCACCGAACAGCTGGATGAGTTATTTCAATATCCCTTAGCGTCAGCAGCAGCGATAAAAAAAAGAGTTGATGTTTTTAAATTTTTCTATGAACTGCAACTGGAATTTCCTATAAGTGTTATTCACCTGGATTTGGCAGACCAATATTTACAAAATACGGATGAACGCACTTTATTGGTTCACAAAAAAAGGTCTTTTGTTCAAAATTTAAAGGAATTTATTCAACCCAATTCACAAACTCAACTCCAAATTGCTGCCATAAAAGCGGTTGCCAGCATTGGAAAAGAGCTGGAAATTTTTTTAAATAAAATTGCAAATAAAGCTATTGCAAGCCCTTACCAGGATACTTACGACGAACTGAAAGCAGCCCGCGAATTCATTCCGGGTTATGAAACAATGAACTGGCGCCAGCTCACAGATCTTGACCGTTATTTCAGGTTTGAAAAAAGGGAAAAGCTGATAAGATTGCTTTATTTGATTTATTCACTCGACGTCAATATTACTGTGGCAAAGGTTGCAAAGACAAAGGAACTTACTTTTCCGACGGTACAGGATAAAGCAGCGCCAATATTGGAAATAACCGGATTAAGACATCCGTTACTTTCTGGTGCAGTTCCAAATGATATCGTAGCAACATGTGACAAAAATTTGATTTTTTTAACCGGTGTAAACATGGCCGGAAAATCTACTTTCATGAAATCATTCGGTATCGCTGTGTTTCTGGCGCATATCGGTTTTCCTGTTCCTGCCTTACGAATGAGTTTCAGTGTTTTTGACGGTTTACTGACCACGATAAACTTATCTGACAATTTGAGTATTGGTCATAGTCACTTTTACGCGGAAGTAGTAAGGATGCGTAAAATGGCCGAATATCTAAATAAGGGAAAACGAATGGTGCTGATTGTCGATGAATTGTTCCGTGGCACTAACGTCAAAGACGCTTTTGATGCAACGGTAGCAATCGCTTCCGCCTTATCGAAAAATAATAACTCTGTTTTTATGATTTCAACACACATCATCGAGGCAGGCGACAAACTCATGTCATTAAGTCCAGATATTTCATTTATATGCCTTCCGACTTCAGTGAAGGATGGTAAGCCGTTTTATAAGTATAAAATTGAGAATGGAATAACACAAGATCGTCATGGGATGCTCATCGTGCAAAACGAAGGTATATTAGAAATCCTTAATAAAAATCAAGATAGGATATGACTTTTTTCACTGATTTTCAAACCAGGCAGGATCTTAACTTACTGGACAGGTATAGCAATAAATCTGTATTTGCTGTTTTTAACAATGTCAAAACAGCTGGAGCTTCCAGGCTTTTGGAAAAAATGTTTAACAACCCATTGACTGATCATGAAGCGATTAATTTCAGAAGTTCGATTTTTAAATACTTTCAAGAGATAAACATTCAATTTCCAATAGATGCCGAAGCATTTTCAGTAACAGAAGTCTATCTTCAGGGTGGTGGCATTGGCATTTTGTCCAGCCTCGTCAGCACTGCGCGAATCGCATCGTTGAAAATGGTTGGCGTATCCGAGGAATATAATTTAAGGGTTAGGCAAATCCAATCGACGCTCAAATTTTGTCGTCAGCTTAAGGAATTCGTATCCCGCATCATCGCTTGCGGAGCGGGAAATCCGCTTTCGAAAGAATTGCTGAAAGCAAGGGATTTTCTCGGAAATCAAACCGAAGCAATAGAATTAGTGTCCGAAAAAATGCCCTTTCCTAAAATACTTGGTTATGATCGTAAATTTCGGGTGGAGATTAATCGGCATTTACGGGACCTGGTAGAACTTGTACATCATTTAGACCTTTATATTGCTGTCGCTGCAGTATCCCGCACAAATGGCTTTTCCTATGCCCTTGCGCAAGCGGCGGACAATAATAATTTGTCGGTAACCAACTGTCGAAATCCACTTATTAAATTTGCAAAAGGCAATAACCTCGAAATAAACAGGAATAAAAATGTTTTATTCTTAACCGGGGCAAATATGGCCGGTAAATCAACGCTGATGAAGTCAGTTGGCATAGTGCTGTACCTTGCCCATATGGGATTCCCTGTGTCAGCTGACGAAATGGTCTTTTCTGTAAAGGATGGCTTGTATACATCAATCAACATTTCAGACAACTTAGCACAAGGTTATAGCCATTATTATGCTGAAGTCAGACGTGTAAAAGAAGTTGCGGAAGCGGTCAGCTCTTCAAAGAAACTGTTCGTCATTTTTGACGAACTTTTTAAAGGCACAAATGTAAAAGATGCCTATGATGCCACCCTGGCTGTTACTCAGGCGTTTTCAAAGTATAAAGCATGTGGATTTATTATATCAACCCACATTATTGAAGTTGCAGACAATCTTAAAGATGCTGAAGAAGGTATTCAATTCTTTTACTTGCCAACGGCAATGAATGGAAAAATACCAACCTATACATACAATTTGACACAAGGTGTGTCCGATGATCGCCATGGTATGATCCTGATTGAAAATGAAGGGATTCTGGAACTGTTGAAATAAACCATCTGCCAGCTAAAATTCAAAAAAAATGAAACAAAAGCCCACACTAATCAGACGCCATTTCGCTGTCTTAATAATTTTCCAAGTTCTAACCTTTTTAAACTTATCTGTCAACGGACAAGTTTTACCATTGGATCCAGCGGTGAAAGTCGGACACCTGCCCAATGGGTTTACTTATTATATCCGTCATAACGAGGAACCCAGGCACCGTGTATATATGTATATGGTCAACAAGGTCGGCTCTGTATTGGAAGATGAGGATCAGCGCGGCCTGGCTCACTTTATGGAACACATGAACTTCAATGGCACAGCACATTTCCCCCATAATGCTCTGATAGATTATCTGCAAAAAGCCGGTGTAAGGTTCGGTGCGGATATTAACGCCCATACCAGCTTTGATGAAACCGTTTACGAATTGCCACTGCCATCAGACAAACCGGCGATATTAAACAAAGGCATCCTGATCATGCACGACTGGGCGCAAAGCGCCACGCTCGACCCAACTGAGATCGAAAAGGAACGCGGTGTGGTACTGGAAGAAAAAAGATTGGGTAAAGGTGCGGGCGAAAGAATGCAGCGTGTTTACTGGCCGGTGATCCTGAACAATTCCCGTTACGCAGTACGCATCCCCATCGGCTTAGACACGGTACTGGATAATTTCAAACGCCCGGTTATCGCGCGCTTTTACCATGACTGGTACCGGCCCGACCTGCAAGCGCTGATTATTGTCGGGGATATCAACACCGACAGCCTGGAGAAGGTAGTAAAGGCGACTTTCAGCGACCTAAAGAACCCGGTTAACGAAAGGATAAGAACAAAATATACCGTACCCTTAACCGGAAAGAACCAATTCGTAGCAGTTACCGACAAGGAAATGACCTCAACTGTAGCGGAGATCATTATCAAACACCCCATGCCCCCATTAAAAACGGCTACGGATTACCGCAAGGCCATTATCCAAAACCTGTTCAACCAGATGCTGAGCGAACGCTATACCGAATTGTCCCGACAGGCCGATCCGCCTTTTGTAACCGGCAGTGCGAGTATTTCCGGCTTTATGGGCGGGCTGGACATTTTTGATGCCAGTGTCGTAGCCAAACCTGGCGAGCTGGAAAAAGGCATTAAAGCTGTATGGCGAGAAACCGAGACGGTCAAGCGCTTTGGTTTCACCCAGACCGAACTGGAACGGGCAAAGATCGCGTATCTGAACGGGCTGGATGAACAATTAAAGGAAAAGGACAAAACAAGTTCAGAAAGCTTTGTTAAGGAGTATCAAGCGTATTTTTTTAATGATATCGCTGCCCCCGGAATAGTAGCTGAAGCGAAACTGACGCGCGGGGACATGCCGGGTATCACATTAGGTGAATTAAACCACCTTGCTGCCGAATATATTGTTAACACGAACCGTGATATACTGGTCGAAGCACCAGACAAAGAAAAAAGCGCGCTGCCAAACGCGCTGACTGTAAATAGCTGGTTACGATCAGTTGAAGCAGAAAAACTGGTACCCTACAAAGACGAAGTAAGCACACTGCCATTGCTTTCAACCGAGCCTGTTGCCGGTAAGATTACCGGTGAGCAACGAAATAAAGCACTAAACCTGACGATACTCAAATTAAGCAACGGACTTAAAGTTATTTTAAAGCCTACCGATTTTAAGAATGACGAGATCATGTTTAGCGCCTTTGCCCCGGGCGGTACTTCTTTGTATAGCGATGCAGATTACCAAAGTGCTTCCAGTGCAGCCGGGGTAATTGCTTCGGGAGGCGTAGGTAATTACAATGCGAACCAACTGGAAAAATATCTCGAAGGAAAGGAAATCAGTGTAGGGCCTTATATATCTGACCGCTACCAGGGCTTTAGCGGAAGTTCAACACTTAAGGACCTGGAAACTGCATTGCAAATGATCTATGCGGAGTTTACAGAACCCCGTAAAGACAGTATTATTTTCGGCGGAATTATTGAAAAAAGCAAGGCGGCGTTGGTCAACAGGGACAGCGACCCCAAGAGCGTTTTCAGCGATACCGTGAGCGCAGTATTGAGTAACTACAACGTCAGACGCACTGGCCCCACACTCGAAAAAATACAACAAGTGAACTTGGATAAAGCTTATAACATTTACAAAGAACGTTTTGCAGATGCGTCAAACTTCACTTTCACTTTTGTTGGCAGCATCGACACCAATTCGATCAAACCCCTACTCGAAAAATATTTGGGTTCTTTGCCTTCCACTAATAGCCATGAACTGGCCAGGGACCTTGGTATCCATATCCCTGCGGGTAAGATCGAAAAGATCGTTTACAAAGGCAAGGAACCGCAATCCACTGTTTTGCTTGTCTTTTCCGGTAAATTTGATTACAGTTGGGCAAACAATGTTAAACTGGATGCTTTAAAGGAAGTTTTGGAAATACGTTTGCTTCAAAGGCTGCGTGAAGATGAAAGCGGCGTTTACAGCCCTAGCGTGTCCGAGCAGGTCAGCAAATTTCCGCAACAGCGCTACAATTTTGTTATCCGGTTTGGCTGCGCCCCGCAAAACGTGGATAAGTTGATCGCCTCTACATTAGACGAGATTGCTAAACTCCGCAATGATGGCCCCTTGCCGGAAAATGTAGATAAATGGCGAACGGAAGCAAAAAATAGTTTAGAACCGCAATTAAAAAAGAACGGCTTTTGGCTGGGCTATATCAATGGTCAATTACAGAATAATGAAGATATGGACATGATAAACCATTATAACGCTTTTCTAGATGAAGTTACACCGGCAAGTCTAAGGGAAATGGCAGGTAAATGCCTTAGCGGCGACAATTACATCCGCCTGGTATTGCTGCCAGAAACCAGCTTGAGAAGAAATTAGCCCATGAAAATAAGAAACGCCACCTATCATGACGCCCCGGATATCAAATCATTGATAGGTGCCCTGGGTTATAAAACGACTAAGAACGAGTTGATAAGTCAACTTCAATCCGTTTTTAATAATGATGACCACGAGGTGTTTGTATGTGAATTAAATAAAATGGTTGCTGGGTTCAAATCGATACACTATTTGCCTCAATTGGGTATTAACAAGGAATTGATATTTATTTCCTATTTATTGGTGGATGAACCATAATAATACCGGAGGAGCCAAAAACAACTAATTCCAACATCGGCATTGAAGAATATGAGTACATCAGAAATTGGACAACTAATTAATGAATGTCGGCGGAAAAACTGAAGCGCTCAGAAGATGATTTATCAAACATTCTATGGTTTTGCGATGGGAATTTGTCTCCGGTACGCGAATAATCGGTACGACGCCGCAGAAATTTTAAATAAAGGATTTCTGAAAGTTTTTACAAGTATAAAAAGGTATCACCGCCGGGATTTATTTAAAACGTGGTTAGGTAAAATTATGGTAATTACATCAATTGGATATTACCGTAGCAATATAAAAACGGAATCTTTTGACAATTTGGACACAACTGATTATACGACAAAAGAAGAATATGCCAATACTAAATTAAGTTACGGCGACCTTTTAGTGAAAGTTCAGGAACTATCCCCAGGTTGCCGTATCGTTTTTAACTTATATGCTATTGATGGTTATTCACATGAACAAATTTCAAAAATGCTAAATATTAATATCAAAACATCTGAATCAAACTTATTCAAGGCCCGTATGAAACTAAAAGAAATGATTCTGAAGGCAAACAAAAAGACGAAATGAATTATGAAGGGCCCTGAAGGCTGCCCTTTTTAAGAAAATGAAATAACACAAAGACCGCCGGTTGGCGATTAAAATACTTACTTGTTCTTTATAAAATCAGTTAATAATTAAGGTTAATTAATTATGTGAAAGTGCCTCCCGTTAAGTGCGGGAGCACTTTTTTAAATGAAAGCTTTTTAAAAGATATCATGCGTTTTTAGATATTCGCTTTTGTTCTTTTTAGTTTTTTCATTTTTAAATAAAAATGATCAGTTATAAATAAACTCATAAGCGGCCTCCCCGGGCGAGGATGCCGCTTTTTAAAAAACAGTGTTTTAATATGGAAAAATAAACTTGATATAAATATACACTTTCTGAATGCTTCCCTTAATAACATCACACCGGCAAAATCTATAAAAGAATAAGGTGGAAGCAAGTTAGAGTCCACAAAAACGTGGGCATGACTTGTGCTACCTTATTCTTGACCTTGCCGGGCCGATGTTTAAGAGAGCCAGGTCATCGCCTGCGTTTCTGCCAAACCAAATATTTTTTTGATGACCGTTTCCGATAAGGAAACTACTACTACCTACTTATGAAAAAAGCAACAAAACTGGACAAGCCGCTTGTTATTAAGCTGCTGGCTTCGTCATTTGAAAAAAACCAGAGTGTAAATTATATTGTCCGCCAGGATGATAAACGCAAAGAACGGATCAAGTCTTTAATGAATTATTCTTTCGAGGTCTGCTACCGTTTCGGCGAGGTGTATATCTCTGATAACAGACGGGCCTGCGCACTTGTCCTGTATCCCGACAAAAAGAAATCAACGCTTTGGCTCGACCTTAAACTAATCTTTTCCGCCATTGGTGTCGCTGGTATCAGCGAAGCAATGGAACGCGAAAGACTGATCAAAGCCAAACAGCCGCTAATCCCTTTTTATTATTTGTGGTTTATTGGGGTTGACCCGCTTTACCAACACAAAGGCATCGGCACTAAACTTTTATCCGAACTGATCGCGGACGCTAAAGCACAAAACCGTTCGGTGTTAGTTGAAACCTCAACTTTGGAAAATTTGCCCTGGTATGAAAAAGCCGGTTTTAAGGTATATGACAAGTTAAGGCTTAGCTATACCTTGTATTTTTTGAGTAACCAATAAGCCCTTTACTACGATGGAAAAATTAGTATGGGGCACACAAGTAGAGCTAATCACCGCTATTTTTATCGGGCTGGAGATCTTAATGTTCTTGTTCCAGTTAGCCAGTTATTTCTACTGGCCGGGGGATAAAAATCGCGGCTGGTATTTGCTGTTATTATTCCTAATGTTGTTATATAACATTACCGGCGGCCTGTTTCCTGACGTTCAAATACCGATAGCGGTAAGTGTACAGGAAATGATCGCTTATGGTACGGGTTTTCTGATGGCTTCTTATTTCCCTTTTTATTTTTACAAGGCTTTTGAACTGAAAGCCTTGCGGTGGCACGCCCTGTTTGGCGTACCATTATTTTTAGCGCTGCCCTACTTGGTGTTTTTTGTGGTGGTTTATGCCATTAACGGCAAACTGGATGTAGATATACGTATTGGAATGATCGTACCCTTTTGCTATGCCCTCGTTCTACTTTGGGCCATGTTCAGGGCTATCCGGCATAAATACAGGGAAAGCCGAAACAGGAAAGAGTATGCAGAAGAAATTGCCATGCATTGCGCAGTTACTCCCTGGGCAGCATTGGCCTTTTTCGGCTTGGTAGAGGCAAATCAAACCATAGAAGTACTTTGTACCAATACGGGTATTGTGATTATTTCGATACTCTTTATCACTAAATCGGTCAAAAACGCACAAGACGAATACCATAAAAAACAAACCGATCCTACAATCGATGGCATGAGTCGCGATGAATTTATGGCCAACTGCCTGCACTACGGGCTAACACGCATGGAAATATTGGTTGTACAGCAGGTTTACAAGGGAAAAAGCAATAAAGAAATCGCCGCCCAACTGGTCGTTTCCGAAGAAACCGTCAAAAAACATATCCAAAATGCTTTGAGAAAAACGGGCGCAAAAAATCGGACAGCATTACTTCACAAATTACAGAACCGCTAATTATTAGCGGTTCTGCCTCTTTTGTCATGGCTTCTTCCCCTATTTAGGAAGCATTTTTACAATATTGAGGTATTGAGCGGCCCTTTACTGGCAATTATTTTTGACCATGATAACCGACTATTAAAAATCTAAATTGAATGCTATGGATAAATCATTACGCGTATCCTGTTAGGTGAAAAGTTGTTGCCAGTGAACGGGCGAAACAGGATTTACTTTAATCCATAACATTCCAAATGATCCAGGAAATCAGTACCCGGCTGTTAAAACAGTTGGAAGAAGATTTGGAACATACCTGTTTCCAGATCAAAGACCCCTTTCAAAGATGGACGGCCACTTTGAAGATCACCCGCGAAGCGCTGAAAAGGCTAAGGGCGCACGTTAACGACCTCAAGTTCAAAGATAAAGCGGAAGAAATTCCCATTTTCAAACTCATCAAGCCTTCCTTTTACCAATGGCAAATCTATTACACGGAACTATACAATATCGAAATCAACCTGCCGTATGGTGATACTGAAAAGCAGGCCGGTTTTCTTGAACTAGAATTGCTGTATATCGAACGCTTTTTCCGTCAATATGCTTTTCTCTACCAGTACTATAAGCTGAACGCGACGGAGTTAGATAACATCTATTTCGTGAGGGGCGCGGAAATGCAAAGCATCCTTTTGCCAGAAATACCTGACCTTGACCCCGAATTTTCAACCAGTTGTGATTATCTCTTTTCCAAATTCAAAGCCTTTGACGCTTTAAAGGATTGGGTGCTGGAAAGGCTATTACTGTTAAAGAAAAAGAACATCGATCCGCAGGCGCTTTCCGGCAACTTACATGCCGGTGAAATGAACTGGACAGGCGACACCATCGATTTGGCAGAAGTAGGTTTAGGATTTTACCATACTGGCAAACTCAATAATGGCACCGCAGGTTTAGGCGAAATTTTCCGCTGGCTGGAGGAAAAGTTTAACGTCAATATCGGCATACCTGCTAAGCGGTTTGCCGAATTGCGGAAAAGAAAACGGTTAAGCCGTACACGTTACTTGAACGAAATGCGGGACAGCCTCAATTTGAAAATGGAAAATGAAGACGAATATGTGCCGACCGGTAAGAAAAAACCAAATTCCGCGCTAAACGACGATGACTAAAGTTCTGTTTTAAAGCCAATTATGACTTATTTAAAAGTACTACCGAAGCTTACCTAATCGAAAATTTGCAGCCGTGCAACCTTTGCTTTTGTAATTCCTGCCGCAATGGAGCGGCAGGACAAAGACAAAAATTATGTTAAAACATTTCACCTGGCAGCAATTTTTGGTCGCTGCCTTAGTACTCAGCATCATCTGGTACACGGTCATTATCCTGCTGTTTTACCGTCACAGAGTACAGGATTATTTAAGCGGTAAAAACAAAGACAGCAACCCGCCAGAGCCTTTGGGCCATGCCTGGGACGAGGAGTTTGAAGATGAGTTATTTGACGAAGAAGATGGCCTGATGGGCAAATCGGTTTTGCCTGAAGGAATGACGAGGTTAAGTATGGCGCAATTCGGTTTTGCACCACGGGTAAGCAAGGTGCAAGAGGATGAGAAAGAGGATTTTGGAAATGACTACACGAACGAGGGGCGCCAAAGGCAGCAAAGCGTGGTGCCTGATGTGCTGGAGGAACTGAAAAGTATATTTCATATCCAGGAAACGCAGCAAGGCACCAAAAAGGATTTCATTTCTTTGTTCGGTTTGGTCAGCGCGAAGTACCCCGATATCAAAGGCACAGCCAACGAGCGGGCGCTGAATGAGTATATCCGTGAAAACGTGCTTTTCCCGATTTCGGATAAAGAACTCGAACAACTGTGGAAATAATGACTAACCGTAAAAATCTTTCAATCATGTTAAAAAATATCAAATCCCATATAAAAGAAGTGAAAGCAGTTTTCACTCAACCTATCCCCTACACTCCAAAACAACAGGTGCTCCTTAAAACTCTGATGTTTGCAGCTTTATTGGCAACGGTTAATTATTGCTTCGCCCAGGATGGTAATTCAGGCATCAATTCCGCAACCACTCAGGTCAAAAGTTATTTCGACAGCGGCTGCAACCTGATGTATGCCATCGGTGCAGTAGTCGGCATCATCGGCGCTATAAAAGTTTTTAATAAATGGAACGCTGGTGAGCCTGATACCAACAAAGTGGCAGCGGCCTGGTTTGGCTCCTGCGTATTTCTGGTAGTCGTAGCGACGGTATTAAAATCATTCTTCGGCTTATAAAATCGGCTTATGTCAGTTTATCAAATCAATAAGGGGGTATCAAAACCAATTGTCTTTAAGGGCCTCAAGGCGCAATACATCGCTTATCTGGCTGTCGGTTTGGTTTTGCTGCTAATCGGTTTCGCTATCCTGTATATCTGTGGTTTGAGCCTTTGGGTCATCCTGCCGCTAATTGTCAGCTTAGGTTCAGCTCTATTTTTTATGGTGTTCCGGTTAAGCCACCGTTTCGGTGAACATGGTTTGTCCAAACACTTCGCCAAAAAACAACTGCCTGATTATCTCAAATGTAACTCCAGGCAGGTATTTACAAATCTTAAAACTAAGCACAGCGACCTATTGAGTACTGCTGAAAAACAAATTAGTTCACGAAAAAAGTAACATAATGGGAATAAACATCAATAAAATATTGCCCCTAACCAAAGTCGAAAACGGTACGATATTATCCGCACACGGCGATATTACCGTAGCCTATGAAGTCAGCCTGCCGGAAATATTTACCCTTTCCGACCGGGACTATGAAGCCTATCACCAGGCATGGGTTAAGGCCATCCGCCTGTTACCGCAGGGTAGTGTCTTCCATAAACAGGATTGGTTCATCGAAAGTAGCTACAAAGCCGATTTTGAAAAGGCAGGCAAAAGTTTTCTTTCGCGTTCAAGCGAACGTTTTTTTAATGAACGTGAATGTTTGGAGCATCTTTGCTACATCTTCCTTACTCAAAAACCAAAAGACCGCAAATTAGCCAGTTCAGCTTACAGCAATATTCTGCGCAAAAGCATTGTACCGCAACAAACTGTTAATCCCGTATTGTATAAGGATTTTTTAGATAGCGCGGGGCAGTTTGAACGCATATTGACAGATAGTGGTTTTGTTATGCTAAATCGGCTGGATGATGATAAACTGGCAGGTACCGCAGAACGGGTCGGTATTATTGAGCGCTATTGCTTTTTAGGCGCGGCTGGTGCGAATCCGGTCATACAGGATATACACATCAAAGACGAGATCAGGGTTGGCAAAAATCATTGTGAACTCTACACACTTTCTGATGTTGAAGACCTGCCTGCACTTTGTGGTAGCCGGATCAATTACGATAAATACAGCACCGACCGTACCAAATTCAGCATTGGCTTTGCATCACCATTGGGCCAGTTGTTACCCTGTAATCATATTTTAAACCAGTACATATTTATTGAGGACGGGCAAAAGACGATCAAAAGGTTAGAAGCTAAAAAATTGCGTTTACAATCCCTGTCAGGCTATTCCCGCGAAAACGCCATATCACGGGATGCCGTCAATGATTTTCTGAACGAAGCCATCGGGCAACAACGGCTGCCTGTTAAAGCTCACTTCAACCTGCTGGCCTGGTCGGCTGATGCAAATAAAATCAAAGACCTGAAAAACCTGGTGAGTTCGGCAATGGCGCAAATGGATGCTACCGCCAAACAGGAAACGGACGGCGCAGCGCAAATATGGTTCGCCGGATTGCCGGGCAATGAAGCGGATTTCCCGATGAACGACAGTTTCGATACGTTCATTGAACAAGCCGCCTGTTTTTTTAACCTCGAAACCAATTACCGTAGCAGTATCAGCCCTTTTGGTATGCGAATGGGCGACCGGTTAACCGGCAATCCGGTGCATGTGGACATTTCCGACGAGCCGATGAGGTTAGGCTATACCACCAACCGCAACAAATTTATTTTGGGGCCGAGCGGCAGCGGTAAATCATTCTTCACTAACCACATGATTAGAAGCTACTATGAACAAGGTGCGCATGTGGTATTAGTGGACGTGGGCCATAGCTATAAAGGCTTATGCGACCTGGTGGGCGGCTATTATTTCACCTATTCTGAAAGCGACCCGATCAAGTTCAACCCATTCTATCTTACCGAAGGTGATGTGCTGGATACCGAAAAGAAAGAAAGTATCAAAACCCTGCTTTTGGCGCTGTGGAAAAAGGATGATGAACCCTTTAAGCGAAGCGAATATGTTGCGTTATCCAATGCGTTGACAGGATATTTTGACCAGTTAACTAAACGACCAGATATATTTCCCTGCTTTAACACTTTCTATGAATACCTGATGGAAGAATATATGCAGGTACTGGAAGACGGCAAGGTTAAGGAAAAGGATTTCGATATCGGTAATTTCCTCTATGTGCTTAATCCCTATTACCGTGGCGGCGAATTTGATTACCTGTTAAACGCCAGCGAAAACCTCGACCTGCTTAACCAACCGTTTATTGTCATAGAATTGGACAACATCAAAGATCACCCGATTTTATTCCCGGTGGTAACCCTGGTGTTGATGGAGATGTTCATCAGTAAAATGCGAAAGCTAAAAGGCATCCGAAAGGTTTTGCTCATTGAGGAATGCTGGAAAGCTATCGCCAAAGACGGTATGGCGGAGTACATTAAGTACCTGTTTAAAACGGTTAGGAAATTCTTTGGTGAGGCTATCGTAGTTACACAGGAAGTAGAAGACATTATTTCTTCGCCTGTCGTTAAACAGGCCATTATCAATAACAGCGATTGCAAAATACTGCTTGACCAAAGCAAATACCAGAACAAGTTTGACGCGATACAAGAACTGTTGGGTCTCACTGAAAAAGAAAAAGCGCAAATACTTTCGATGAACAGGGCCAATGACCCTAAACGTAAATACAAAGAGGTATTTATTTCTTTAGGCGGCCAGTACAGCAAAGTTTACCGGACAGAGGTAAGCCTCACAGAATATTTGGCCTATACAACGGAAGAAAGCGAGAAAGTTAAAGTGCAACAATACGCAAAGAAATACGGCAGCATACAAAAAGGCATTGCGATGCTGGCTATGGAACTCACTGATAAAAATTAAGATTATGAAAGCAACATTCAAATTAATGGCTGGTGCCTTATTACTATTAGCTGCCTGCCAAAGCAAAAACAGCCAAAAAAGGGCTTTTATACCGGGAACTTATGCTAATTCAGCTAAAGGCGAATACGCCGTTGCCAATGACACTTTAGTTATCAGGCAAGCCGATGGTAATAATTATCAGATTACCCGTAAGACAACTTACCAGGCCATTAGGAACGGTAAATTATTGCCTAAACATCAAAAAGTACAAATACTGAACTCGGTTTGGGATAGCAATAAACAGGAGTTGGACGAAGTGACTACCGGCAGGATATTCCGCTTTGATGCAGATAAAAAACTGCTGCTGATTAACCAGGCCAGTTACCAAAAGATCAATTAACAAAATTATTCACCAATACAATTTGATATGCCGCGAATGCGGCATATAAGGAGGCTATTGTGTCAAAAATTAAAGAAATTATGAAAAAATACATGGTCATTTTACCCGTGTCGGCAGTGACTGTCTTTGTATCTATACCCAAAGGTGCGGATGCACAGCTTGTCGTCGGCTCGGTCATTTCCTCTACAGTTGGCCGCGTGATCCGCGCTATTGACCTGGAGGTGCAGCGAATGCAGAACCAAACAATATGGCTGCAAAATGCGCAAAAAGCATTGGAAAATCAGCTATCCAAGCTGAAACTTGATGAAATATCAGGCTGGTCACAAAAGCAAAAAGACCTGTTCAGCCAGTATTACCAGGAATTATGGAACATCAAAACTGCCATCGCTTATTATTCACGTATCAGCGATTTAACACAAAAGCAGGTTGCCCTTGTCAACTCCTATAACCAGGCATGGGCGCTTATCAAAAATGACAAGCATTTTACGGCTGATGAACTGTCCTATATGACCAATGTTTATTCGGGCATTTTGCAGGCAAGCGTCAACGACCTTGATCAGATCCTTTCGGTTATTCACGCCAATAAAACACAGATGCCGGATGCAAAGCGGATGGAAATTATCAATAAGGCCGCCGACCACATGGACACGAACTACAACGACCTGCAACAATTCAACACGCAGAACGAAATGCTCAGCTTGCAAAAAGCGCAAAGTGAAAACGAAGTGCTCACCTTAAAAAAATATTATGGAATCGAATAAGGTAAAAACGGGAAGGTTAAAAGCAAAAAGCGTCTTTTTGGTTTGTCTTGTTTCTTGTTTCGTGTTTCTTACGGCTACCGATAGCAAAGCGCAAACTTTTGCCGAGTGGTTTTCGCAGGGCAAAACGCAGATCAAATACCTGACCCAGCAAATTGCCGCCTTAAATGCCTGTCAGACTTCCATCCGGCAAGGTTACAATATGCTAAAAGGAGAATGGACTTCCATAGGAAATTTCAAAAACGGTGAATTTGGCCTGCACCAAAGCTATTATACTTCACTAAGCACGGTCAACCCGCAGGTAAAAAGCAGTCTGGACATTAGCTTCATTGCAACGGAGCAACAAAACATCATTGCAATTTTAAATGCAGTTCAGCAAGTGGCCGGCTTAACCACCGATGAGCGAGGTTATATTAAAACAGTGGCACAAAACATTTTCAATGAATGTGCAAAAGACCTGGACAAATTGAATAAGGTACTCAAAAATGGCACCCTGCAAATGAGCGACGATGAGCGGCTGAAGCAGATACATAGCGTACAGGCGGCTATGCTGGATAAGTACCAGTTTACACAAAGCTTTTGCAACAGCATACGGTTAATGGTAGCTCAAAGGAACCAAGAAAGTAACGAAACACAGACCTTAAATAAGCTTTATGGAATTAACTAAGAAATTAACCATCGGCCTGCTAACCTGTATGCTTTTCGCTTTTGGTTTACTACCTGAAAAGGCTAAGGCGCAGGCATCAACCGCCCAGGATGTACAGCAATTGTTGCTGGACATTGAAAAGCTGACACAATTTAAAGCGATACTTTCCGATATGGAAACCGGCTATACCATTCTCACGCAAGGCTATGGCGAGGTCAAGGATATATCCGAAGGAAATTTTAACCTGCATTCCGCTTTTTTAAACAGCCTGATGGCTGTTAGCCCTGAAGTTCGGAAATACGGGCGGATAGCCGATATTATTTCAGCTCAAGCCAGTATCGTATCGGAATATAAGGCGGCTTACGAGCAGTTCAGCAGCAGCGGCCACTTCAGCGCAACGGAATTGGTGTATATGAACGGCGTATTTAGCCGGTTATTGAGCCAAAGCGTAGATAACCTCACTAACCTGGCTAACGTGATCACTGCCGGAACCCTGCGAATGAGCGATGCGGAGCGGTTACAGGCCATTGACCATATCTACGGGGATACGCAGAATAAGCTGGTTTTTTTGCGGCATTTCAATAACGAGGTCGTGGTATTGCAGCTGCAAAGAGAGAAAGAACAAAATGATGTTAACACCCTTCAAAAACTGTATTAGTATGAAATGGAAACAAATCTTTAATAGTTCCCCCTTTAGGGGCTTAGGGGGCCTGGTGTTGTTGCTTACTTTACCACATCTAAGCCAGGCCCAGGATATTACAACGAGTTTGCAAGGGATGCAGCCGGTATTAAATAATGTCTATAATCAAATGATCCCAATGTGCAGTAACCTGATAGGTGCGGCGCAGGGGATAGCGGGGTTTGCGGCCTTGTGGTATATCGCAGCGCGCGTATGGCGACAGATTGCGCAGGCGGAGCCGCTGGATTTCTACCCGCTGTTGCGCCCTTTCGCTTTGGGCATGGCGATTATGCTATTCCCAATGGTGATTGCGCTGATGAACGGTATCATGCAGCCGATTGTATCGGCAACCGAAAGCATGGTGACCAATAGCAACAACAGTATAGCCTTGCTATTGAAACAAAAAGAAGACGCTATAAAAAACAGTAGTAGCTATCAGATGTATGTTGGCGACGATGGGAACGGCGACCGCGACAAGTGGTACAAATACACGCATCCCGATGACCCTAACGACCAGAACGAGGGCACTTTTTCGAGTTTGGGCAATGATGTGAAGTTTTGGATGGATAAGAATATGTACAATTTCAAGAATAACATTAAAGAATGGATGTCAGAAATTTTGCAGGTTTTATATGCCGCCGCTATTCTTTGCATCAATACGATACGGACGTTCTACCTCATCATCCTGGCCATATTGGGGCCGCTTGTATTTGGCTTCGCCGTTTTTGACGGATTACAACACTCACTACAACAATGGGTAGCGCGGTACATCAATATATTTCTATGGCTGCCTATCGCCAATATCTTCGGAAGCATCATCGGGCAGGTACAACAGCAAATGCTGCAACTGGATATTTCACAGATACAAAGCGCCGGAGATACATTTTTCAGCCCAACCGATACGTGCTACCTCATATTTCTCTGCATCGGAATTGTGGGTTACTTCTCTGTACCGAGCGTGGCTAATTATGTGATACATGCTCACGGCGGAAACGGTTTACTGAATCGCGTAACTAATGTAGCGGCTACGACCGTTAGCGCAGCCTCCGGTGTGGCAGCCGCTGTAGGTGAACGTGGTGAACAAGCAAGAAGCAATATCCTGAATGCACCTGCCGACTTTAGGGAGGGCTATCGCGGAGGGGGCAGTAACCATCAAAAAAACAAACTGGAGGGCAAATAGATGTTTCAGCAATTCAAAAATATCGATACGGCTTTTAAGCACATCAAAACGTTTAGCATTTTTCTAATATTGGCCAATGTAGTAACACTATCTTTTGGCATCTATAAAAGCTATCAATTTGCAGACCGGGCACAGAACCGGGTACATATCCTGTATAACGGCAAGGTACTG
>Ga0206978_1026_pt1 | contig 34404 bp, 32 predicted proteins | sample Alteio_BWMinCont_21_FD_153477 | JGI IMG/M metagenome (GOLD analysis project Ga0206978, IMG submission 153477) | Enriched cells from forest soil in Barre Woods Harvard Forest LTER site, Petersham, Massachusetts, United States -... | ecosystem: Environmental > Terrestrial > Soil > Temperate forest >...
TGTTTTCGCGAGCCCGGCCAATGGAAAGGCCGGAGGGAATGGGCGACCATAAATCCGTCTCGCGATCGGGAAACAGAAAAGACGAAGGCATGACGCCAACGATGGGATAGAGATGGCCATCGAGGCGGAGGCTTTTTCCGATGACGCCGGGATCGGCATTAAAGCGGCGGTGCCAATAGCGGTCACTAATCAGGACGGCAGCGGGTCCTTTGATGGTCTCTTCCTCAGGAGAAAATTCGCGACCGAGGGCCGGCGCAAGACCCCAGACCTGGAAAAAACGAGTGTAAACCCAGGCACGAGTGACTTTTTCAGGCAGCGCGCCGGTGGACTCGGAAACATCCTCGGTGTAGTAACCGGTGAGGCCCTGAAAGGTAGAGTTGAGGCGATTCCAGTCGTCGAGGCGAGTGGGTGCCACGCGATTCAGGACAGCTGGGCCCTTAGAGTTGTGTTGCTCGACGAGCACGAGCTGGTCGGCTTCAGGAAAAGGAAGCGGCTTGAGGAGGATGGCGTCGATAGCGGAAAAGACGGCGCTATTTGCGCCGATGGCGAGAGCCAGTGTGAGGATGACCGTGATGGAGAAGGTGGGAGATTTGCGGATGAAGCGAAATGCGGATTTGAGATTGGCAACGGTGGCGTCGAGAACGCGGATGCGGTAGACGTCACGGACTTCTTCCTTGAATTTTTCCTGACCGCCAAATTCGAGGATGGCGCGGCGGCGAGCTTCGTCGGGCGTCATGCCCGCCGCAACGTTTTCGTCAGTCAGCTCGTCAATATGAAAGCGAAGCTCCGAATTCATTTGCGCGTCGGAAGCGCGCTTGGGAAAGAGGGATTTCCACCAGGACATGGCAACCTCCTATTGTGCGGTTTGCATAATATTGGCCACCGCACCGGCCAACCGATTCCAGTTCGATTCCTCGCTCTCCAGTTGCCTGCGGCCCTTTGCGGACAGCTTGTAGAACTTGGCTTGCCTGCCCTTGTCCGAGGCGCCCCACTCGGCTGCAAGCCAGCCGCGTTTCTCGAGTCGATGCAGGGCGGGATAGAGCGAACCCTGTTGAACCTGCAGGACTTCCTTGGAAATTTGGCGGATGCGGAGGGAGATGCCGTAGCCGTGGACCGGGCCGAGCGCCACTATTTTGAGAATCAGCATGTCCAGAGTGCCTTGCAGCAAGTCGGATTTCTCGATGGGCATTGCGTCTCCTGGGTTCAATGATGCGGCGCGCGAACGACATCTACAAAAAAGTACCTTCACCGGGATAGATCTACCTCGTTCCGCTCTGCTTTGCCTTGGCGTCCCGAATCTGCTTCATGAGAATGTCGCGAACGTAATGCCAATTAGGGACGAGCGCCAAAGCGGCTTGAGCATTTTGTTCCGCAGCTTTGAGGTCCGGCGTGGCGCGATTCAAGTTGGACCAGGCCAGACTCATCAAAAGTTCCGGCTCGCCCCACACTGGATCGAGCGAATCGCTCGTCGTAGTCTTGTGACTTCGGATAATCTCGAGACCCTTCTCGTACGTGTCCATAGCTTTGGCCTGGCCGCCGCCGCGGTCGACGGGAATATTCCAGTAAATCGGACCGAGGACCCAAAGGAGGCGTGGATTATCGGGCGCAGCCGCTTTTGCTTCCGTTATGGATTGCACGGATTTCGCAAGCAGAGCTTGCAGTTCTGCGGCATCTTTCTTGTTCATGGAATAGGCGAGGTAGCCGTAGCACGATCCCAGGGCAATCTTTGCATCTACAAATGAGGGATCTGCTGACGCGGATTTTCCGAATTCTTCGGCTGCTTGCTGCAGGTCTTGCTGCAGCTCGTTTTTTTCGACGCTGTCGTTGAATCCGTTGATCGCTTTGCGCCAGAGAGCAAAGCCACGCCAGTAGAGGACGCGAGAGGCAAGACCTTTTGTTTCCGCGAATGGCGCGAGCTCGCCATAAAGGCGTTGGAGAGCCGGTCGATCGTCTTCGTAGTCTGCCTTCTGGATTTGCAGGACGATTTTGGTGATGGTCTCTCGCTCGTCTGCCGGCGAGCTTGCCAGGCTTACCTCGGGGAGGATGGAAAGAATCCCTGCCGCAGCGATCAGGAATTGAAAGGAGTGGTTCTTCCTAGACATTCTACCTATATATGCGCGCATAGGTAGAATGTCAAGGAGAGAGAAGAAGAATTAATGGCGTGAGCCGATGTGTGCTTTGAGAGCCGGGAGACGCGCTCTAGCCGCTAGTGAACCGATGTTGCCGGTTAGGAGTTCCAGGCCACGCGGGAAAGCTGCTGCTTGCGGGATTCCCATTCGGAGCCTGAAAGGATGCGCGGTGCCACATCGATCAAGCGGGGAATGAGACGGAAGACGGCGGCGGAGGTCCAGGGACGGCCGTCGCGGGTACGATAGTCGCGGATGTTGAGTGCGTCGGCCATGCTAGTGAAAGAGACATCCTGGACGATGAGCTCGGCGAGAAATTTGAGTGTTTGCGTCTCGAGCGGATCGTCTTCGAGGTGATGGCAGTCTGCGGCGATGCGCAGGCCGAAGGGGATTTCTTCGGTGCCGGGAATCTCTTCGGGAGGCTCGGGGCTGGCGGAGGTTTCGATTTCGCGCTCCCATTCTAGCGCGACTAGCGTCCAGCCAGCGTCATGCATTTTTGAGAGATACATAGAGGTCGGCAAAATGGTGACCTTTTCTCGGATGCGCTCGTGCTTTTTCATAGCGGCCTCCTGGACGTAAAGCGAGAGACGTTTCTTAATAACCGAACCTGTAAAATAGCGCAATCGAATAACCGATTCTGGTCCAGGTGTAACCACCAGAAAAACAAGGAGTTATCTTTAGGCAGGAAGAGTTAAGAGCATCGCAGACGTTCGCTCGTGGGATGGGGTTGTCGCGTTGCCGGACAGTTAACCAGGATGCTTCATAAGGAAGGAAACTTCTTGACCACTTTGGGGCCTAGAAGCGTATGATTTGCCAGCCGTTGAACCCACCACAACGTCCACTCCCAGATCCCGGCCCAGAAAGCAGCGCGGTGCCCTATGGAGAGCGAGGTGCGCCGATTGGAAGACCGTTCTCCGGTGCATGTCACCGTAGATCTGTCCGGATTGGATATCCACACCGTGGCTCAGCAGGGCGTCACAGAAAACGTGAGTGCTCGAGGTGCACGCGTGGTGACCAGCAAACCATGGCATCCCAATGACCATGTGACGGTTAGATCGCTCTTGGGAAACCTAAGGTCCAGGGCGCGCGTAGTTTATTGCCAGCCCTTGGGGAAAGATTCATTTGCGATTGGTTTGGAGTTGTTTGTGAGCGTGGGCGAGTGGACCATGCCACAGGCGGCTAACCGGAATACGGCCTAGGCAGAGGGTGCTGATTTGTGTAACACCAAACCACAGGGGAAGCAATCTAGGGATTCCTGTGCGCGGGGATTGCGATTTCTGCCTCCTGGGCCATGCTTCGGTTCGCTGCGTTCAGCCTGAACCAGCTTAAGCCAGCGGTGCCTTACTGAGTTACAAAACTAGCCTCATCGGGCCCGGCGCCTCCGGGCAGGACAAGCTGGTTGCAGGCGGCGCGAAAGGCTTCGTACCAGGTTCTCGTGAAGCTCGCAATGAGTTCTTCCACGGTGCGTCCGCCAATACTGATGCCGGAGTGGATCACTTCCCCCCAGGTGTGAATGCGTGTGCCTTCCTGCCGTTCTTCAAAAGTAACCCATTGAGCCATGGCGACGCCGATAGCGTGATCGATCCAGCCCACTTTCTTTCCTGGGACGCATGTGGTAATGACGTGGTCGACGACGGCGTTTACAGGGCGTAGAAGTTCAATCTGCAGACGGCTCCCAGGTTCCCAGGGGTTGCCGTCGCGCCAGCGCAGTTCGCCATAGACATTGGCGAAGGTGTTCCAGCGATGTGTATCGGAAAAAACGAGCCAGGCGAGCGCGGGGCTGGCCTTTGTGGTGACGGAATATTCAAATCTTGCCATAACTTGTTGCTGATTGCTCCTTACTAGGTTTTTTGATTGGGGCCGGGCCAACCGCAGGCGCGATGGCGAGGGTTATTTATACGTTGTTTCTTTAACGCTGTCAAGGCTATAATTCAGTTTAAGCAAGCCCGGGAGAAATGGTGAATGCCTAGGAAAGCCGATAAACAGTTGGAAGGCCGGATCATTGATGCGGCGTATCAACTGTGGAGCAAAGGGGGGGAACATGCCGTAACGATGCGGGCGGTGGCGCTTGCGGCGAAGACGACGACCCCAACGCTCTATGAGCGGTTCCAGGATAAGCACGACCTGATCGTCTTCATGCGCGTGCGGGCGAGGGAGAGGATGTTCGCTGCGCTGCAACCCGCTAAGTCTTCGGTGGAGGTTTGCCGGCTTGGACTCGAGTTTGCGATTGCCAATGGCAATGAGTATTTGCTTCTGACTTCGGATTGGGCGGAGCGTTTTGCGCGCAGGGAACGGTTGCCCTCGTACGAGTACGTCCAGGAAAAGCTGGCGGGGGATCTCGGCGGAGGTCCGGCAGACTATGCGCAACTTGCGCTTGCGCTGGTCTCAGTGGTGCATGGGACTGCGATTTTGCTTCTGGGAGAGCGAGTCGACGCTGCTGTCGAGAAGGAGTTCAAGCGCGCGTGCCTGGAGGCTTGCGAGGTGCTGATCGAGTGCGGAGGCAAGAGAGTTGGAGAAGCCGCGTCTAAGCGAGCCGCGAAAGAGTGATGTGAACAGTTGGGGGCTAAGGTCGCGGATTAATTTGTGGCAGTCACAGCCCGGTGTTTCCCTTTGATTAGGACGTCGACGGAATCGGGGCGGCCATTCCAGAAGTCGAGGCGGATGCGGCCGTCCGAGAGTTGCGTAATAGTGGCGGGGATGGCGCTGGCCGTCAGGTACCAGCCTGCAGGGAGGACTACCGCATTGCGCGCTCTGCCTAAACTTCGATCGAAAATCAATTCATCGCCGTCGAGTTTGTAGCTGATTGGCGCCGTGTAGGTTTCGGAAATGCGCAGGCGGATGGACTGGCCTTTTTTCACGGGCGGGAAGGGAATAAGGACCACTTGCGTTGGGGGAGTGACAGGCTCACCGGCGTCAATTTTAGCGGTGGTGAGATCGGCGCCGGTCATCATTTTCGTCGATAGCTTTTCGCCGGTGTCCAGAATGTAAGCGGAGGGATCGGAAACGGTGCTCCCTTCGCGGACGACATTCAGGTATTTGTCGGCCCCTTCATGAGATTCGGTGTAGTCGTGGTAGAGGCTGAAAGCGTGCGTTTCCGGCTGCTGCAGGAAGTAGACGATATCGCGATCCTGGTGTGCGCGCTCGGAAAGACGTGCTCGCTCGGATTCTCCCTGGAAGGGGGATTCCCAGCTGCGCGCTTGTGTTGCGGGATGCGGCGCGGCGGATGGCCCCGTTTGGGCACCGGGCTTGGCGCGCAGAATCAGCGGAGCTTCGCCGGTGCCGGCGTTCAAGAAGCTGACGGCGATACGGCCATCCGGCTCTGGCAAGACTTGCGACGGCACATTGCAGCCGACCAGTTCGTAGCCCGCCGGTACGACGATTTTGTTTCGCTTGATGCTGAGCGGACGATTGAAAACGATGGCATCCCCTTCGCGATAATAGCTCCTCGCGTCTTTATAAGTTTTCAGGATCAGGACTCGCCCTTGGCCATCCTGCGGCACGGGCCGCGCTAGAGAAATCTTGATGAAATTTGTATCGGCGTCCGCGTCGGCCATAAGCGGGTCTTTGCGCGCTTCCGCGCCGCTGACCACTTCGAACGGAAGCGGGGCGCCGGTCATGGAATCGAAGACGGCTTCGTCGCTGGCGGCGCTGCCTTTGCGGATGGGGTTGTAGAAAAACTTCGCGTCCGGTGTTGTGGCGGTGACTTCGTAGTAGATTTTGAAGCTGGCGGTCTCCGGCGCGAGAAGTTCGTAACGCGTGTATTCATCCGTTTCGGTTTGCTTTGCCGCGGAGGGAGTGGCCGCCGAGGGCGCGGATGTTTGCTGCGCGCGAAGCGAGGCGTAACCAAATAGTGTGAAGACCGCGGCCGCGGTTGCCAAGACAGGTTCTCTGCGCATGAAATCTCTCCTCCAGTGCGGCATGGACTCGACTTTCGAGCATGCATCATCCCCGACCTCGCCCTGCGAGTAAATAGCGAGAATGCTCACGCCAAGGAATGGATGGAAATGTTTGCGGACACCTGCCGCGACGCGCAGAGGTTTTACATGGGCGACAAACCATCAAGAATCCGGGACCCAAAAAGCTGACCCGGAAGGTAGAATTCCAACCAGAAGGTTTTGGGAGAATAAGGATGGCGAAGAAACCAACCGTTGAAGATGCACGCTTGATTCTCGAGCTCTACAACCTGAAGCGCGAGCCGGAGATGCGGAAAGCCCGGCAATGGTGGCTGACGACATTTTGGCCGAAGGATGCGGATGAGTACGTGAAAGTCGCGATGTCGTTGGGGACGGAAGAAAACAACTGGCTAAGGCAAGTGTTGAGCTATTGGGGGATTGCGGGGTCTTTCGTGCTGAACGGTGTGCTCAGCGAACGGTTGTTTTTTACGCCCTCATTCTGTGGCGAATTGTTTTTCATTTTCGCAAAGGTTCGGCCCTTTTTGAAGGAGCTCAGAGAGAAGACCAAAAATCCCGACATGTTTCTAAACGTCGAAAAAGTGATCATGGGCTCGAAGCTGGGGCGAGGGCAATTTGCAAAGGTGGAAGCGCGGGTTCAAGCTTTGCGGCCGAAATAATGAGCTCCGCCATCCGCAAATTGCGAGGGATTCCGGTCAGACTCAGGGCTGCGATTGTCCTGAGTGGAATACTATTGCTTGCTGCCACAGGCAGGGCTGAGGATTGCGGAGACGGAGTGGAGCTAACGTTGAGCGCGCCAGATACGGCTCAGGGTACGCTGCTGTTGGTACGGATACGTAGCGTGAAGCCGCTGAGCGAAGTCAGCGGCAAATGGAATGACCGGGATATCCCCTTTTGGCAGGCAGGAGAGAAGGGCCACGGAGCTTCAAGCGCGGATGTGCGCAAGGCACTGCTTGGTGTGGATCTGGAGAAACCGGCAAGGAAGTACGAGTTCACCGTTGCTGGTCAGATGGAAAGCGGCGAACGCGTGAGCTGTCGCGCAATGGTCGAAGTGAAAGAAGGACATTTCGCCACGGAAAACCTGACGGTGAAAAAACAGTTTGTCGAGCCGAATCCGGAGCAGGAGGCGCGGGCGGCGGCTGAGACGAAACGCTTGCGCGAGATTTATGATCACGTTACGCCGGAACGATTGTGGGATGGACGATTTCGCGTGCCGCTGGACGGCGACTTTAAAGGTAGCAACTTCGGAAAGCGCCGCGTTTTGAATGGGCATCCAGGCTCGCCGCATGGCGGCGTGGATTTTCCAGCGCCGACGGGCACGCCGGTGCACGCTGCGCAAAAAGGGCGCGTGGTTCTGGCGGAAGAGCTGTTTTTTTCAGGGAACACCGTCATCGTCGATCACGGTTTGGGCATTTACACGTTTTACTGCCACTTCTCGGAAATTGACGCGAGAGTCGGCGATGAAGTGGTGGCGGGAACTGTCTTGGGAAAGGTCGGAGCAACGGGCCGCGTCACCGGGCCGCATCTCCATTGGGGCCTGGAAGTCCAGCGGGCTCGCGTGAACGCGCTGGATATCGTGAAGGTGCTCTGAAAACGCTCGGAAACAGCTGAGCCGACATGAGATAGAGATGGTGAAAGGGTCGCTGCGGTTCCTTTGACGATACGACACCAGTCTTTCGTATTTAACCAGTTGGTTAAATACAAGTCCCCTGCCCCGATGGGAGAACTCGGCTAAAACGATGAAAATCCTCGGGTTGATCTCAGACACGCATGGATTGCTGCGGGAGCAGGCCGTGCGCGCACTGCGTGGTTCGGACCTAATCCTCCACGCCGGGGACGTGGGCGCGCCGGAAATCCTTGACACCTTAAAAACGATAGCTCCTGTGGTTGCGGTGCGCGGGAACGTCGATACAGACAAATGGGGGCAAACCCTACCCTTCACCGAAGTCATTCAAGTGGGCTCCGTGATGATATATGTGTTGCACATTTTGCAAGACTTGGACGTGAATCCAGCGGCGGCCGGATTTCGCATTGTGGTGAGTGGACATTCGCATAAACCGGGGCAGAGAGAGAAAGACGGCGTTCTCTACATCAACCCAGGGAGCGCTGGTCCGAGACGTTTTTACCTACCGGTTACAGTGGCCAGATTAGATCTGGAGGTAAGGCCATGGAAAGTAGAATTCATCGATCTCGAAGGCCGGAAATCGAAGAAGCGGGAGTGATGTCTATTAAGTCAAAGAATATAAAGGAGTTAGTAGAATATTTCGGAAGATTCGAAGCCGCGCTGTGATAGTGAGCCAGCCCCGGTTGACGAGTAGGGATCACTTTGTGGGTAAGAGATAACGTTCGGGCGTTTGCGTGCACTACTCCTGTTCAATGTTTTCCCAAAATGGTGTTGAACTCTTGCGGGTAACGTACTAGAGTACCGGAGCAAATAGGGTCAATTTGGTACCGTCCTGCTATTGCGGGAAAGCGTGCCAAATCCCAGAATACGAACAATGTGGACGACGTTCGTGCTTGTTTCCTCGCTCGTGTCGACCGTTCACTTCAGCGTTATGTTCACGAAAGTGATAATGCTGAAGCCAGTCCTGTATGGGCAGGCTTAGGTCCCCGAGTCTTTAAGTTCATCTAAATCGAGAGGTAAGCGTCTCTCATGGCCATACTTCATTTTCGCTGCAAAGAACGGCGCCGAACATTGCGGGTAAGCATCACGGTCCCTGTAACTGTGCACGGACAGGATGAGAACGGCGATAAGTTCCGCGTGAAGGCCAAGTCGCAATCAGTGAACCGCCATGGGGCACTGCTGCAGATCGATGAGCCCGTGGTCGTGGGACAGATGCTCATTCTGGTGAACGAAAACGGTGACCGGACGGTGGAGTCCAGAGTGGTTTCCGTCAGGCGCGACCGCGAAAGCAAGACGTACGTGGGCGTGGAGTTTATTTCGGCAGACTCGAATTTCTGGCACATGAGTTTCCCGCTGCCCGGAGCCAGGCCACTGCGCCGCGGCGCCGATTCCAAGGCTACCGCCTAATTTTCAATTAGAGATCAAGGGAATCGAAAGCCCTCTCTTTACCGGGAGGGCTTTTTCCTTTTGTGGCGCGGTTTTCGGAAGCTCCGCATGGTCTTGTGCTTTTTGGCGGATTTACGCCGCGCAGGGGCTTTGCCGCTAGTGAGGGCCTCGCGGGTTTTCTTGGGTAGTTTGGCAACCACCATGTCGTAGGACTCGCGCAACAACACGGCAAATTCGTCGGACGATAGAGCGTCCTTGGTCTCTAGCGCGACCCACTTGGCGCGCGCCAAATAAGGCGCGGGAATTATGCCTGGACGTTCCGTCAGCTCCGCGAACTTTTCCGGGGATACTTTAAAGCAGAGCCAAATCTTGGCCGGATTGAGCACCGTGATTGCGTGAATCTTGCCGGCCACCTTAAATACTAGATCGTCGCCCCACTGAATTTGTTCGGTGGTCTGGGGAAACGAAAGGCAGAGATTGCGGATCCAATCGATGTCCATGGGCGATTCCCGTACAAAGCTGGCGAAAATGATTAGATTGCTGGGGCCCAGGCGAGGCCGTCCACGCCGGGAGTGAGCTTGATCGGTTGCAGCAGTTTGTGCGCGGAGATATCGAGGACCTCGATTGTTCCAGCCGCCGGGCAGCTTACGAAGGCAAACTTGCCGTCGGGCGTGAGCAGGAGTTCGCCCAAGGCGGGCGGGATGTCGAAGGATTCTTCAACCTTTGCGGTGGCCAGATCAATGACGAAGATTTTTCCGGAAGGAGAGGAGGCTAGTAGTTTGCGGCCGTCGGCGGTAGGTGAAGAGGAATAGACGGTTGCAGGGACTGGAATCCAACTGGCGATTTTGTTTGTGGCCGTCTCGATGACCGCGATGCGCGGAGTGTCTTGATCGTGCGTAAAGACGCGCTTGCCATCGGCGGAGATCGAAATACGCTGAACGATTTTCGCGACGGGGATGACGGTGACCAGAGTGCGCTTCTTGAGGTCCAGAACGCTAACGCTGCCTGCGGCCACGTTGGCGGTGTAGGCGCGTGTGCCATCGGGAGAAATCACGATCATGTGGGATTCGATCGCCCCAGTGGGGATTTGCGCAATGACCTTGCGTGTGGCGGGATCAACGACGTCGACCGCCTTGTCGAGTTCCGCGGTGACATAAAGCAGACCATCCGGGCCGAATTCCGCGCGATGAGGACGAAGCGGTTTGCCGAGGTCGATGGTGGCGGCCAGTCTGTGGTCGCGTAAATCTACGATGTCGATGGTGGTGCCGTCCGTGCCGGGTTTGCCGACGCCGGAATTGCCGTAGATGGGGACATAGGCGAAGCGGGAGTCGGGGGAAACGGCGACTTCGTGGCCGTTGACTCCGACGATGACTTTCGCAAGCTCCTGCCGAGTCTCCGGATCGATGAGCAGAGCGGTGTGCTCGCGCTGGTTGGCCACGACCAGCATTCCGTGAGTGGGAGGAGCGGGGACGCGGCCGCCTCCAGCAACAAGAGCCAGGAACATCAGAGAAGCGATCAGCCACGAAAAATTTGCGGACATATTTTGCCTCGTTTGGGCATTTTGCCTGAGGAATTGGAACAAATCCCGCCGGATTATACCAGTGCAATCCGGTATAGCTCAGGGTTGTTTGACATTGGGATAATGGAATCACCGGATGGGCAGTGCCGCTCGGCCCTTCTAAGCTACCCACCGTAAGCCCCGGCCTGGAATGAATGAGGAGCACATGAAGTTGGAGACGACGACTGCCAAGATCTCCTACGTCGCGGGATTGACACTTCTTCTGACTACGCTGGGCTGCTGGGTGGTATTGGGACTCCACGGCAGCTCGCCCTTGTTGTCGACCGCCGAGGCGGCGATGAAAGACGAAACGTTTGCCAAAGTAGCGGCCCGTGGAGGATTGGCTGAGATCAAATTGGGCAAACTGGCGAAGGATCAGGGATCAAGCGAGGCAGTGAAGACTTTTGGAACTCGAATGGTGGCCGAGCATGCAAACGCCGGCGGCATGTTGAAGGAAGCGGCTAAAGAGGAGCAAATTGGCCTGCCCACGGATATCTCTCCCAGGGACCAAGCCACTTATGACAGGCTTTCCAAATTAAGCGGCGCTGACTTTGACCGGGCCTATGCTCAGGAGATGGTGAAAGACCACCAGCAGGATTTGCGGGATTTTCAGCGAGAGGCAAATCACGGTAATGATGATGTAATCAGAGGATTTGCGGCAGAGACCGTTCCGATGATTCAGCAGCATTTGGAGCAAGCCAAGGAAATGCTCAAGACCGTTTCGCCGCCAAGCAGCCGTAAGACGACTGGAAATTCCAGTCGACAGGCGCGCGGACACTAACGGTTGCTACTTGGGCTTTGTTTTCTCCCCCTGAGCAGACGAACCGGCGTCCCGGATTATCGGGACGCCGGTTTTTTTAAGATGGATTGGGATTTTCGCAAGGGAGCAAAATTTCCAGAACATATTGTGCCGCAGCGATTGCGTGATACGCTGGCCCGCGTTCCGGAGTTACGGCATGAGACGATTCAAAGGAAAGCTGGCTACAATCTGTAGCGCGGTCGTGATTTCAAGTTTGAGCTTCTCGGCGCCGTTTTTGGTCCGCGCCGTTGCCTCACAAGATATCCCTAATTCCAATAGCGAAAGACGCGATTGGCCAGCGTATGGCGGCGCGCCAGCGAATACGCATTATTCCGATCTCGCGCAAATCAATCGCAGCAATGTGAAAGACCTGTCGGTCGCTTGGAGTTTCGACACCGGCGAGCAGGGGGGGCTGCAAACGAGCCCAATTATCGTCGAGGGTGTGTTGTACGGAATCACGCCGACGCAGAAGGTATTCGCTTTGGATGCGGCGAGCGGGAAGCTTTTGTGGAAATTTGATTCGGGAATTAAAGGCACACAGCCGGATCGTGGCTTGGCTTATTGGTCGAGCGAGAGAGACAAACGGATTCTCGTTGGCGTGATGAATTTTCTGTATGCGCTCGATGCCAGTACGGGCAAGCCTATCGCAACGTTTGGGCAAGAGGGACGAATTGATCTGCGCGGTGATCTTGGACGTGATCCCCAACGACAATCCGTGGCGCTAACGAGCCCGGGGATTGTTTACAAGGACCTCGTTATTGTTGGGGGACGAAATCCGGAGACGTTGCCCGCGGCGCCTGGAGACGTGCGCGCTTACGACCTTCGAACGGGGAAATTGCGCTGGTCGTTTCACACGATTCCGCATCCCGGCGAATTCGGTTATGAGACGTGGCCAAAAGATGCTTGGAAATACAGCGGAGCTGCGAACAACTGGGCGGGCATGGCTGTCGATGCCAAGCGAGGAATTGTTTACGTGCCGACGGGTTCGGCGGCGTTTGATTTCTATGGCGGGAACCGTGTGGGCGACGATTTGTTTGCCAACTGCCTAATCGCTCTGAATGCAGAAACTGGCGAGAGAATCTGGCATTTTCAGGGAGTGCGACACGATCTTTGGGACCGCGATTTCCCGTCACCGCCTACGCTTGTGTCGGTGAACCGCGACGGGAAGGATATCGACGCTGTTGCGCAGACGACGAAGCAGGGATTTGTTTATTTGTTCGACCGCGTCAGCGGAAAGCCGCTCTTTCCGATCGAATACCGGAAATATCCGCCAAGCACTGTGCCGGACGAGATGGCCGCTTCCAAACAGCCTTTGCCCACCAAGCCTACGCCGTTTGCGCGGCAAATTCTCAGCGAGGACATGCTGACAAATCGCACACCCGAGGCGCACGCGTGGGCGCTCGAGAAATTTCGAACGTTTCGCAGCGAGGGGCAGTTCGTGCCATTCAGCGTCGGAAAAGATACGGTGATCTTTCCCGGATTCGACGGCGGAGCCGAGTGGGGCGGCTCGGCCGTTGATACGCAAACGGCGATTCTTTATGTGAATGCAAACGAGATGGCTTGGACGGGGGCCCTGGCGCCGGACACCGGAGAGAACAACCCGAAGGCTCTGTACTTGAGCCAGTGTAGCGTCTGTCACGGCGAGAAGATGACTGGATCGCCGCCGGCGATGCCCTCCCTGGTCGAAGTGGGAGACCGATTGTCGCCGCAGCAGATTGGGGCCACGATCAAAAATGGTAAAGGAAGAATGCCGGCATTCGCCAATTTCGATGACGGCCAGCTTTATGCGCTGATCGATTTTCTCGTGAGCGGGAAGTCCAAAGAGTTGCCAAGCTCGGAAGTTCCGCCGCCGGACATGAAGTATCGGTTCACGGGCTACCACAAATTCTTGGACCCGGATGGCTATCCAGCAGTCGTTCCGCCTTGGGGCACACTGAACGCGATTAATCTGAATACCGGCGAATATGTCTGGAAAATAAATCTGGGCGAGTACCCGGAGCTTGCCGCGAAGGGCCTGAAGAACACAGGGACGGAAAACTATGGCGGGCCTGTCGTGACGGCGGGAGGGCTGGTATTTATCGGCGCGAGTAACTTTGATAAGAAATTCCGGGCGTTTGATAAAGCTACAGGCGAATTGCTGTGGGAAGCGACGCTGCCTTTTTCCGGCAATGCCACCCCGGCAACTTACGCCGTGAAAGGGCGGCAATATGTCGTAATCGCAGCTGGCGGAGGCAAGGATCTCAAGTCGCCCTCGGGCGGAGTGTACGTGGCGTTCGCGCTTTCGAAATGAAATCAGGAAGCGCCGCTTTGGTGCAGGGTGGTGATGATGCTCTCAGTGCAAAGCAGCCGTAACTGAATAGATCGGCGGGAGATGTCCTGAGAGAACGTGCCAGGAATCGCCTGCATCCCGCGTGTGAAACAACGCTCCACCTGTAGTGCCAAAGTAAACCCCGGCGGGGTCGCGGTCGTCGGAAGACATTGCCTCGCGCAGGATGAGGTCGTAGGCATCGGACTGAGGCAGGCCTTTGTTCAGAAACTTCCACGTTTTGCCGCCATTGCGGCTGCGGGCCACGCGGAGTTTGCCTTTAGGAACGTACCGTTCCTCGGGCGAAACGATAGGAATCGTGAAAAGCGTATCTTTTTCGGTCGCCGGAACAGCCAAACCAAATCCAAACCGCGAAGGTAGACCTTTCGAAATGTCGGCCCATTTCTCGTCGGCGAAGCCTGCGCGATAAACGCCGCAATGATTTTGTTGGTAGAGCGATTCCGGATTGCGGGGATGCGCTTTCAGTTTGTGGACGCACTGACCGACTTCAGGAAATTTCTCGGGTCCAAACTCGACAAGAACATTTCCGTTGAAGGGCGACCAGGTTTTTCCATTGTCGTTCGAACGAAACGCGCCTGCGGCGGAAATACCAACGATGAGGCGACCTTTGCCAAGGCATTGGATCGAGTGCACCATCATGCCGCCGGCTCCGGGGTTCCACTTCTCGCGTGTCGGATGATTGCAGAGGCCCGCGACCATTTCCCAATTCGCGCCATTATCGCCGCTGCGGAAGAGCACTCCGGGGTCTGCGCCAAGATAAACGACGCCAGGTTCGTCAGCCGCGCCTGGTGCGATGTGCCAGATACGCTTAAGGGTGGCATCAGGGGTCGCCTTTAGCTCCATTCCTTTTTCGGTGACTTGCCACGACTTGCCGGTAATGCCTTTAACCTCGAGCCCTTTTTCGGAGATTTGCCACGTTTTGCCGTTGTCCGTGCTGACGTGAAGATGCGGCCCAAACCAAGCGTTACCCACCGCGGCGTAATGACGCTTCGGGTCGCGAGGATCCTGCGCGACGTGGTGCACTTCCTGGCCGGCGAAAAACGGGCCATCGCAGTTCCACTTCTTGCGGTCTTTGGAGGTGAACACAAACGCCCCCTTACGGGTGCCAACCCAGATTCTTAGAGAGGATGGACGCGCCATGAAATTCCTCCGGCAAGAGAAGTGATCTGTCCTGAAAGACGACGATAATAAGCATTTTATCGCATAATTGGCGGCGATTGAAGAAGCCTAATCGCTTTCCAGGGCTGCGCTGCAATTGACTCGCGGCTTCGGAATCACTTCTGCTGGTCGATGGCGGTCACATGGATGGAAGGATTCGCTGTCCGGCTGGGCAGTCTCTGATTGTCCGCATGCCCAAAAATTCCGCTGTTAAAGCCCAGGAAGATGACCTAAGAATTGAAGAGGAGTAACGGCTCATTCGAGCCGAACGGACCTCTTTGGTGCGTTTGCCGCGATCAGGTCAGTCGGGTCATCGTGGTAAAGGTGCAAACGGTGGATCGAGGAACATCTGGCAGTCCGAGCCAAAGATCGGACGAGGAGGAGTGGTTCATGAAAGTAAAAATCCTAGGTGTAGTGATTCTCGCGGCCTTGATTATGGCGGTGGCGTTCAGCGCCTCTGCCCCGGCCGCACCCAATACCGCCAATGCAGCCGCCGTGCCTGCCCCAGCGCCCGCACCCGAACCAGCCAAGGCGACTCCGGCGGACCATCCGGAAATTCACGATGCGCTCAATTCGCTGCGTCACGCCAGAGAGCATCTGGAACACGCGGCGCACGATTTCGGCGGCCACCGCGTAGAGGCGCTTCGGGCAACGGATGAAGCGATTCGCCAGCTCGAAATCTGCTTGAAGTTCGACAGGTAGCGCACAACTGTAATTCGGAGTTTTGAGGCAGCGTCTCGCAATTTGCAGCGTGAGGCGCTGCCTTTCGTTTTGGAGCGACATGAACTCCGAATCCCAGCTATTTTCCTGAACTCATCTGTCCCTCTGGTTGTCGCATCAGCATTTCAATTCGTGCGCAAGAACCGTCATTGCGAAGGCGTGTTGTATTACAATCGCGCGCCTGTGCTGTGCCAAGGAGAGAAGCCGATGCTGGATCGCAGACGATTCTTGAGTGCGTGTTCTGGGCTGGGTTTGGGCGGAACGTTGTTCCCCGGCGTCCTATGGGCGCAAGCGCAGACCCAAGGAGCGGTAAAGATCACCAAAGAGATGATCGACAATGCCGCAGCAATCGCGGATGTGCCCATCCCCGAAGAGACCAAAGAGATGATGCTGGACAACCTAAACCAGCAAGCCAAGGGTTACGAAGCGATTTACGCGCTACACATTCCGAATTCCGTCGAGCCATGCCTGGTTTTTGATCCTGTACTGCCAGGGATGAAATTTGAGACCGAAAGGCGGCCGTCGCGGATATCGAAACCGTCGACGATTGCTGCGCCCGGTACACCGAAGAATCTGGAAGACGTGGCGTTTGCAAGTGTACGTGAGCTGGCCGAGTTGGTGCGGACGAAGAAAGTTTCCTCCGTGGCGCTGACGGAGATGTACTTGGAGAGGTTGAAGCGCTACGACCCCAAACTGAAATTTGTAGTGACACTTACGGAAGAGCGCGCGCGAGCCAAAGCCAAGGAGGCAGACCGCGAGATTGCCGCGGGGAAATATCGAGGGCCGCTGCACGGATTACCGTGGGGCGCAAAAGATTTGCTGGCTGTAAAGGGTTATCGCACCACGTGGGGAGCCGGCGGGTTCGAAAACCAGATGATAGATGAAGATGCGACCGTGGTGAAACGCTTGGATGAAGCGGGCGCGGTGCTGGTGGCGAAACTGACGCTTGGAGCGCTGGCGCTGGGCGACAATTGGTTTGGCGGCGTGACGCGCAATCCCTGGCAGCCGGGGCAGGGATCGAGCGGCTCGTCGGCCGGACCTGCTTCCGCGACGGCTGCAGGATGCGTGGCCTTCAGCATCGGATCGGAGACGCTCGGCTCGATTTCGTCGCCTTCGACCAGGTGCGGTTGCACGGGCTTGCGGCCGTCTTTTGGGCTTGTGCCACGGACCGGTGCGATGGCGCTCTCCTGGAGCATGGACAAGCTCGGGCCGATTTGCCGCGCTGTAGAGGATGGTGCGCTGGTCCTGGAAGCAATCTATGGACCGGATGGCGCGGACCCGAGCGTAAAGAATGCTGCGTTCCATTGGGATGCGGCGCTGGATTGGCGGAAGCTGCGCGTGGGCTATCTAAAGGCAGAATTCCAACCCACGCCACAAGAGCCGCCGCAAGAAGCCAAGGAGGAACCGACTGCGACGCCGGAAGAACAAAAGAAGCGCGACGAACAGAAACGGCGCAGGGAGGCTGCCCGTGCCCGCGCGGAGTACGACAGAAAATATAACGACGCAGCGCTCGCAAAATTGAAAGAGATGGGCGTGAGTCTTATTCCCGTGGAGATGCCGAAATTCCCCTACCGCGAGATGACCACGATGCTAACGGTGGAAGCGGCTGCGGCTTTTGATGAATTGACGCGGACCGGCAAAGACAAATTGCTCACTTCACAGAAACCATCTGACTGGCCGAATTCGTTCCGTTCGGCGCGCTTCATTCCGGCGGTTGAATACATCCAGGCGAGCCGGGCACGGCGGATGGCTATGGAAGCGGTGGCAAAAGTGTTTGAGGGAATTGACGTGATTGTGGCGCCGACGAACGGCGGCGAACAGCTCGTCATCACTAATCTGACTGGTCATCCGTCCGTGATTTTGCCCAACGGATTCCGCGGCGATGATGCGCCCAAGCCGCCGACAGACGATCCCAGCGATTTTCAAAATGCGGGCGGGCCGGGAACGCCGGTAAGCCTCACCTTCCTTGGGAATCTTTACGGGGAAGCCAAGCTTCTAGCGTTTGCGCGGGCATATCAAGACGCAACTGGGTTTCATTGGAAACATCCACAGTTGTAAGTTGTTGTGCCGGAAACCGGAGGGTCAGGCCGCATATTGACTAGTCAGAAGACTAGTCGTATACTGTCCTGTCGAGGTGCATTATGTCTACTTGGCAGCTCCAAGACGCGAAGGCTCGATTCAGCGAATTTCTCACTGCAGCCTTGGAGAAAGGGCCGCAAATCGTGACGCGGCGCGGCGTGGAGGCCGCCGTTCTCGTCCCGATGGAGGATTGGCGCCGACTTCAGCAAGCGGCACGCCGCGGGTTGAAGGAGTTGCTCCTCGAACCAGCCCCAACATTCGAAGCCCTCGGACTGGAAAGCGGACATCTGCAGCGGCGCGAACCAGTGGAGTTCGAGTGAAGAAGTATTTGCTCGACACAAACGTCGTCTCCGAATTGAGGAAATCCAAGCCTCATGGTGGGGTGCTGGCTTGGTTGAAAGAGCTGCGAGACGAACAAATCTTTCTTTCTGCGGTGACATTTGGCGAATTGCAACGAGGAATTGAACGAACGCGGCTCCAAAATCGTATCAAAGCTGAGGAGATCGAATCTTGGGTGGAACGGCTCGCAGCAACCACCCAGATTTTGTCCACGGACGCGGCTTGCTTTCGCGAATGGGCACGCCTGATGGAAGGCAAGCAAGACCGTCTGCTTGAAGATGTAATGATTGCGGCGACAGCGAGAATCCACGGGCTCGTTGTCGCAACGCGGAATGACAGGGACTTTGCGCAGCTCGACGTGCTGGCCGAGAATCCCTTCCGCGTTGAAGGGTGAGCGAGGTGGGTGTGGAAATCTTTGGTGCCACGGGCGATTGACCAACGCTGAAAGGGGAAGTAGGATTTCCGCAATCAGCGCACGGTTGGCGAAACGCACAAAAAGGAGAACCTGTGTACTGCTCGAAGTGTGGCAGCGAGATTTCTGCAACGACGGCATTTTGCTCCACGTGCGGCCAAGCCATTTCCGGCCTGGTGCCGGCCATTCCTTCCCTATCCCCGGTTGATCCAAATCAGTACGCCCCGGTCGTGCCTCTCAGTTACGGCGCTGTGCAGTACGCTGATGTGGCCTACGCCGGTTTCTGGCTGCGGTTCGTTGCTTTCCTCATCGATGGAGTAATTTCCGGCTTCTTGTTTCTGATTCTGCTGATTCCTCTGTTCATATTGACAGGCGCCGGTGCCGCCCTAGGCCGAATTAGTTCCGGCGAGGATATAAGTGACGATGTGGCCGCTTTCGTAGGAGTCGGTTTCGTCCTGGGATTTCTTGTCATCACCGTGGGGGTTCGGTGGCTGTACTACGCGCTCTCGGAAAGTTCTTCCTGGCAAGGAACGTTGGGAAAAAAGATGCTGAATCTAACGGTGACCGACATGGCTGGGCAGCCGATTTCGTTTGCCCGGGCGTCGGGACGTTACTTTTCCAAATTCATCACCAGCCTAATTCCTCTTGCGATCGGCTACATCCTTGCTGGCTTCACCGAGAAGAAGCAGGCCATTCACGACATGATCGCGAGCTGTCTGGTTCTGCGCAAAGTTTAGAGCCATTTCCAGATGGGGCGCGCGGGTACGGATCGCGGGGGCACGTTAGCTCAAGCGTGACGGACGGATTCCATCGGATCGGCGCGCATCCACGGCCGCGCGGCGGAATAGGCCGTGAGCGCGGTCATCCCTCCCATAGTGAGAGCGACGGCGAGAAACACACCCCATTCCACGGGATGAACTCCGTATAGTTGCGAACGGACAAGTGCGGCGACGATGATTCCGCAAAGGATTCCCAGGCAGATGCCCGTGGCGGTCACTATGCTCGTCTGGCGCAGAATCATTTTCCAAAGGTCGCGCGGCGCAGCGCCAAGCGCGACCCGAATGCCCAGTTCCTTTTTTCTTTCGCTCACGGAATAGAAAACCGCGCCGTACAGGCCTGCCGCAGCGAGAATAAACGCGAGAGCGCCGAACGCACCGGTGCAGACCAGCATGACTCGTGGGATGTACAGTGAGAGATCCTTCCAGTCGTCCATCGTGAGGGTTTGGAAGGAGAACTGAGGGTCTATTTTCTGAAGGGCTTCGGACATTGGCGTGAGCCACTGATTCGGTTTGCCGTGCGTACGCGCCATGAGATAGATAACAGACTGGTAGCGCTGATTTAAGGCGTAGTACATGAAGGGACGAGCAGGCTCATCGATATCGATGTATTTGCCGTCGCCAACCACGCCGACGATGGTGGCAACCTGAGTGCCATCTTCGCTTCTTACAGTCTTGCCAACGGGATTCTGGCCAGGCCAATATTTTTCAGCCATAAAGTGATTGATCACAAGCACGGCACGAGCTTTTGCGGAGTCCGCCGCAGTGATTGCACGACCTGCCAAGACCGGAATTCCGAGCGTTGAGAAATAATTCTCGTCAACGGCCAAAGAGGATATGGTGGCCGCCTGCTGGCTTGTGGATTGCGAACCCTCTACATGAACCTGTTCGTCGTTTCCGCCGTCCTGGCTCAGAGGCAGGTTACTGGCCAGCGTAATCGCTTCCACTCCGAAGATTTGCGAGGCAGAATCGCGCACTTTTGCGTACACAGTCCGGCCTTGCTCTTCGGAGTACCCGCTGGATTGCAGATCGATGGTCAAAATCGCAATGTTGCGAGCAGAAAACCCCAGGTCGACGTGCTGCAGATTGCTGATACTTCGAAAACACAAACCCACGCCGACGAGCACCACGGTGCAAACCGCTACTTGGACGACCACCAGCGCGCTTCGGATCCTTCCCTTGCGCGTTCCGCCTACGGCGATTTCTCCGCTGAGCGCCCCTGCGAGATTGGGTGAAGAGGAGTAGAGGCCCGGCACGAGGCCTGTCGCGAGCCCGGCCAAGAAAACGAGTGCGACCGTCGCAAGCGCGACTCGAATGTCCGGCCGAAAATCAATGGTCACAGGAACCACGCCAATACCCGGAACGTACGGCTTGAATTGCATAAGTTGCCGAAGTCCGAGCCAGGCCAGCAAGAATCCAAGCGTTCCACCGCCGGCCGCAAGGAGTGTGCTGTCCAGCAGGAGGTCGCGAATCAAACGCAGGCGTGTGGCTCCCATCGCGGCGCGGACGAGAATTTCGTGGCGGCGAGCGCTGGCCAGTGCAAGCAGCAGATTGGCGACGTTGGAACAGGCCGCGAACAAGACCAGAGCCACGATAGCGAAAAGAATCGCCGAGATGATTTTTGCGGAAGAGACGGAATCTACGGGCAGCATGGTCGTTTCCGTCAGATGCGCAACGCGGTCTTTGTCGGTTTGCGGATTTGCCGCGGCGAGTTGCTTCGCCAGTATTTGCGCATCCGCCAGCGCCTGCGGACGCGTTACTCCGGGTTTTAGACGCCCGATCATGCCGAGATAATGAACGGTGCGGTCCGCGCGCCAATCTTGCGGTTGCTGATTGATGGCCGCGTCGATGGAGAGTGGATACCAGATATCCGGGAGGTCACTGAAGATCGTGCCGACGAAACTTTTTGGCGCGACGCCGATAATGGTGAGTGGCACGCGGCCGATCGTTACGGTCTTTCCCGCAACATGCGGGTCAGATCCCAGCCGTGTCCAGTATGAATAACTCAGAACGGCGAGCGAGGATGGCTTGTCGTCTTCGCCGCGCGCGAACAGCCTGCCTAGAATTGGTTGAACTCCAAGAACAGAAAAATAATTATCCGAGACGGCATTCGTCAGCCCCGATTTGAGGTGGCCTTCATACGTAATGGGGCGCACCGAAACTGAATACGGAAACGCAAGAACGTCGGAGAAGACGTGATTGTTGTCGCGATAGTATTTATAGTCGTAGTAGTTGGTGCCGTTGAACTCTTCGGTTGGCGTGGACGTGTAGATCGACACGAGCTGTTCTGGAGCTGGAACAGCCGGAGGACGCAACAACAGGGCGTTGAAGATGCTGAACCCGACCGCTCCGGCCGCCATAGCTATCGCCAAGGAAAAGATGGCGATGGAGGTCAGTTTCCAGTGCTTCTTCAGAATGCGCAGCGAAAACCGAATGCTGGACCAGAACGCCATATCGCCCCTCCGTCATCAGGCTAGTGTCGTCAGGTTCGTGCCTTCAGGCTTGCGAAAGGTCGAGCCGCTCTTCTGCCAGATGCAATGTGGGGAATTGGAGTTGCCGCGGCGTCGAATTTTCAAGGTTGGGCGTCCGCGGCAACGCTTTTTCTGGGCAGCAACGCTCAAGTGGCTCACAGCCCTTTTTGCACGGGATAGCCCTTCTCGACCCAATCCGCGGCAAAACTTGTCGGAAGAACAAGGATACGCACGTGGGTAAAGCGCATTTCATGCAGAGCCGCGTAAGCTGGCCGGATGTTCGGGCAGCGATCGAAGGGGCAGCATCCGCAATAGATCACCAGATTTCTTGAGCGGGGGAGACCAGCTAGCCATTTTTTCAATTCCGCGAGGCCTTCTTCCTTGGACGCAGTCCCATGAAAGGACGCCGCTGGAATATGCCCACCCTCGAAGAGTGTGCGAAAGCCTACGTAAACAATTGTCGGAGCGCTTCCGTCCTTGGTGTTCCCAATTTCACGCACGAGGTCAGCCGCGTGCAGTACTTGCCCGTCTTTCCACGGTTCTGCTGCCTTTTCTTGATTCGCCGCACCGCTTTGGCTTGATCGGAGAACGGGCGCAAGAGGCAGAGCAGCGGAAGCGCCAAGGGCAAATAGGGCCGCGCCCTTGCGAAATTTGGCCGAGAAGATCATAGGTGCAAGCCTCCGCGCACGATTGTAGAGCCAAATCGCAGCAACAGCGATGCATTTCCATTGGGAACAGCGGTCGCGGAAAACGGCCGCGCCATGCCAAGAATTATTTCTTGAGTTCGGCTCGCGTGCGCTGGAGCTTGATGGCGGTGGTGCGCAGAGTTTCCGGCACATTTTTGTTGCTGGTCAATTTCTTGAGGTCCATGACATTGCACATCGGGAGCATGTGCAGAGAAACGTCCAGGGGGGTCTTCGGGTTGTTCAAAAGATTGCGCACCACGGCGTAGTTTTTTCGGAATTTACGGTTGCTGGCGATGAGCCGGAGGATTTCGTCCGTGAGGCTGGTCATGGTGGCGAAGGCCTCGACTTCCTGGTCCGTAAGGCGAGGCGATTGCAGCACGGCGCGCTGCACGACCTTGTTCGAGTCGCGAATCAGCGTGCGACGCGCCTCGGATCCGCCTTTGATCGCGAACTGCACGCGCTCGGACACACTCATTTTTGCGAGCCGCATGATCAGCGTCTGACGTTTTGCCATGTCCGGCTCGGCGTCGGCAGCTGCTTCCGCAAGCGTCGCTTCATCCATGGCTGGGCCGAGCAGCTCGTGGAGCTGATGCTTCTGGTCCGCGGTGATGGACGCGGAATGCTCGAGCGCAGCCGCGAGCGCGGGGGATTCGCTGACGCGCTCCAATTCTTCCATGAGAGCCGTGATGCTGAGTGAAGAGAGATGTCGCGCGATGGGAACCAGGTATTCCGCCGAGCAGTTCTTGTTCTGCACCATCGCGTCGCAGATGCCAGGTTTGTCCGCGAGATGTTTTCCGGCGTAAGCAAAAAGCGCGGGGATAGCCTTTTCGCGTTTCAGGGCTTCTACAAACGTTTCCGTCGGTTGCGAAAGGATGGCCTGCTGGGCGCGCTCGGACACCATTTCATCGATATCGCCAGCAAGCACCGCGAGAATTTCCGCGCGGTCCGCGGGCGCGAGATGCGCTCCGCCAGCGCAGACCGCTATCTTGCGCTCGCGGGGAGCGCGGCCTGCGCGGAGATCTTCGAGAACTTCAGAGCTGAGGGGTTCCACCGGATGCCTGCCTCAAGTCTTTCTGGGACAATATTATTGTACCGGAGGCTCCGGGGGTTCCGACGGGCGGCATAGCGCGCCCGTTCAATTCCAGCAACACCGCGGAAGAGTCGGCGACCGTCACTTCAAATTGCTGGCTGGCGGAAAAGTGGTGCGTTTGTCCGGCGGGGATCTCGGCGTCGAGCAAGACAGTACCGTCGGCGAGAATGCGCACGCGAGTGGCCGCGGATGTGGAGACGGCAAGATCCAATGGAATCGCGGACGAAGAAGTTGCGGAATCAGAAGACGAAGCAGCAGCCGCGGAGGGCGAAGGTTGTTTTGCTGCACGATGCGCGGCGTAACGCCGCCAGCCATAAACTCCGCCTGCAACCAGCCCGCCAAGTACGGCAAGCAATGCCAGCACAGCAAGTATCGGAAGCCAGATGGGCGGGCGAGGGAGCTTATTTTCATATGGCTGCGGAGCGGGCATGCTCTGGTCGCCGCGCGCGAGGTCATATTCGGCAAGCAGATTTTCTTCGTCGAGGCCCAAAAAACGCGCGATGGAGCGCACAAATCCGCGGTTGAAAATGCCGCCAGGGAGTTTTTCCCATTCTTCGTTTTCGAGCGCTTCGAGGAAGCGCGGACCGATGCGCGTGGCCGAAGTAACTTCCTTGAGCGAAACTTCGCGCATCTCGCGTTCGCGCTTCAGGCGTTCGCCAAAAGATCCCGTGGCCATGAATCGAAACCTGTCCTTGCCGATACACGCGGGGCAGCGGAGCGATCAAGCTCGCTGGTGATCGCCAGCTAACCGGCCGCGGTGGGCGCCCTTTTCTCTGCCCTTTTCATTGGAGGAACGCTACTTAGGCAGCTCAGGTGTGACCGGACGACGGTTCACCTACGCGCGAGCTCAAACCGGTCCGCGCAAGGCGCAAAAATCCCCTCGCCGAAACTATAGGCGGTGTCGCGCGGCAGTGTCAAACAACGGACATGGCAGGCAGTTCCGTTAGCAGCCCCATCGATTAGAGAATGATGTTTAGATCTCTAGCGTGAAACAGTACAGGTAGCTGACTATAGTCACTATAAGAAAACGGACTCAGGGACAAAAAATGGAAACTACACGCGACAACCCCTCCACGGCTGCACCGTTGCCTCACGCAGGTTTCTGGATTCGCAGTATCGCGGCAGTCATCGATCTGATTCTTCTTGTGGTCCCGTTCGCGGTTTTTGTTTCTTTCTTTGCTGCTGCAACGGGAATCTCGAATCCCTTCTTCAATCATCGCGCTGGAACGCCTCTTAACGAGACACTCACTCAGTCCGGACCCACTTTTCTTTTCGCTTGTCTTTGTTTTTTTGCGGTCGAGAGTTGGCTCTACTTTGCGCTTTCGGAAAGCTCTCACTGGCATGCCACTCTGGGCAAGCGCTTCTTGGGCATCTATCTAGCCGACACTGCCGGCAAACCGGTGGATTTCTGGCGAGCCAGTCTGCGCTTCTGCGGAGGTCGTCTTCTGGCTTTTGTGCCCGTTTTGGGCGGCTATTATTTCGTGATCGATTGCCTCTGTGTCGGCCTGACGCCCAGTAAACGCGCCATCCACGACAGGCTTTCCGGCTGCCTGGTCTTGCGGGAAGGCGCGCACAGTTCCTTTGTTCGCTGAATATTCGACGACAAACACGCAAGCCAGTGCGCCTCGTAACTGCCGATGGCAAGATGGCCACGCCTGTACCACGAGATTCTTGCACCCTTTTTTGCGAGGCGCCTATACTGGCAAAGATTCGAGGACCAGCCCCGAATCGCGCTCGTGGTGTTGTCTGCCTGAGCGGCTACAGGCTGGCCTGTAAAACTTTCAACGCGGGGACAAACCGAGCGTGGACGAAGTAAAGCAGTTTCCTGCCGTGGAACGCCGCCGCAATCCCGCGGTGTCCGGTGAGCAACGTGAGGCGGGCGAAGTCGCCATCTTCCAGGAGTTGGGGAAGGCGCTGACGTCTTCGCTGCAGCTCGACCAGGTTCTTCGCACCATCATGGAGAAAATCGACGAGTTTCTCCGCCCGGACAACTGGTCATTGCTCTTGCTCGATGAGTCCAAACAAGAACTCTACTTCGAACTAGCGGTCGGCAAGGCTTCTCAGGCCCTGAAAGACGTTCGAATCAAGATCGGGCAGGGAATCGCCGGCTGGGTGGCACAGCACGGTGAAACCGTGGTCGTCCCGGACACTTCCAAGGACACACGTTTTTTTGGCCAGGTGGACGAAAAGACGAAAACCGAGACGCAATCGATCGTCGCCGTTCCCGTCAAATTCCGCGACACCTGCCTCGGCGTCATCGAGCTGATCAATTGCTTCGGCCCCGAAGGATTTGACGATCGCGACCTCAAGCTGCTCGAGGCTCTTTCCGACTTTGCCGCCATCGCGCTCGAGAACGCGCGGCACGTAAAACGAATTCACGAGCTGACCATCACCGACGATTGCACCAGCCTTTACAACGCGCGGCACATGGGCTTCATCCTCGAAACGGAAATCTACCGTTCGCAGCGGTACAACTACCAATTTTCGCTGGTGTTCATTGATCTAGACCATTTCAAGCAAGTGAATGACACACACGGCCATCTCGTCGGGTCGCGCTTGCTCGCGGAAATTGGCAACGCGCTCAAAGCTCATTGCCGGTTGATCGATTTTGCGTTTCGCTACGGCGGCGACGAGTTTGTGATTCTGTTGCCGCAGACTTCTAAGGACAATGCGCTCAACGTGGCGCGCCGCCTGCATAAGCTCATCCGCGAAACCCGCTGGCTCGATCCCGAGGGATTGAGCATTCGCGTGACCCCGAGCTTGGGCGTGGCATCTTATCCCACCGATTCGCGGACCAAAGAAGGGCTCTTGCACCTTGCCGACGAGGCCATGTACCTGGTGAAAAATACCAACCGGGACAGCGTGGCCGCTGCAAATATCGGGATTTTGCCGGACACCACCGCAGCCGCAGCTGAAACAGCCGGGTAGCTTCTCCCAAGCACTACTTCACCTCTCTCCGCCTTCTATACAGCTTCTGAGAATTTTGCTTAACTGAACCTATGCGAAGAAGCGAAGCGGCGCGGTATGCGCGGTGGTCCGCGGCTGTGGCGCTGCTGCTGGCCTGTCTGACGGCCAGCGTGTATCTGAAGCGCGGCTGGCAAAGAATCAGCGAACGGAAGAAGGCGCCCGCGCCTGCGCCCAAGAACGTGGAGAAGCAATCCAGTGGACTGACGTTCTCGAAAATGGACGGGCCTCGCAAGATTTTCACGGTCGAGGCATCGAACTCCACGGATTTCAAGGGGCAGGACGCCAGCTTGTTGGAGAACGTGCGAGTTACGATTTTTGGAAAATACGGCGAGCGGCACGACACGATTCACACGCAGAGTTGCCAGTACCGGAAAGGTAGCGGCGGCGTCACCTGCGACGGAGATGTTCAGATCGATTTAGAGAGCGCGGCGGACGCAGAACGCAGGGCGAAAGATCACTCCGTGCAACCGCAAATCGTGCACGTGGAGACGCGTGGCGTGAATTTCGATCAGGGCAGTGGCGGCGCAAAAACAGACCAACCCGTGACGTTTACTTTCCCCAGCGGGAGCGGCGACGCCGTGGGAGCGGAATACAACTCGGAGGCAGGAACTCTCCACTTGTTACAAAACGTTCGGCTGAAACTCAAACCAGTTGCGAAAAAAGACACGGGGAAAAAGCCCGCGAAACCAGAAACGGCCGAGGAAGTTCTGGTGACGGGCGCGAGTCTCGACTTCGGCCGTGACGCGAGATTGCTCCACGTTCTGGGCCCTGCAGAGGCCGTATCGAGTTCCGCTCGATTGATAGCTGGAGAGTTCACGCTCGAATTGGATTCCGAATTTCGCGCACGGAGGCTGGTGGCCGTTGCAGGCTCGAACGGGAAGCCTCCAGAACTTACTTCCACGCGCGGCGACGACACGATGCTCGTCGACGCAGACAAAATGACCGCGCTAATGGCCCCGGAAGGGTGGGTCGCCCGAATGGACGCGACGGGAAGCGTGCATGGCGTTCGTCATGGAAAAGAAGAAGCGGACGAAGTCCACGCGGATGCCGGCACGTTGGACCTTTGGCCTCGAGTGAATCGCGCCAAAGAAATGAATCTCAATGGCGGAGTTTTTCTTAAGACGCGCATGGCCAAGAGCGGCGATACGCGAACCCTTCAGACGGGCGCGTTTCGCATGCAGTTCAGCGAAGGAAAAGAAGGCCAACCCGGCAAGCCCGTCATTGCGGAGACGCTGACGGCGGGGAGCATGGAATGGACCGACGCCGCGGCACAACCCGACGCTACTCCTACGCGCACGAAGCTGCAAGCGGACAAGCTGCAGTTGGCGTTTGGAGATGAAGGCAAACCCAAGCAGCTGGATGCGAGGGGGAACGTCCAAACGGAGCGCGCCCTTACAGGCCACGAGCTTCAGACCGCTACGGCCAGAAGTGGAGTAGCGCAACTTCTAGCTGCGGGGGGCTGGTCGCAGATGGATCTGCAAGGCGACGTCAAGCTGAAAGAGGCGGACCGCAACGCGCAGGCGGATCATGCCACGTTTATGCACGCTGGGCAGACGGCGGCTTTGACGGGACACGCTGTTGCTCGTGACGCGACTACCGAGACACACGCTCCGCGCATCTTCTTCACGGGAACGAGCGGCGACATCCGTGCCGAGGGCGGCGTGCGCTCCACGGATTTCTCCCCCAATGGAAACGCCGTACAATTAGCTCAGGTGCCCGCCAACATCACCTCCGACACAATGCAGGGCAATTCGAAAGGGGGACGTGCCGTCTATAACGGCCACGCGCGCCTCTGGCAGGGCGATTCCGTCTTGGAAGCGGATTCCATCGAATTGCTTCGCGAAACGAAAGTGCTGAATGCAGTTGGAAAAGTACGTGCCGTTTTCCCCCAGACGCCGGCCCCGGCGCAAACTGGCGGTCTCCTATCCGGCCCGCCGCCATCTCCTGAAAAAAAGACTGTTCTATGGCATGTAAGCTCCGGAACGCTCACGTATAACGATGCCACCAGCCTTGCTCATCTTGAGAAAAATGTCGTGGTTCAGTCTCCCGATCAGAAAATTCGAGCGCCTATTATGGATTTGTACTTCACGCGTGCCACCACCAACCCCGCAAGCGGCTCGAAGAGTGCCACAAACGGAATTCCCTCGGCTCCCGCCGGGGCCCAGCAGATCAGCCGCGCCGTGGGAACCGGCGGCGTCATCGTCGATCAAGCCGGTCGCCGCGCCACTGCCGAGCGCGGAGAATACACCGCATCCGACGGCAAGTTCGTCATGAGCGGCGGCGATCCCACGCTTTACGACAGTACCGAAGGCACCACCAAGGGCCGTCAATTGACCTTCTATTTAGCGGATGATACGATCATCGTCGACTCTGAAAATGGTTCGCGCACGTTGACGAAACACCGAGTCGAGAAATGACGCGGTCGCTAAGCGGCCGTTCGTGACGAGGTATGCTGAAACTCCAGGCCGTCGAGTTGAGCAAGTCGTATCGCGGTCGCAAGGTCGTGGATGACGTTGAGCTGGAGATCGGCCAGGGTGAAGTCGTAGGGCTCTTGGGACCCAACGGCGCAGGGAAGACGACTACCTTCTATATTCTAGTTGGTCTTGCCCGGCCAGACTCCGGCCACGTTCTCCTGAACGGCGGTGAAATCACCGACCTACCCATGTACCTCCGGGCCCGAAGTGGCATCAGCTACCTTCCTCAGGAACCTTCGGTTTTTCGCCAGCTGACCAGCGAAGAAAATCTGCTCGCCGTTTTGGAGACCCTCCCTCTCACTCCCGAGCAGCAAAGAGACCGGCTCGAACAACTTTTGGCTCAAATGGGACTCGAAACCGTACGCACCAGCAAGGCTTACACGCTCTCCGGCGGAGAACGCCGCCGCCTCGAGATCGCGCGCTCCCTCACTTTGCAGCCTTCTTTCATCCTTCTCGACGAACCTTTTTCCGGCATTGACCCTCTAACCGTGAAGGATCTTCAGGAGATCATCCGGGGCCTCAGCCGCTCCGGCATCGGCATCCTGATCACCGACCATAACGTCAGGGAAACACTCAACGTGACGGACCGCGCATACATCGTGAATCATGGCAAGATAATGGCTAAGGGCACTCCGCTGGATCTGAGCAACGATGCGGAAGTGCGCCGCGTTTACCTGGGCGATCATTTCCGCCTGAACTAAAACCCTAAATTGGGGACTTTGAAGGGATAATCGGAACCGATCATGGCCTGGCAGGGACTCAAGCTCAACCTACGAGTGGCGCAGAAGCAGATTCTGACGCCCGGCCTCGTGCAAATGGTGAGCGTCCTCGCGCTGAATCGCCTCGAACTGCGCGAGATGATCAATCAGGAGATGATCGCCAATCCCGTCCTCGAAGAGCTGAGCGAGGAAGCCACCCAGAGCGACAATTACAGCGACGAAACCTTCCTCAAAGCTGAAACCGAGAAGCTGCCCGAGAAGCCGGAAGCCAATCCCTTCGACGAGTTCGATGTCGGGAGCTTTTTCAACCAATACCTCGACACCGGCGGCGATGGCGGCCAATCCCAGGAAAGAGAAGTCTCCGAGCGGCCTTCCTTCGAAAAGTTTCTCTCCTCTCCCAGCGGCCTCACCGACCATCTTGCCTGGCAGTTGAGCATGACCATCTGCTCCGAAGCCGTCACGGAGCTCGCCGAAAGCATTATCGGCAACCTCGACGAGAACGGTTACTTAACCGCGTCGACGGAAGAACTCGTCCAGAATGGCAAATTTACGCAGGACGATCTCGATGATGCTCTGGCCGTCGTCCAGGATTTCGATCCCATCGGCGTCGGGGCGCGCGACTTGCGCGAATGCCTACTTCTGCAACTGAAAGCCTTCGATCCGCAAAACACGCTGGCCCAGCAGATCGTCTCCGAACATTTGAAGCAGGTGCAGTCCAATCAGTTGAAAGAAATTGCCCGCGCGCTCAACCGTCCCCTGGAAGTCGTCAAGCGCTCGCTAGAAGTGATCAAGAAGCTCGACCCCCGGCCTGGCCTGCGCTACAACAAGACCGAACCGCGGCTCGTCGAGCCCGACGTCTATTTCCGCAAAGTCGATGATCAGTGGCAAGTCTTCTTGAATGAAGACGACATGCCGCAGCTTCGCCTCAGCCCCACGTATCGCAGGCTGCTCGCGCGGGACGCCGCCGACCGCGACGTTCGCAATTACGTCAAGGAACGCTTCACCGCCGCGATTCAGTTGATGAAAAACATTGAGCAGCGCAAGCACACCATCCTGCGCGTCTGCCAATCCATCATCGCCCGCCAGGGCGAGTATCTCAGTCACGGTCCGGACGCGCTCAAGCCTATGATGATTAAGGAAGTCGCCGAAGAAGTTGGGGTGCACCCTTCCACCGTGAGCCGCGCGGTTGCCAGCAAGTACGCGCACACATCTCAGGGCGTGCTCGAGCTCCGCTCTTTCTTCAGCGAATCGGTGAACGGCCCCGAAGGCAGCGGAATGTCGCTGCTCACGCTCAAGCGACTCGTCAAAAAAATGATTGAAGAAGAAGACACTACGAAGCCGCTCACCGACGAACAAATCGCCAAAAAGCTTGATGACGCGGGCATTCACGTCACGCGCCGCACCGTTGCGAAATACCGCGAAGACATGCGCATTCCCAGCACTCACCAGCGCCGCGTGAAAAGCTGAGCCGCCGCCTCAAGTGAAGCCGTCCACTAGACACGTCGCCCGCCACCTTGTGATCCTCACCGGCGTTTCTGGCTCGGGGAAGAGCACCGTCCTACGCGCCTTCGAGGACATGGGCTTCTACTGCGTCGATAATCTTCCCGTCGAATTGATTCCTATTTTTGCTGAGCTGCACGCCGCCGGCGAAGGCGACTTTGGTCGCGCGGCTTTGCTCGTCGATGCGCGTGAAGGCGTGCAGATCGAAAAACTCCCCGCTCTTTTGAAGCATCTTCGCAAGGATCATCCCATCACTTTGGTATTCATCGATGCCACGGACGATGCCCTCCTCCGCCGCTACAGCGAGACGCGCCGCCCTCATCCACTCGGCAAAGCTCTATCCGTTCGCGAAAGCTTGCGCCACGAACGCACGCTCATGGAGCCTATCCGCAAGCTTGCCGATGTGGTGATCGATTCGACCCAGTTCAATGTCCACGAGCTGCGTCACTTCGTCACCGAGCGTTTTAAGAATCCCGATAAGCGTCCCATGCTCGTTTCCGTCGTCAGTTTCGGCTACAAATATGGTGTCCCGACGGACTCCGATCTCGTGTTCGATGTCCGCTTTCTGCCCAACCCTCACTTTGTCCCCGGCCTGCGCCGTTACACCGGCAAAGATCCCAAAGTCCAAAAGTACATTCGCTCGTTTCCTCAAACGTGCGAATTTCTCCGCCGCATCGAAGGCTTGCTCACCTATCTGATTCCGCATTACATCAGCGAGGGTAAGAGCTATTTGACGATCGCTATCGGCTGCACCGGCGGAAAGCACCGTTCCGTCATGTTGGGAGAGCAAATAAAGAAATCTCTGGCGAAGCACGGTTATTCTTCCAAGGTGACGCATCGCGACATCGAGAAGTAGCTTCTCATTCGCACTGCGCCACAGAGCCGCGAAGAACGAGCAATCTAAGTAGGTTGACCACAATTGAATTCTCAGCACGGGGTCTCAATGCGAATCCACAATGGACGCCCATTCCCCGGGGTCAATCGCGGAGTGCGGAACTAGAAAGCGGCTCAATTTGTACCGTCTCTTCGCCATTCCACGCAATTCATTGCCACTTTGCACAAATGGGATAAGTCGCGCCGCCCGTCGAGCCAGCGACGATCGCGGTTCTCGAAACGAGGCCCCGTCCTCGGGTCGAAATTGAGCCCAAGCAATCGATTGAACGAATCCCGCAGGCCCAAATCGATCCGAATGGAGAACGTCTTCCACAAATACGCGGATTGGTCCGGGGAAGTTATTCAGGGCATCGTGGTACGCCACTACGCCTTGTGGTACCAAGTGAGGAAAGAAGCCGTCCAGGTCGTTCTTGGCGCCTTCATAGCTGTGATCACCGTCAATCCATAGAACCCGGATAGGCCGATTCCAGGAGTTCGCTACCTCCTGCGAGTACGCAGCGTGCGACTCTACGTGAGCTGATACTCCAGCCGCATGGATGGAATCGAGAAAATCCTGATAGGAGGATGCTTCCCGGTTGGCTTGGTGATCCAAAAGAATGGGAGAATTGTGTGGGTCGATGGCGACAACTGGGCCACTGCCGTAATGGGAGGCGACCTTGGCCAGCATGACGGTGGAGCGCCCCTTGAAGCTCCCAATCTCCACGATCGTACCTCTGGCTGGCACGCACGCGGCGAGCAACCCCAGAAAACGGGCTTCCTTCTCCGTAAGATGGCCTGGAACCTTTTTGGTTGCTTCCCATGCATCGTTAAGAACAATTTCCAAGTCAGCAGGAATCTTGACAGTACCCAAAAGTCGTCTCCGTGACCTTGAGTATCTCAAACCTTTGTAACCAATCCCACTCTCGAAAACTTGACACACCCAAGCTGGCGCACTAGCGTACCAAGTACGAAACGCAGGGGATTCAGAAGCGTGGCTTCTATCGTTTCACCGCAACTTCGGCGTCTGCTAAGTTACGTCCGGCCGTATACCTTCAGGCTTATCGCGGGTGTGCTTCTGCTGGCCTTCGTAGCTCTTGCAGAGGGCGTGATTGCCCTCCTCGTAACCCCTGCCGTCGATCAGGTCCTCAACCCGTCCGTGACGGTCCGCTCCGTCAAACTTGTGACACTTCCCTGGAGCGGCCACACCATCTATCTGAACGATTTCTTTCCTCCGAGCATCCACTACGTCTGGACGATTTTCGCCTTTACACTTTTGGCGGTCTTTTTTGCAAAGGCCGTCGCCGAATATTTGGGAACCACCGAAGTCTACCGCGTGGGCTACGGGGCTATCACCGATCTGCGCAACGCCATCTTCGCTAAAATTCTAAGGCAGCCCATCGGCTTCTTTCGCGATCACCCCACCGGACGCATCATGTCCGTTGCAATCAACGATGTGGATCGCCTCAGGCCCGCCCTCGGCGAATTCCTCGTCGATCTCTTCCAGAAGGGCCTCACGTTTCTCGTTTTTGTCTCCGTCCTGCTCATCGTTAACTGGAAAATGGCCCTGGCGACGGGGATTCTGCTGCCGTTGGTTGTCCTGCCGATTAGCAAATTTGCGCGAAGGATTCGTCGCTCGGCCGAAAACAGTCAGTTGCGACTTGGCGATTTGAGTCAAATCCTGCAAGAGACAACCACAGGCAACCGCGTCGTCAAAGCCTTCGGCATGGAGGACTTTGAGATCCGCAAGTTCCAGGAATCCGCTCGCCGTTTGCTGCGCGAGAACATGCGCTGGATTCGCGCGGGAGTCATCACACCTCCTCTCATGGATTTGCTTGGGGCCGTTGTCATTCCGCTCCTCTTGCTTTACGCACGCGACCAGATTCGGCTGCACGTCATGACCACCGGCCAGTTTTTCACTTTTCTCTACGCGCTGTTAAATGCCTACATGCCGCTTCGCCGCTTGGGCTCGGTTTATCAGCAGTTCCAAACCGCGCAGGGCGCAGGCACGCAGGTCTTGGCTTATTTGGACTTGTCGGAGGAAGCCGCCGATGGCCCTGGTGCCGGTACCCTTGCGGCTCTTCAGGAGGAAATCGCGTTTGAGGATGTCGGCTTCGCCTACGATTCCGTTCCGGTCCTGCGTGGCGTCTCCTTATCCGCGCACCGTGGAGAAATCATTGCCATCGTCGGCTCCAGCGGCGCCGGCAAAACTACTCTTGTGAATCTGCTTCCGAGATTCTATGAGAACTCCTCGGGTGTGATCCGCATTGACGGCGTGGATATTCGCAAAGTGTCGCTTCGCTCTTTGCGCGCCCAAATCGCGATCGTGTCTCAGGAAAATATTCTCTTCCACGACACGGTTTGGAACAACATCTGTTACGGCCTCACCAATGTTCCCAAGGAGCGCGTCGTT
>Ga0206978_1027_pt1 | contig 34247 bp, 34 predicted proteins | sample Alteio_BWMinCont_21_FD_153477 | JGI IMG/M metagenome (GOLD analysis project Ga0206978, IMG submission 153477) | Enriched cells from forest soil in Barre Woods Harvard Forest LTER site, Petersham, Massachusetts, United States -... | ecosystem: Environmental > Terrestrial > Soil > Temperate forest >...
TTAAGTTACGCAAATGTATAAGTAACTTTTGAGTTACGCAAATTTATTTAGAAATATTTTTATATCTCCCGCCTGAAGCCCTTCTTTTAACAACACAAAAGAACACTCATTAAAAAAATTTTAAAATAAATTTGCGTAGTTAAATAACTACATATATATTTGTAGTCAAATAACTACAGGATGAATTTAAGACGAGACGTATTCCAAGCCATAGCAGACCCGACAAGGAGGGCTATACTGCTATTGGTAGCATCACAATCCTTGACGGCAGGCGCTATCGCTTCGAACTTTGGCACCGCAAGACCAACAGTTTCAAAACACTTACAAATACTCACCGAGTGCGAATTGCTTAAACAAGAGCAAAACGGGCGGGAAATTTTTTATCACATAAACGCAAAAAAAATGAAACAAGTAGCAGACTTTATCGAACCATTCCGCAAAATGTGGGATGACAGGTTTAATATATTGGAAGCCGTAATGAAAGCATATCAAACAAAAAAATAAAACATTATGGAACGGAAAACAAAAATTAATGCTGAGGACGGCAAACAGGACATCGTGATCACACGGGAATTTGATTTGCCTTTGGAATTACTTTTTAAGGCATTTGCGGAACCCGAACTTGTTGCGCAATGGATGGGGACGAAAGTGCTAAAACTGGAGTGCAAAAAGCACGGCAGTTACCAGTTTGAAACAACCGACCCTAAGGGAAATAAACACGGGTTCAATGGCGTGTTCCATGAGGTTATCCCGAACAGGAAGATCACCCGGACATTTGAAATGGACAACGTGCCATTCGGCGTTCAACTGGAGATAACAGACTTTGAAAAACTCACTGATGACACCAGCAAACTGAATATGCACGTGATATACGAATCAATTGCACAACGCGACGAGTTGCTGAAGCTGCCTTTTGCCCAGGGCTTAAACTGGGCGCATAACCGGTTAGAGGAACTATTAAAAACATTAAAATAATTTAAAAATGGAAAAGAGAAAGCAAATTTGGTATTGGATAATAACCGGAATATTATCCTTTTGTATTTTTTTTGGCGGGTTGACCCAGGCGCTGCTGCTGAAACAAACGGTACAAGGTTTTAAACCCCTTGGATACCCAACTTATTTTATAGCGCTGATAGGTATTTGGAAGATGCTGGGCATAATAGCCATATTGATCCCCAAATTTCCATTGCTTAAGGAATGGGCGTATGCGGGTATATTTTTCGTGATGACCGGCGCAGTGATCTCGCACATTGCCAGTAATGATGTTAAGGCACAAATAATTTCCCCGGTTGTGCTGGCTGTTTTTACCGTGTTATCGTGGTATTTGAGGCCTGCGGATAGAAAGATCATTTCAGTTAATCATTAAATCCATCATCCAGCGCTGCATGGCGCTCACATTAATTCAAAAATTCAAAAAATTTATTAATCATAAAAAAACAAAAATCATGGCAAGCGTAGCAATTTATTTAAATTTTATGGGCAATGCCGAAGAAGCATTTAACCATTACAAAAAGGTTTTCGGGGCAGAATTTTCCGCCCCGCTAATACGGTTCAAAGACGCACCTTCCAACCCCGGAACGCCCCCGTTGCCGGAAGAAGATCAAAACAAAGTAGCACATGTAGCCCTGCCGATACTGGGCGGCGTACAGATCATGGCAACCGATATGCTGGAAAGCATGGGGCAAAAATTGATAGAAGGTAACAACTTTACGATCAGTTTGAGCCCGGACACTAAGGAAGAAGCCGACAGGTTGTACAACGGGCTATCGGAAGGCACAACAGACGGAATAGCGCCGCATGACGAATTCTGGGGATACTGGGGATCGTGCAAAGACCGCTTTGGCATTAGCTGGATGTTCAATATTATGAAACAGCAGTGGTAGTTGAAATCCGCCAGCGTAAAAAAAAATGAAAGCGGGGCCTGTTGGAGATAAATCAACAAGCCCCGATTTATGTTTTACAATATTCCTAAATTTTACCTGCATTATACCAATGTTCACCGACTTTTAGGATCGGTTAACCTATTTGCTATTCATAAAAAAAAGTTTAAAGCTACATTTGTGACAGTGCGAATTATAACATAGAAAATGCTATGATGAAATTTTTTAAGCGTTTCAAAGATTTGGGAATTGAAGGCGCGCAGGCGAAGTATTACGATAAGCTGACCCGTGAACATCGCCTGGGAGAGATGAAGGACCAGGCAAGGGAAGCCGCCGGGTATATCAGCGACGGTGATACTGCGCTTGAGATTGCACCCGGAGCCGGCTATCTTTCAATCGAACTATCCAAGCTCGGGAAATATAAAATAACAGGAATGGATATTAGTAAAGACCTTGTGGAAATTTGCACTGAGAATGCGAACGAAGCAGGTGTCGAGGTTGATTTCCGGCAAGGAAATGTTTCAAACATGCCTTTCGACGCAAATATGTTCAACTGCATTATTTGTGTTCTTGCATTTAAAAACTTCAAACAACCGGTAAAGGCTTTAAGTGAAATATATAGAGTTTTAAAACCTGGCGGTACAGCCCTGATTATGGACCTAAATAAGGACGCGACAATGAAGGCGACGAAAAAGGTTGCTGAAAATATAGGTTTAAAAGGTTTAAAGGCATTTATCGCCGGTGCGATCCAAAGAAGCGGCGCGTATAGCAGAAAAGAATTTGAAACCTTTATCGCTCATACGGAATTCAAGGAATATGAGATACGGAACACCGAAATGGGTTTCTCAATATTTTTAAAAAAATAATCAGCAGATGTCAGGTAATGATGTCGTCTAAATCTATTCATAAAAATAAAAACATCACAGCAGCCACACTAAATTATTCAGCTAAAAACAGCCCGAACATTTTATAACTTTACAGTGCAGAAGAATAGCATACTATGACAAAGAGCAGCATGAACCCAAAAGTTGACTGGTTTTTTGATAAAGCCAAACAGTGGCAGGAAGAATACGTGAAACTGAGAATGATCTGCCTGGACTGCGGGCTGACCGAAGAATTGAAGTGGGGCTGCCCCTGCTATGCCTTGAACAAACAAAACATAGTTTTGATACATGGTTTTAAAGAATACTGTGCGCTGCTGTTTTTTAAAGGCGCCTTGCTAAATGATCCCAATGGTATCATGATCCAGCAAACAAAGGATGTGCAGTCGGCGCGCCAGGTGCGGTTCGCCAATATCCTGGAAATAGTTGAACTGGAACCCGTCGTGAAGGTTTATATTAATGAAGCCATTGAAGTAGAAAAAGCCGGTTTGAAAGTGGTGCTTAAAACGACTGCGGAGTACGACATCCCGGCGGAATTTCAAAGTAAATTAGATCTTATCCCGGCTCTGAAAGCCGCTTTTGAGGATTTAACACCGGGAAGGCAAAGAGGGTACCTGTATTATTTTTCTCAACCCAAACAATCAAAAACCCGGGAGGCAAGGGTTGAAAAATATATACCGCAAATTTTGGGCGGGAAGGGGTTGGATGATGAGTAATAATATATAAATAATGGCACAATCATCTAAAGTAACCGTACACATGGTTTCAAGTCTTGACGGCTATATTGCCAAAAAAGACAACAGCGTTTCGTGGTTTGAGACATCCGACAACTACGAGAAAGGCGTTACTGTTACTCAAAAGGAAGCGCAGGAGTTTCTTAAAACAATAGATTGCTATGTAATGGGCTCCCGGACTTATGAACTCGCTTTGGAGCTTTCAAAATCCTATGGATGGCCTTACGGGGATTTGCCAACTATTGTATTAACGCACAGAAAACTTCCCATTGACAGGCCGAACATCGAATTATATTCGGGCGACCTAAACAAACTTGTAAATAAACGGTTAAAACCAAACTATAAAAATATTTGGGTTGTTGGCGGTGCGGTGCTTATAAAAGATTTCATCTGTTCGGGCCTGGCGGACGAAATAAGGCAGTCAGTTCTGCCGATTATCTTGGGCGATGGAACACCGTTTTATGATCAGGTAGGACAAGAAAAGGCACTCCACTTAAAAAACGTTACTGCCTATAAAAACGGGATGGTGGAACTGGTGTATGAAATAAGAAAAGAGTAGAACAAACTGATTTAAACAAAAATGAGGCCCTTTTCGTTATTTTTGCAGGATAATAATGTAAAACTATATGAAAAAATATATGCTTGCATTTTTCGGAGGGAATATGGCCCTCCGCTACGACAATCTTCGAAAGGCGGAAAAAGAAGCACTGGAAAAACACAGGGCCGCATGGGGCGGGTGGATGTCGGACCTTATAAAAGGGGAACATTTAGAGGTCGGCTATCCGCTTGAGTCGGACGGAAAACGAATCGATGCTGACGGAGCTCACGATTATCATTTTCCCGATACAACGGAGGGTGGCTTTATTGTTATTAAAGCAGAATCGCTGGCCCAGGCCGCGGAAATAGCACAATCAGCGCCTATTATTAAAAATGGCGGATACGTACTTGCGCGTCCGTGCGGCGAGATGAAGTAGGGATGTTGCTGTTCGTTGACAGTAACCGTATATTAGCATCATATGTTTGAGAAACTACAGAACATGCTGTTTGGAAAGCAATCAATCGTAAAAGTTGACAACGAGCCTACCGGCGGGCAACCAATTGCAGCAGTTGACAGCAAAACACTTGAACGAATAATTCACAGAGAGTTTGGTGATCGAGCAAGCGGGGTAGTAGCAAAATTGCAAGGCGTCAACAGCGACTCATTGGCGGGGAAAAACAGAATTTCAGCAGCGATCATAAAACTGGCGAACAAAGATATTAGTGCCATTGACACGCTCATTGAAATAAGCAACAGCGACTTTAGAGATGTTTTAATGAGAGCAGAATATCCCAGGTGTTTGGAGTTGAATTTTGCCAGAACAAAAGAAAATGAAAGGCAGCAGATATATCTCGCTGACTGGAATGACTATTCTAACTGGCTTAACGAATTATGATATTTCTACCGCTACTATTAGCCCAAGGGCTAATAAATTTTAAGCAATGCGAGGTGAGGAGCCCCACTATCCCCAGTTTCTGCTGCAATGGATTTTGTTATCAGGACGATATATCTTTATCTTTATAGCAGGATTGAAAAGGTTAGTAAGGATGTAAAATTTACTTTTCATAAAACATAGCACAGATGCCTTTACCAATTACTCCGCAAATCAAAACCGTGATGGATCAGATCATTTCTTGTTTTGAAAACTCAACTCCCGTGATTCAATATAATTCTGTTGTAGATTTAAACGACGGGAGAGGTTATACCTGCGGGAAAGCAGGCTTTACTACCGCTGACGGAGATGCATTAGGGGTGGTTACCCAGTATAATCACGGGCCGATCATGCAGGTAGTTCCTATTCTGCAAACGCTTCAACAGCAAAATTCAGATGATGTTAAGGCACTCGATGCAGATGGATTCAGCCAGCTTTGGGAGAATGCCTGCAATGATCCTGCTTTTACAAGGGCACAGGATTATATTTGTGATACAGAGTATTTTACCCCGGCTTATAACCTGGCCACTCGATACAAGTGCGATTCAAATTTAGGTGTGCTGTGCTTCTACGACACAGCCGTAGAGCATGGCGCTGACGGCGGCCCGGATTCGTTACAGGATATCATCAAAAGAACGCTGAATGGCGGCCAGGACTTGGATTTAACAGCATTCCTGGTTACAAGAAAAGCTGTTTTGGAAAATCCGCAAGATCCCACCACAACAGAGGCATGGCGCGAATCGATAGACCGTGTGAACGTTCTTTTACAATTCATTACTGACGAGAATTGGGACTTAAAAACCCCGATTACTTTTACTGTTTTTGGCGATGGTTATACAATACCTGCGGCAACAGCCTGAAGGCTTTTTAATTGCTCCTGCTAACCAATAAATAAACGCGATGGATCCCAGGGTTAATGATTTTCTAAGCAAATCCGAAAAGTGGCCGAGGGAATTGGAGAGGTTAAGAATGATCTGTCTCGACTGCGGGCTCACCGAAGAATTGAAGTGGGATCAGCCTTGTTACACGTTTCACCAAAAGAACGTTGTTATTATAGGTGAATTAAAAGACCACTGCGCACTTAGTTTTTTTAAAGGCGCCTTATTATATGATGCGGAAGGTATCCTGCTAAAACCAGGGGAGAATACACAGTCGGGACGATGGATAAAGTTCAGCAGTGTTCGGCAAATAGTCGAGATGGAGCCCATCCTGAAAGCCTATATTTATGAAGCCATCGAAGTGGAAAAAGCCGGTTTGAATGTAACTCTTAAAACTACGGCAGATTTCATCATTCCCGAAGAATTTCAGAATAAATTAGATGCAATGCCCGCCCTCAAAACTGCTTTTTACGCATTGACGCCCGGCCGGCAACGGGCATACCTGCTGCATTTTGCTGCACCCAAACAATCCAAAACCCGCGAGGCAAGAGTTGAAAAATATATACCGCAAATTCTGAGTGGAAAGGGCTTACTTGATGATTACCTACAGGAAGGAAAATCCGAAAAATTTAATAATCATAAAAAAACAACATAACCATGGCAAGCGTATCAATTTATTTAAATTTTATGGGCAATGCTGAAGAAGCATTTAACCATTACAAAAAGGTTTTCAGGTCAGAATTCTCCAGTCCGCTGATGCGGATGGGCGACATCCCGCCGCGCGATGGCGCGCCGCCGATGCCTGAAGCCGACAAAAACAAAGTAATGCATGTGGCCCTGCCCATACTTGGCGGCACACAATTAATGGCAACTGATATGCTGGAAAGCATGGGGCAAAAACTGGTACAGGGAAACAATATTACCATTAGTTTGAACCCGGACGCAAAAGAAGAAGCCGACGGGTTGTATAACGAGCTATCGGGAGGCGGCACAGATTGCGTGGCGCCCCATGACGAATTCTGGGGATACTGGGGCACCTGCAAAGATCGTTTTGGCATCAGATGGATGTTTAATGTAATGAACCCGCCACAATAGTAGAAACCCGGCGCCCGGTTCAGTCCCCTGTTTGCTGGAATTTCAAAAGGTCTCCCGGCTAACAACCCAAAGCATTCCAAAGCGATTCGAGAACCGGATCGCTTTTGCTTTGCCGGTTTTAAGTATGGACAGATTATCTTACGGGAATCTCCATAGGGGAGAAAAACATGGTTGCTTTCTTAATGATTTATTACCGAAGTTAGTGCCATGATAGATCATCAGTCGGCCACTCATCAAACCATCCGCAAATCAATTCGTATTGACGCATCATCGAACGCGGTGTGGGAGGCACTTACCCAGCCCGGGCTGATGAAAAGCTGGATGTCGGATTCAGAAATTGAAATTGTTACGAACTGGGAAGTCGGCAGCCCGATCATTATAAATGTACGAGACGTATCTTATAAAACAGCTTTTACGAATACCGGTATAGTTTTGCAGTTTTTGAAAGATCGCGTTTTGGAGTACAGCCATCTAAGTTCCATATCGCGGCTGCCTGATCAGGCCGAAAATTACATACTCATCAGGTTTACCTTACAGCCGGAGGAGGATCACACCCTGCTCGAACTGAATTTGAGCAATTTCCCGACAGAAAGCCACTATAAGCATATCGATTTTTACTGGACTGTTACCCTCGGTGTATTAAAACGATTTGTGGAAGAAAGACACTGACAGTAGGTCGTCAGCCTGCAAAATTCAACTGCAAGAAAGCCTATGATTTCACTTCTGTGATCTTGGTAACCTGGATAGTATCCCCGGTCACGGTGCCATCAACCGAAACGTCTTCACCGGCATATTTTAAAACAGCCTTTTGGTTGGCTATTTTATATACCTTTCCCTCGACAACCAAAACGGCCGTCGCGCCCATTTTAAGGCATTTTTTTACACAAGCTACGCGGGAATTCAGCGGGGACATCTGCGTTTTGCTTGCCGCGCATGTCGAATCCTCAATAACGCCCTTCAGGTGGACATCGTCGCCCTTAAATGCAAATGATGCGCTGATGAATAAAGCCACAGCGCCTGACAATAAATACTTTTTCATGGTTGGCGGTTTAAAATTGGTTATGTAAATATAAAAAAAATCGATTAACTGCACATAATACAAAATATTTCCGTTGCCGCAGGTTTATTGTGCCCGGCTTTTCACAGCTTTACAACTTATTTCAGTGCTTTCAAAAATTAAACAGATGAAAGAACGTATTCATTCGATCGACATTGTCCGCGGTTTGATCATGATCATCATGACCCTTGATCATAGCCGTGATTTTTTTAACATTCCCGGACCGTCTCCGTTAAACATGCAAACAACGACCGTCATCTTATTTTTTACACGCTGGGTAACGCACTTTTGCGCACCAACTTTTGTTTTTTTGAGCGGCGTTTCGGTTTTCCTTGCGGGACAAAAAAGATCCAAAAAAGAGTTAAGCCTGTTTCTTTTGAAAAGGGGCGCATGGTTAATTCTTTCAGATATGCTCATCATCTCATTCCTTTTTACTTTCGATTCGTTCTATCACGTGGTAGTGTTGGAGGTGTTATCGGCCATCGGGTTTGGTATGATCATTCTTGCCCTGTTAATTCACACGCCGCCACGGGTGATCGCCATAACCGGCCTGGTCATTATACTCGGCCATAACCTGCTCGACTATGTACAATTACCCGAAAATGGGTTAACCGGCAGCTTGATCAAGCTATTTGTTTCGGCAAGCGGCGGCGCATCAATACCGTTGGCTGTTAACCGGATGGTGGCTGTACTATATGCTGGAATTCCCTGGGCGGGGATAATGCTGCTGGGTTATGTTTTTGGAGCTGTTTACAAAACCGGCTTCAATAGCGAAAGGAGAAAAAGAATATTGCTGACATCGGGTATTTCCCTCACAGTTTTATTTATAGTTTTGCGCCTGGCTAACCACTACGGCGATCCCAATCCCTGGACTGTCCAAAGAAATGCAGCACATACGCTCCTGTCGTTCCTCAATGCTACCAAACAGCCGCCGTCGCTGCTCTTTATATCGATGACGCTTGGCCCGGTTTTGATATTCTTATCATTCGCCGAAAAACTCAGCAGCCGCTTTGCCTCATTTTGCAGGATATACGGAAATGTGCCTTACTTTTATTTTATCATGCATTTGTGCCTTATCAGGATCATTAATATAGTGCTCATCGTGCTGGCCGGCATCCGGATCAAGTTTACCGGCTTTCCACTGGTTTGGCAGGCTGACGGGTTTGGTTATCCATTATGGGCGGTATATTTATTTTGGCTTTTGGTGATCGCAATGCTTTATTTCCCATGTAAATGGTACGGAAATTATAAAAGACATCATACGCAGTGGTGGCTTTCGTATTTATAAAATATATGATTCCTTCCGAAACGGCAGTTTGAAAAAATTAAACACGCAAACAGGGTTAACAGGGTTAACACAATTTCGGATATTTTAAAGTTATATCATTAATAATCAATAAGTTAAATATAAAAGAGGGTTTACACATGTAAACCCTCTTTTATTGCTAAAAATATTAGTATTTTTCAATCGTATTGCTTACCTTTATAAAAAGACAAGGAGACAATAATGGAAACTGAAAACACCGCCTTAACAAAATTCACAGATTCAAAGAGAAAAGTTAAACACCTCTTTGCGCTTAAAAAGATCACCCCAAAAGACATTGAAGGTTTTAATGAACTTGAGCGCGATTATCTCGCGGAAACTTCTGCCGAAATATTGCAGCAATTAAAGGGTGACGAAAGGGATAACTTTATTAATAAAATAGCGATGATCGTTCCCGCAGAAACCAATAGCCAAATTTGGGAATATAATGATTATCTTATCAGCAATGCCATTTCAAACTTGATGCGCGCGCATGGCTTTATGCCCGATAGAACCGACATAGCAAAAGCGACCGGCCTGAGCCGCCAAACCATTGCCAAACATTTAAAAGAATATAAAACACACCCCGAATATGCGGCAGAACTGGAGCGGTTTAAATTTATGGCTCCAAAGGTACTGGCAAATGTTTTTAAGTTTGCCCTTAACGGCGATATGAAGGCCGCCAGGCTTTATTTTGAAATGATTGGCACAGTAAATAAACGGCAGTCCGGCTCGGTTGTAAACGAACAAAACAACTATATCCAAATAAACAATACCATATTAAGCCAGGAGAACTTAAAGCAGTTAAGCGAAGAGCAGTTAAACCAGATAGAGAATATTATTACGTCCGCCGATTCGTCATTGCTGTAAGGAACGAAGCAATCTCTGCAACACACAGTCAACGAAACGGGGTGCATGCCTGTCCGGCGTGCGGCTGAAAGGTAACCAAAAGATATGGGTTCTTGAATAGCATGTGTAGCGATTGCTTCGTTCCTCGCAATTGCGAGGAACGAAGCAATCCCTGCAACAGACAGTCAATGAAACAGAGTGCATGGCGACCCGGCGTGCGGCAGGCGGGTAACCGAGCGATCAAGGTCCGTTGATTAGCATGTGCAGGGATTGCTTCGTTCCTCGCAACGACGCGCGGCGAGTTACTCTATGGCATCCACCGCCTTCTTCAACGTAACATCGTCACCATTCAGCGCTTCAAAGTAAGCGTTATCACCCCATTTGAAACGGGCCGCAAAGGCTTTTATTAATGTTTTTATTGCCGGTTCCGAAATGCGCAGCTCGTGCGAATCCATTTCTTTGATGGTTTTCGAGGAATATAAAATGAAGTTATCAAACTCATCATTATTTACATCATAGTGCTTTATAAAAGCATCAGCGGATGAGAATTTGTTTAACGTGGGCAGCAACTTATCGATAACATAAGCTGTAAAAAGCTGCTGATCGCCCAGTTCGCCTATCAAAGGGGTGTTTTCGTTGGTATCGGCCGGTACAAAAATATCGGGCATAATACCGCCGCCGCTAAATACTTTGCGCCCGCTCGAGGTATGATAGGGTGATGGCCTTTTAAAAATGCTATCATTGTAATTACTCTGGGCCGAAAACAGTTCGCCTTTCCGCATCCTTTCTGATATTTCATTATGATAACTATCGATCCCTTCCTTGTACGATTTTTGTATCGACCTTCCTGATGGTGTATAATACCTCGCCACTGTCAAGTTAACCGCTGACCCGTCCCCGAAAGGGAATTGCTGCTGTACCAACCCTTTACCGAAAGAACGGCGGCCAACAATTACAGCCCTGTCGAGGTCCTGTAATGCGCCCGCCAGTATCTCGCTTGCCGATGCTGAATACTCGTCAATCAGCACCGCTAATTTCCCATTCTTAAACTCACCAGAATCCGTAGCGAAATAATCCTTGCGTTCATCATGCACGCCTTTGGTATAAACTATCAGTTTGTCTTTTTTCAAAAATTCATCGGCAAGTGCGGTTGCGGCATTCAAATAACCGCCTCCGTTATCCCTGATGTCGAGCACCAGTTTTTTAAGGCCCTGTTTTTTAAGTTTAGCAAGTGCCGTACGGAAATCTGCATCAGTTGTTAAGGCAAACTTGCTGATCTTAATATAGCCAACCCCGGGCGCAGCCATATAAGCTGCATCCAGGCTGCTCAAATCAACATGCCCGCGTTTTATGGAGAATGACTTTATAGTTTTACTGCCCGGGGCCAGTACAGCAAGCGATATTACAGCGTCTGTATCGCCCCTGAAAACTTTGTTTACACGATCGGCCGTAAGCTTTGTGCCCGAAAACTTTTTCCGGTCAACATTAATTACACGGTCGCCTGCGATCAACCCGGCATTGGCAGCCGGGCCGGCGGGATAAACCTGCGTAATAACGAGGGTGTCGCGCAGCAGTTGGTATTCTAAACCGACGCCGGTAAAACTGCCGTCCAAACTTTCATTAATGGATTGTGCCCGCTGGGGCTGTAAATAAAGCGAGTGGGGATCGAGGTTTTGCAATAGGTCATTAACGGTAATGCCCTCCAGGCTGTCTTCGTTAACCGAATCGACATAATTATTTTTGATCAGCGTTAAAGCTTTTGACACCTTGTCATGGCCCCCGATTGAAAAACCAAGTGTACGGCCGGCAAAGCTATTGTCACTGATATACAAGCCAATGGTTATCCCAACCAAAAGCAATATCAACGACCTGAAAATTATACCTGCAGTCCTTTTCATACACCAGCTAATGCAAATTTAATAATTAGATGTGAGATTTGAGATATGAGACGGTATTGGGTCTAAAAATAATATTCCCAATACAATGCCCTTGTAGAGACACAATATTTTGTGTCTCGGACCCTATTTAAAAATTAATCCTAAATGCTATCCTGTCGTTTCGAGACGCAAAATATTGCGTCTCTACAACCATTCACTTAATCAACTACTCACTAATTTCTCAAATCTTTTACCGAATTTTGTTGAAAATAATTCGCTTAGATGGATAGGACTACAGAAAAGGATTCTTATTACAACAATTTGGAAAAAATGTCCGTAAATGATATCCTTGAAAATATAAACAAAGAGGACCAAACTGTCCCGTTGGCAGTAGCAAAGGCCTTGCCGCAAATAGAAGCGCTGGCAACTGTTACCGCAGCGAAAATGAAGGCGGGCGGCAGGCTTTTTTATATAGGCGCAGGGACCAGCGGCCGTTTGGGCGTGGTCGATGCTTCGGAATGCCCGCCGACTTTTGGCGTACCTTTCGATTGGGTGGTAGGTATTATAGCAGGTGGTGACGGGGCGATCCGCAAAGCGGTTGAATTTGCCGAAGATGACACCCAACAAGCCTGGATTGACCTGGGCGAATATAATATTAGTGATAAAGATGTTTTGGTTGGGATAGCGGCATCAGGCACCACACCTTACGTAGTCGGTGGGTTAAAACAAGCAAACGAACACCACGTTACCACGGGTTGTATTGTATGCAATAGCGGCAGTCCGATTGCTGCCGAAGCACAATACCCTGTTGAAGTAATTACCGGACCTGAATTTTTGACAGGTTCCACCCGGATGAAGGCAGGGACGGCGCAAAAATTGGTTTTAAATATGCTCAGCACCACGGTAATGATACAATTAGGCCGTGTAAAAGGCAATAAAATGGTGGATATGCAGCTAACCAACGACAAACTTGTTGATCGTGGCACAAAAATGGTAATGAGGGAGACAGGTGTGAATGAGGAAACCGCCGCCGGTTTGCTTAGTAAATATGGCAGTGTGCGAAAAGCCGTGGAAGCGCATACGGATGCACGTATTTAGCATTAAACGAAATCAAAAAGTCTCCCCTACCGGGGGAGATTTAGAGGGGGCTAAATGCACAAGCGCATACAAATGCTGAATAATTAACTATTGATAAAATAAACGGAATAAAAAAAAGTCTCCCCTACCGGGGGAGATTTAGAGGGGGCCTTAAGGGTTATGCACGAGATAGAACCATATTATAAATGGCGTGATGACTACGTTGCAGCGGAGGATGAATATTCGCCTTTTTATGCGACCGAATACAATGAGTTTGAGTTCGACAAACAGGTCTATAACTACCTGCTGCACCCGCAATGGGATTCGTTTGGCTCAAGTACTTTATACATGAAAGTATTATTTGCTGATTACGAACGTTCATATGCTATTATAGAATTTATAGGCGAGTGGAACGATGCCATCAATAACGATATTATGCTGCTAAAACGCGAGATCATTGAGCTGATGATAGATAACGGTATCAATCATTTTATCCTTATCGGCGAAAATGTGCTCAATTTCCATTCATCTGATGATTGCTATTATGAAGAATGGTTCCAGGATGTGGAGGATGGCTGGATTGCCGGCATAAATTTCAGGGAGCATGTGATTGATGAGTTTAAACGAAACAATATCGACTACTACATCAACTTCGGCGGTGAACTGGATGACCTGGTTTGGCGGACGTTAAAGCCCATCCAGGTATTTAAAAAGGTGGAGGAGCAATTGATAAGGAGGCTTAATTAGAGATTAGTGGTTGGAGATTAGTGATTAGTTAGACGATACTAAACCATCCAAATGATTCTTTATCTAAGCATTAAAAAAATCTCACATCTCATATCTAAAATCTCATATCTAAACGTAAATTTGTATATTAATTTAAACATAAAAAATGGAAAATAATAATAATCCCGACTACACTTATCAAAACGTAGTCCAATTAAACGATGCCGACGCATCCCGTAAATTCATAGCTAATGTGTTTTTATGGATGTTTGTGGCTTTAGGCATATCTGCCTTATTTGCTTATATTTTTGCAAATACCCCTGCTTTTCTTCAAATGCTGGTTGATCCAAACACCAGGCAATTAACCGGTTTTGCCTACCTCGTGATGTTTTCACCACTTGCGTTCGTGCTGTTAATAAGCTTTGGGCTTAACCGTATTTCGTACCCGGTGCTCTCGCTGTTATTTATCGCTTATGCGGCTGTAACAGGTATAAGCTTAAGTTTCATCCTGTTAGCTTTTACTGCTTCGTCCGTATTGGGTGTGTTCTTAACGTCATCCGTAGTATTTGGCGTAATGGCTATTGCAGGCTACACAACAACGCAGGACCTTACCAAATTTGGTTCGATATTGATCATGTTCCTGATAGGGATAATAGTGGCAAGCCTGGTAAACTTCTTTTTACACAGCTCAGGCCTTGATATGATCATCAGCTATATTGGTGTAGCTGTGTTTGTAGGTTTAACGGCCTATGACGTGCAAAAACTAAAAAATATCGGCGCTGGTTTAACTTACGGCGACGCCACAGCCTCAAAAATGGCTTTAATGGGTGGCTTAACCCTTTATCTTGATTTTATCAACTTATTCCTGATGTTGCTGCGTATTTTCGGCAGAAGGAGATAAAAGAAACTAATTTTATAAGAAAGCCGTCTCCAGCAATTGAGGACGGCTTTTTTGTGCCTCACCCAACCCTCTCCAAAGGAGAGGGCTTTTAAAAGCGCGGGGTTTAAGTCCTCTCCTTTGGAGAGGATTTAGGTGAGGCAATTTCCCCTTGCATATTAACAGTTTATTACGCATATTTGTGGCGCTTATAGAGAAAGACGGAGGGATTAGACCCTGCGAAGTCTTGGCAACCTGTGCTTACAAGGTGCCACATTCTACTTGGCAGCCAATTGGCAACCAGGAAAGATAAGCGAAAGTCAAAGTATGCCGACTTTTCGATATAAGCTTTATTTTTTTGATTTCACCAATTAGTTTTGATTTCACCGATTTTTCGCTTGATTTTAAAAATATTTTTATCGGTGTAATCACAAAATAATCGGTGTAATCATAATATGGATATTAGAAACGAACTACAAAAACGCATCCTTGTAATTGACGGGGCAATGGGTACCATGATACAACGGTACGAATTATCCGAAGAGGATTTTCGTGGCGAACGTTTTCGTGACCATGCTTCCGACCTGAAAGGCAATAACGACCTGCTGAACATCACGCGCCCCGATGTGATCAAAGCCATACATACAGAATACCTTAATGCCGGTGCAGACATTATTGAAACAAATACCTTCAGTACCCAACGCATTTCCCTTGCCGATTATCACCTTGAACACCTGGCTTATGAGTTGAGCTATGAAGGCGCCCGTATTGCCCGTGAGGCAGCCGACGAATACAATAAAAAAACACCCGAAAAACCCCGTTTTGTAGCAGGCGCAATTGGCCCGACCAACAGAACGGCATCTTTATCACCCGATGTAAACGACCCCGGTTACCGCGCCGTTACTTTTGATGACCTCGCCCAAGCCTATTATGAACAGGTGCGCGGCCTTGTAGACGGCGGCAGTGATCTGTTAATTATTGAAACCATATTCGATACGCTGAACGCTAAAGCTGCGCTGTTTGCAATAGATCGTTATAAAAACGAACTGTTTAGTGGTACCGACTTAAAAAAGTCTCCCCCTACCGGGGGGAGATTTAGAGGGGGGCTTGACGGGCAAAGTGCATTTCCCGAAGTTATGATCTCCGGCACCATAACTGATGCCTCCGGCCGCACGCTTTCCGGTCAAACTGTTGAAGCTTTCTGGAACTCTGTGCGTCACGCCAATTTGCTATCCGTAGGCTTAAACTGCGCCTTAGGCGCAAAAGAAATGCGCCCGCACATTGAGGAACTTTCCCAAAGGGCAGATGTATTTATTTCTGCCTACCCGAATGCCGGCCTGCCAAATGAATTTGGCCAGTATGATGAAACCGCGCACGAAACCGCCCACCTGGTGGATGAATTTATGAAAGCCGGCCTGGTAAATATCGTTGGCGGCTGCTGCGGCACCACGCCTGAGCATATCAGGTGCATTGCCGAAAAGGCCGCTAAATATCCGCCCCGCATTAAACCTGTTATCGAGCCTTACTTACGCTTAAGCGGTTTGGAGGCCGTTACGCTTACCCCCGACACTAATTTTGTAAATATAGGCGAGCGCACGAACATTACCGGTTCACCCAAGTTTTCAAAGCTGATATTAGCTGAAGATTATGAAGCCGCCCTCGCCATAGCCCTTCAACAGGTGGAAGGCGGCGCGCAGGTGATCGACATTAACATGGATGAGGGTATGATCGATTCGGAAGCCGTGATGGTTAAATTCCTTAACCTGGTAGCCTCCGAGCCTGACATAGCCAAACTGCCTATCATGATCGATTCATCAAAATGGACGGTTATTGAAGCTGGCTTAAAGTGCCTGCAAGGGAAAGGAATTGTTAACTCTATCTCATTAAAAGAGGGTGAAGAAAAATTTAAAGAGTATGCCCGTAAAATATTAAGCTACGGCGCCGCAACGGTTGTAATGGCTTTTGACGAAACCGGGCAGGCCGATTCATTGGGCCGCCGAAAGGAGATCTGCCAGCGTTCGTATGATATTTTAGTTAACGAAGTTGGTTTCCAGCCGCAGGATATTATTTTCGACCCTAATATTTTAACGGTCGCTACCGGCCTGGAGGAACATAACAATTACGCAGTCGATTTTATTGAAGCCACCCGCTGGATAAAAGCGAATTTGCCTTATGCCAAAGTAAGTGGTGGGGTAAGTAATATTTCCTTCTCGTTTAGGGGCAATAACACTGTCCGGGAAGCCATGCACTCCGCATTTTTATACCACGCCATTAAAGCCGGCCTTGATATGGGCATCGTAAACGCGGGGATGCTGGAAGTGTATGAGGAAATTCCAAAAGACTTGTTAGAACTGGTTGAAGATGTATTGCTTAACCGCCGTGATGATGCAACGGAACGCCTGGTTGAGTTTGCCGACACCATAAAAACCAAAGGTAAAGAAGTTGTACGAGACGAAGAATGGCGTAAAGCCCCCGTTGCCGAACGCTTGTCCCATGCACTTGTAAAAGGTATAATTGAGTACCTCGATGATGATGTGGAAGAAGCAAGGCTGGCTTACGCTAAACCGCTTGAAGTTATTGAAGGCCCGCTGATGGATGGCATGAACGTGGTTGGCGACCTTTTTGGCTCGGGCAAGATGTTTTTGCCGCAGGTAGTAAAATCCGCCCGTGTGATGAAAAAAGCGGTTGCTTATTTACTGCCTTTTATCGAGCTTGAAAAACAAAGGGTGATTGATGCCGGGGAAGATTCGAGCGGCAGCCGCGCCAATGCCGGTAAAGTTTTAATGGCTACCGTAAAAGGCGACGTCCACGATATTGGTAAAAACATTGTAGGCGTAGTGTTAGCCTGCAATAATTTCGAGGTGATCGACCTGGGGGTAATGGTGCCGGCGCAAAGGATCATCGACGAAGCAAAAAAACAGAATGTAGATATTATTGGCCTCAGCGGGTTGATCACGCCTTCCCTGGATGAAATGGTGCATTTTGCCAAGGAAATGGAGCGCGAAGGGTTTACCATCCCGTTAATTATTGGTGGCGCAACAACATCCCGTATTCACGCCGCAGTAAAGGTTGATCCGCACTATTCAGGCCCTGCCATCCATGTACTCGATGCGTCGCGAAGCGTAACTGTTTGCAGCAGCCTGATGAACAAAGACCAGCGCGAGCCTTATACCAAAGGGATAAAAGAGGAATACGCAAAGGCACGCGAGGCACATTTAAACAAAAAGTCGGATAAGCGCTTTGTAAGTATCGCGGAAGCAAGAAGATCGAAATTCCAGATCAGCCTGGATGGCGATATTGCCCCAAAGCCAACATTTACCGGCACAAAAGTTTTAGAAGCCTATTCACTGGAAGAACTTGTACCCTATATCGACTGGACGCCATTTTTCCATACCTGGGAATTGCGCGGCAGCTATCCTAAAATATTTGATGATAAATATGTAGGAGTTGAGGCCAAAAAACTGTACGATGACGCGCGGGAATTATTAAAGAAAATAGTAAAAGAAAAACTGCTTCAGGCAAACGGCGTAATAGGTTTTTGGCCGGCTAACAGTGTTGGCGATGATATCGAGGTTTACACCGATGATACCCGCAAAACTCTGCTTACCACGATACATACGCTACGCCAGCAGGCTGAAAAAGTAAAAGGAGAACCTTATTATGCCCTATCCGATTTTATAGCGCCAAAAGATACAGGCATCCCTGATTACTGGGGCGGTTTTGCAGTTACCACAGGTATCGGCTGTGATGAATTAGTGGCCGAATTTGAAAGCGACCATGACGACTACAACAGCATCATGGCCAAAGCCCTCGCAGACCGTTTGGCAGAAGCATTTGCCGAGAAGATGCACGAGCTTGTCCGCAAAGAATACTGGGGTTACTCAACCGGCGAACATTTAAGCACGGATGAACTGATCAAAGAAGAGTACCAGGGCATACGCCCTGCGCCGGGTTATCCTGCCTGTCCGGATCATACCGAAAAAACAACGCTGTTCGAGATACTAAAAGCAGAAGACAACGCCAAAATGCATCTTACCGAAAGCTTAGCTATGACGCCAGCTGCATCCGTGAGCGGGTTTTATTTTGCACATCCGCAGGCCCGTTATTTTGGACTGGGTAAGATAAGTAAAGACCAGGTGGAGGATTATGCAGTGAGAAAGAATATGGAACTGGAAGACGTTGAGCGGTGGCTGGGGCCGAATTTGAATTATTAATTTTGAAAAACAAAAATAAAGCTTTGTCATTGCGAGGAGGAACGACGAAGCAATCTCGTCGCCGAGTATAAACGCCCACCTGTCAGCGACGAGATTGCTTCTCCGCCTGTCGGCGGATCGCAATGACAAATGGGTAAATAATTAAGAATACCGCCACTACTACGATGAAGATAACCGAACATATTAATAACGCCAAAGGCAAGACACTTTTCTCATTCGAGCTGATACCGCCGTTAAAAGGGCGCAGCATACAGGGGCTTTATGATGCGATTGACCCATTAATGGAGTTTAAACCGCCGTTTATTGACGTAACTTCTTTGCGGGAGGATTTCATTTACAAACAGCATGAAAACGGTTTACTGGAAAAGTTAAGCTATCGCAAACGCCCGGGCACTATTGCTATTTGCGCGGCCATCATGAACAAGTATAAAGTAGATACCGTTCCGCACCTGCTTTGTGGCGGATTTACAAAAGATGAAACCGAAAATGGCCTCATCGACCTGCAATTTTTAGGAATTGAAAACGTGCTGGTCCTTCGTGGTGATGCGCGTTTGGCCGATCCAACTTTTATACCTACGCCCAATGGGCATTGTTATGCCACGGACCTACTGCAGCAGGTTGTAAATATGAACAACGGCATATACCTGCACGAAAACAATGGCGATAACTTAAAAACGAATTTCTGTATAGGCGTAGCCGGTTATCCCGAAAAACATTTTGAGGCCCCCAACTTAAAAAGCGACTTTAAATACCTTAAGCAAAAGGTGGATATGGGCGCCGGATTTATTGTAACCCAAATGTTTTTCGACAACCAGAAGTATTTTGATTTTGTAAATAATTGCCGCGCCAATGGCATAAATGTGCCTATCATACCCGGATTGAAGCCAATCACCACATCCAAACAATTGGTTAACCTGTCCAAAACATTCCATATAGATATGCCCGATGATCTTTGCGATCTGATAAACGGCTGCACATCCGAAAAGGATGTAAAAGATGCCGGTATTGAATGGATGATCAGCCAGTGTAAAGAACTGGTGGCTTTTGGTGTGCCGGTTTTACACTTTTATACCATGAGTAATGCAGGGCCAACAAGAAGGATTGCGGAGGCGATATTTTAATTGTACCTTTCGGCGTGCAACTTTTTATTTTGAAAACCTGAAACCATCATAACCACATAATGAAATTACTTTTTTTTACCTTACTGGTTGTTTTTCCGGCCATTATTCTTGCCCAACCAAACTACCATGAAGGGTATGTTATCAAAAATAACGGGGACACTTTAAAAGGTTTTATCAACTACAGGGAATGGACGTACTCTCCTACGTCGATTGAATTTAAGCCCGGCAATGGTGCTGACGTTACGAAGTTTGATCCTGGGACTATAAAAAGCTTTCAAATCAATGGCCTTGAAAATTATATAAGTTATGCTGGCCTTGTGAGCATGAACGAAAATATTTTTCCGGCTCTTCCGTACCGTCTTGACACGACCACACAGCAGAAGGCTATCTTTTTAAAGCAATTGGTGTCCGGAAATAACGTTACCCTCTATTATAATAACGAACGAAATAAAAAGCGATTTTTTATAGCCGAAGCAAACGAGCCTCCCGTTGAACTGAAATACTATGAGTATTATACTGCTATAGGAGGTAATGAAATATATGACAATTTATTTAGGGGGCAACTAATAGTATTAAATAACAAATTTAAAAATAACAGCCAAAAGCTGCTGAATGCGATAGCACAAGCCACCTATGACCAACCTGATCTTGAGCAGATTACAACCCAGTTAAACGATGGAAATGTAAGCAGTTCCCCGGCAAACAAAAACAGGAACAGCCATCCGCATCTTGTCAGGCTTTTTGCAGGCCTGGGTGCCAATGATATTACAACAACTTATAAATATAGCCAATCAGTGACCAGCGTGAGCAATAGTAACGGAACCACTACTACTTATGGCTACGCTTCTTATCATTCCAACACCATCGCTCCCAAGATCAACTTCGGCTTAGATGTGTTTATAAACCCTAACGTTCAGCAACTTATTTTCAGAAGCGAGTTATCCTTTTCATATTCCAACGGGCTCTTTAATCGGACCGTTGAATTAATCGATGGAAACTATGTGACCTATAATTATAAATTCACGCAATATACAACCTCGTTAACGCCCCAGTTTTTGTTTAATGTTTACAATACCGATAAATTAAAATTTTATATTGATGGCGGCGTAACATTAAATTTATCATCCTACGGATATAATAATGCTGCCGAAGTTAATCAAAACTCACTTCAGCTTAATTCCTTTTGGGCTTATTTCCCTTTTCAGGCCGGTGTTGTTTTTAATAAAAAAACAGAGATTTATTTTACATATAGCACCGGCGCAAGCTTTTCGAATTATAGTGATTTTTCAGTTTCTAACCAGTATATGTGCGTTGGCCTAAAGGTTTTATTTTAGTGATCAGTAAGACGATAGCCGTCATTGAGAAATAGTCTATGGATCAATCCAACCCGGAAGACCATATTCATAAGTCCAAGCCCGGAATTACACCAGGCTTTGACTTAAAAGATTGAACTAATCCATTACCTTCGTCGCTACAAGCAATCTATATAAGTCGAAAAAAGTCTGTTTGTGGAATAAGGACATGGGGGTCTAACGTTCTTTTCGGGAGAAGGTGTGTGTTTCATTTCTAAACATTCTCCAAAAGGAAGTCGCCGCTTATACCGAGTTTACTATGTACGGCCTTAAGAAACATTACATCAGGCTCGCGTTTGCCATTTAATATTTGCGACAATTTCGAAGTCCCCAATCCCAGCAGTTCAGCCAGCTTTACTTGCGTAAGGTTTAGTTCCTTAATTTTATGCTGAACAACTGAATTTATTGTAACAGGCAAAGGCATTAGCTTTAAAACATCATCTTCATATCGCTCAGCCAACAAACCAAGAACGCTTAATTCCTCTTTCTCCGGTGCAGATAGAAAGTTAAAACCACCGCTATCTGTAGCCTTTGCAATGAATTTTTCTATCAAAGCCATTACCTGGTTGTACTGTGCTTCATTTCTTATTTTATCAATCATTTGCGTATTCTAAATAGTTGAAGAATCAATTTTATCATATTCGCTGTGCGTACCGATGAAACGTATAAACAGCGTCCGTTTATCAAAAAATATCATGGCAACAAGCCTGAAATCATTTCCCTTAATGTTAAACACATATCGGTCATTGCCCACGTAATCCACCGTATTAAACACTTTCTTTATATCTGCCAGCTTATTCCAGTCAGCTGCCTTTGCAATATTGTACCAATTATTTAATGGTACCGCAGCCAAAGGGTGCTTTTCTGCAAAGGCTGAAAGCGTCTTTTTGATAAGGATTACCATTAATACAAAAATAACGAATTATTTAAAAAAATGAAATAAATTTCAAAATTAAAAACAGGCCATTAGCCCTGTTAGCGTTTATCATAACATCAATTTTTAATTGCCGCTTTCGGGGCATTATTAATATTGTCTATCGGTCCTCATATCCGCCCAGCCAACAAAGTTACCCGTGAGATACAAACAGGGTTGCCGGGTTGACATAGTAAACAGCAAAGCCCGGCAATTACACCAGGCTTTGACTTACGACTTTAAACTTAAGACTTCAGACTTCAGACTTAGCTTACCACACCTTTATCCTGTCCTCCGGTTTTTTATACATTTTATCGCCCGGCTGCACATTAAAGGCCGCGTACCATGCGTCAATATTAGTTACCGGCGCGTTAGCGCGGTATTGTTCCGGTGAATGCGGGTCAGTCAATATACGTTGTGCTGCCATTTCCGGGCGCTGCGAACTGTGCCATACCTGCGCCCACGATAAAAAGAAACGCTGATCAGGCGTAAATCCGTCAATTTTTTTATTTGACTGCCCTTCTTTGGTTTTCTTAAATGCCGCATAAGCTACATTTAAGCCGCCCAGGTCGGCCAGGTTTTCGCCTAAGGTTAATTTACCGTTCACATGCAGGGTATCCAATACGGTGAAGGCGTTGTATTGGGCAACCACCTGGTCGGCACGTGTTTTAAATTTATCGGCATCGTCTTTTGTCCACCAATCACGCAGGGTGCCATCGGAATCGTACTGGCGGCCCTGGTCGTCAAAACCATGGGTCATTTCGTGGCCTATTACAGCCCCAATACCACCATAATTAACGGCGTCATCAGCCCCGAAATCAAAGAACGGAAACTGCAAAATGCCGGCCGGGAAAACAATCTCATTATTAACCGGGTTATAATAGGCATTCACGGTTGGCGGGGTCATTCCCCAGCGTGTTTTGTCAACCGGTTTACTGATCTGGCTCACGGTATAGTTATACCTCCATTCAGATGCCCGCCTTATATTGCCAAAATAGTCACTCCGGTCGATAGTAAGGCCTGTATAAGCCTGCCATTTATCGGGGTAGCCAATTTTTACGGTGAATGCCGCCAGTTTTTTAAGTGCGCGGGCTTTTGTATCGGCACTCATCCAGGTTAAATTTTGGATGCGCTCGCCCAAGGTCACCTTTAAATTATTTACCAGGTCGACCATATACTGTTTAGCTGCGGGCGTAAAGTATTTGGCAACATACAATTGCCCCAATAGCTCGCCCAGGCTACCGTCAACCAATCTCGAAATACGCTCGTTACGCGGCGTTTGCACTTTTTGCCCGCTTAAAGCGCTATTGTAAGTGAAACTTGCTTGTACAAACGGCGAACTTAATGCCGAAGCTGAGCTTTTTAAAATGTTCCACTTAAGGTATACCTTCCAGTCCTCGATCGGGGTTGCAGCAAGCAGCGAATCTTCTGTCTTAAAGAAGGCTGGCTGGCCAACAAGCAGGGTATCCTGTCCCGGAACTTTCATTTCGGGCATTAACGCCACCCAATTTAAGTGCGGTGTGGTTTTACTGAAATCGGCGACCGAAAATTTATTATAGGTTACATGCGGGTCGCGCATGGCAACCCTGCTTAGCTGGGCTTTCGCCAGGGCGGTTTCAATGCCAAAAATGGTAGCCGCGTTTTTTGCAGCTGCATCATTATCTGTACCGGTTAAAGTAAACAAAGTAATAATATATTGCTTGTAAGCATCCTGTATCTTTTGGTTGCGTGGGTTGGCTTTTAAGTAATTATCCCGGTCGGGCAGGGTTGTGCCGCCCTGGTTAAGTTCCGCGATATTTCTTGTAGGATATTTGGAGTCCGGGCTAACCCCAAACCGAAACAGCGGGTCGGCTTCTCCGTGGGTGCGTTCAAAAACCATCTCGTTGATCGCGCCGTTAAGGTCAGTAATTTTATCAATACGCCCCAGCGCTGGTTTTATCGGGTCAAAGCCAAGTTTTTCAATAGCAACGGTATCCATGCCACTGGCATACAGATCGCCCACACGTTGCTCCAGCGTGCCTGCCGGGTGGGTTGTTTTGCCTACTTCAGCCAACAAGGTCAGCATCCGGTTTGTATTTTCCTGGGCCAGCATGCCGAAACTTCCCCAGCGGGTTTCCTTTGAAGGGATCGGGTTGTTTTTTATCCAGTTGCCGTTGGCATACTCAAAAAAATCGTCACCTGGCTTAATAGACAGGTCCATGTTTGCAGGGTCAATAAATTTTTTGGGAGGATCGGCGGCTCTTTTCGCTTTAGTTTTTCCTTTTTTAACGCCCCCAATGGTGAAAGCGCTTACCGACAGGAACAATAATAGCCCTATCAGCATGAAATTTGTGAATTTTATTTTCATCTGAATAAATTGTTTTTAACTAAGGTCAGCCCAACTTGCGGACAGTTGGTTTTATTATAGACACGCAAAGTTTAAAGGTAATAAATATTAAGTAACACGTGAAGAATGGCAAGGGGGTTGCCTGTTAGCGGTTGAACCATTTTATTATAAAAGACGATTTGGCTTTTTTAAAGATCATGTAAAAAAAGCGGTGTAAAGTCAACGTTTTCATGTTCCGGCAGGATATTTACAATGATAACTTTTTAATTGTAAAAATATTGTGGCAAAAGGGAGAGTCCACAGTCGATTGTCCATGGTCCATGGTAAAATAGGGGAGAGTCTATAGTCCATAGTCCATGGTAAAATATCCGTCGGTAACAGTCTACGATTTCTTTACAAAATATTTTTAAGCAAATTCTGGCGGTCAATAAACCATGGACTATGGACTGGCCACCATGGACAAAAAACTATGAACCATAAAGGCAAAACCCTAACTTTGCACCTTATGAGTATCCCAAAAACATACCTGCCAAAAGAGACCGAAGAAAAGTGGTACAGTTACTGGTTAAAGCACGATTTTTTTAAATCGGTGCCTGATGAACGCGAACCGTACACTATAGTAATACCACCTCCAAATGTTACCGGCGTGCTGCACATGGGGCACATGCTGAACAATACCATACAGGATGTGCTGATACGCCGCGCCCGCATGAAAGGCAAAAATGCCTGCTGGGTGCCGGGTACCGATCATGCCAGCATTGCCACCGAGGCAAAGGTGGTTGCTATGCTCAAAGAAAAAGGCATCACTAAAAAAGATATATCCCGTCCTGAATTTATGGCTTATGCCTGGGAATGGCGCAAAAAATATGGCGGTATTATACTTGAGCAGTTAAAAAAACTGGGCGCATCCTGCGATTGGGACCGTACGCGTTTTACGATGGAAGACGATCTGTCCGACGCCGTTTTTGACACCTTTATCCACCTGCATAAAAAAGGGCTCATCTACCGCGGTATCCGCATGGTAAACTGGGACCCGGTAGGAAAAACCGGTGTGTCTGATGAGGAGGTGATCCGCAAAGAGGTGAATCAAAAGCTATATTATATACGATATAACGTCGTGAATAGTGAGTTGTCAGAAATGAGTGAAATTTCAACCGCCCACCACTCACCACTCACTACTCACTTTCTTGCTATCGCAACCACGAGGCCGGAAACAATAATGGCAGATACTGCCATTTGTATCAATCCCAACGATGCAAGATATTTTAACCTGCATGGAAAAAAAGCCATTATTCCGCTAATAAACAGGGAAATTCCAATTATCCTGGATGAATATGTGAGTATGGACTTTGGCACCGGATGTTTGAAAGTTACCCCCGCGCATGACCTCAATGACTATGAACTCGGCTTAAAACATAACCTGCCAATAATTGACATTTTAAATGATGATGGGACGCTGAACGAAAATGCAAAAATTTTAATAGGGGAGGACCGTTTCGTTGCCCGTAAAAAAGTAGTTGTTTTACTTGAAACCGACGGCTACCTGGAAAAGGTTGAAGATTATAAATCCCAGATAGGCTTCTCGGAGCGCACTGATGCCGTTATTGAGCCAAAACTCTCCATGCAGTGGTTTTGCAAAATGGATGAATTGGCCAAACCGGCTTTGGATTCAGTACTAAAAGGGGATATAAAGCTTATTCCCGAAAAATACATCAACACGTACCGCCATTGGATGGAAAACATCAGGGATTGGTGTATAAGCCGCCAGCTGTGGTGGGGACAGCAGATACCCGCCTGGTATTTACCTGACGGGCAATATGTGGTTGCCAAAACCCGCGAAGACGCCTTTGAACAGGCAAACCAACTCACCACTCACCACTCACCATTCACCATCGAAGATTTGGTGCAGGAAGAGGATGTATTAGATACATGGTTCTCCTCATGGCTTTGGCCGATATCGGTATTTGATGGTTTTAAGGATCCCAATAATCCTGATATCAACTATTATTATCCCACAAACGACCTCGTAACGGCTCCTGAGATCTTATTTTTATGGGTGGCGAGAATGATCATGGCCGGGCACGAGTTTAGGGGTGAAATTCCGTTTAAAAATGTTTACCTAACCGGTATCGTTCGCGACAAGCTTGGGCGTAAAATGTCAAAATCATTAGGTAATTCGCCCAACCCGTTGGACCTGATTGACAAATTCGGGGCGGACGGCGTGAGGGTAGGTATGCTGCTTTGCTCGCCTGCCGGGAACGACCTGATGTTTGATGAAAGCTACTGCGAACAGGGGCGCAATTTTGCCAACAAAGTGTGGAACGCATTTAGATTGGTAAAAGGCTGGGAAGTTGACAAAAGCCTTAAAAATAATAACCGGGTGGCTGTTGAATGGTTTGGAAGCCGGTTTAGCGAAGGGTTAAATCAGATAGAGGAAAATTTCGCGCAATACCGTATCTCGGAAGCGTTGATGGCCACTTACAAGCTGGTTTGGGATGACTTTTGTGCCTGGTACCTCGAAATGATCAAACCTGCTTACCAGCAGCCAATTGATAGCGAAACCTACGATTGTACGATCGGTTTTTTTGAAAATGTTTTAAAAATACTTCACCCGTTCATGCCTTTCATTTCGGAAGATTTATGGCACGACGATTTGTTCGGGGAACGCGCAGAGTATGATTGTTGCATTGTTGCACAATTACCAACTAATGGGCAAATAAATGCACAGTTGTTAGCGGAAGTTGAGTTAGTGAAACAGATAGTAACTCAAATACGCAACATTCGTAACAGCAAGCAAATCGCCCCTAAGGAAAAACTGGCGCTTTCTGTAAAAGAAAATTCGGGTACTTCCTATATGAAGTATCAACCGATGATAACTACATTGGGCAATATCGGTGCCATTGATGTGGTTCAGGATAAAATAGCAGGTGCAAATAGCTTTATGGTATCGACAGATGAGTTTTACGTGCCGCTTAATGAAAGTTTAGACCCCATTGCCGAATGCTCACGGCTTCAAAAAGAGAAAGAATACCTGGCCGGGTTCTTACGGTCTGTTAACTTAAAGTTAGGAAATGAACGCTTCATGGCTAATGCAAAACCTGCAATAATTGAGATCGAGTTAAAGAAGAAAGCGGATGCGGAAGCAAAATTAAAAATTTTGGAGGAGAACCTGTCGACTTTGGCTTGCTAATTGTAATAACAATATTACGATAAATTATTAATAGGATGAAGCAGGGCGTTCAGGTTATAGTGTGCCTTGCTTTTTGGTTGTTTTATACTCACATTAATAGTAATGCATAGCCAACCAGTTCATGAGCAAAAAGGTAAGTTTTTTTAACTTTTCAATAAACAAAATTCTTTCCCCTGACCAGTCCATTCTTGATCAGGCACGTATACGATTGTTATTTTACGGTTTTTGGATAGTTTTTGTAGCCGCAGCCGGCTTACTCGTTAGCGTTTATTTTCAACACCAGTTTATACTCACCGTTACTTCGGGTATTGTGTTGGTTTTATTGTTTTGCCTATTCAAATACCTTACTTACAAGCCACACTGGGCACAAATTTCACATGCCCTGCTAATTATGGCCACGCTCGTCAATATAAACAACGTTTATATTGTAATGCAGAAGGTTGATATTACCACCGTACAGGTAATGCTGTTAGTGATATTGTTCAGCTTTTATATGCTTGGCCAGGTCTGGGGATTATTTTATTCGCTGTTAAACCTGCTTCCGGTACTTGTTTTTTTAGTGCTGGATTATGACGAAAGTTATTTTATCCCGCTGGTTCCCGAAAAAGTTGACCAGGCCACTACCATAATCAGCATCTTTGCTAATTTTATCATTATCATTTTTATCCATAGCCAGTTGTATAATGCGCTTTTTAATAATATAAAACAGCTGAAAAAAACCAGTGAAGAACAAATTGAGCTCAATAAAAAGTTAGAATTGGCTATTGACAAGGCTGAAAAATCGTCGCAGGTAAAAACAGAATTTCTCTCTACCATGTCGCACGAGTTCAGGACACCCTTGAACGCCGTTATCGGGATGAGTAACCTGATGCTGATGGGAAACCCCAGGCCCGATCAGAAAGAAAACCTTAACATATTAAAATTTTCGGCAAATAACCTGCTGGCGATTATAAACGATGTGCTTGATTTTAATAAAATTGAAGCAGGCAAAGTGGTATTTGAGCGTGTGCAGTTTAACCTGCTGGATTTAATGCAGAATATTTGCGGCGGACAAATGTTGAGGGCGGAAGAAAAGGGCCTGAAATTCATCCTTAAGATCGACCCTATCCTCAGGAACAAAATGTTGATAGGTGATCCGACACGGATCACACAAATACTTTTTAACTTAATAAGCAACGCTATAAAATTTACTAAAAAAGGCAATATATGGGTAAGGGTTAACTGCGAGGAAGACCGCCAGGATGCCATCACAGTAAATTTTACCGTAAGGGATACGGGCATTGGAATCGAGAAAAGTAACCTGGAGAGCATTTTTGAACCTTTTATCCAGGAGTCGATAACTACCACGCGGCAATATGGCGGTACAGGTTTGGGTTTGGCCATCGTTAAACGTTTATTGGAACTGCAGGGCTTGCACATGCATGTGATCAGTAAGATTGGCGAAGGCTCGGAGTTTTCATTTAATATGGAGTTCCCTGTGGCGCCCGAAACAGCCGAGGAATTTTACAGAAAAAACCTGCTATCGAAGAGAAATACAAGCTTGGGTCATGTACGGATGCTTATTGCCGAAGACAACCCTGTTAACGTTTTGCTCATGAAAAAGCTGCTTTCCAAATGGGATATTACACCTACCATCGCTGAAAATGGCGAGCGCGCTATTGAAATGTTGCAGTACGGTAATTTCGATATTATTTTAATGGACCTGCAAATGCCAGTGCTAAACGGCTTTGACGCCTCGATGTTAATAAGAAAAATGCAGGACCCTAAAAAGTCCGGCGTACCTATTATTGCCTTGTCCGCCGCTGCTTTACATGATATCAAGGAACAGATACTTGATTCAGGAATGAATGACTATGTGTCAAAACCCTTCAAGCCGGAAGAATTAATGGAAAAAATTCAAAGCCTGGTTTCCGCCGTCGCCTGATAATGGATTCCGAAATCCGAAATTATATATCTCTATAAGCCGGCAATTCCTGAATGAATTGATAATCCCGGTTTTCAAAATCAATCCTGCAATAATAATGCTGAAGGCCATTGGTAACCGCCAGTAATTTTACCTTATGAACCATGTTATAGCGTGCTACCTGGTCGAAGGTTTTTTGATCGATCGATACGGATGGCGCTTTGCATTCAACCAATAATATCTTTTCTCCTGCAGGGTTGTGCACCACGATATCCGACCGCCTGGCCATGCCAAGCAATTTATGACCACCTTCCAGTTTTATCAATGTTTTGGGGTAATGTTTCTGGTTGATAAGATATTGTACAAAATGCTGGCGCACCCATTCTTCGGGCGTAAGTATGATATTTTTTTTCCTGATCGTATCGAACAAGGTCAGTTGGCCGTTTTGATCGGTGATCTTAAAAGGGTAGGGGGGCAATTGAAGCGGCAGCAGCAGATCCATATGCGAAAATCATTATTTTATCGGACGAAACCTAATTTGGAGTAGTTGATGGTTCATAGTTCATGGTTCATAGCCCATCGTGCCTTCGTTGACTCAAAATTCACTGCCTCCTATTCGCAAAAATCTGTAATTTGCACCTTGATATGAACGCTGCCGATATTATAAAAGACCTTGCTAATAAAGAGTATAAACCCTTGTACCTGCTGCATGGTGAGGAGCCATATTACATTGACCTGGTAAGCAATTTTGTTGAGCATAAACTTCTATCAGAAGCTGAAAAAGGGTTTAATCAAACGGTGCTGTACGGAAAAGATACAGACGTGATGACGGTGCTTGGCGCATCCAAGCGTTACCCCATGATGGCCGATTACCAGGTGGTTTTGGTAAAGGAGGCGCAGGATATGAAATGGGGGAGTGATGATGCCGATAAAAAAAGCATTAACCCATTGTTGAATTATCTTGAAAACCCGCTGCCGAGTACCATACTCGTTTTTTGCTATAAATACGGCAAGTTTGATAAGCGTAAAAAAACATACAAGGCCATTGAAAAAAACGGGCTTATTTTTGATTCAGCGCCGCTTTATGATAGTAAAGTGCCTGCCTGGATAGAGGATTTTATCAGCGAAAAAAAATATAAAATAAACCAGCAGGCGACGTTTATGCTGGCTGAATACCTGGGCAACGACCTTTCAAAAATTGCCAATGAGCTTGAAAAACTAATGCTGAACGTAAATGCAGGACAAGAAATAACGCTGAAACATATCCAGGATAATATAGGCATCAGTAAGGAATATAATGTTTTTGAGCTGCAAACCGCTTTGAGTAAAAAAGACACATTCAAAGCCAACCAGATCATTAATTATTTTGAAGCTAATCCCAAGGCTAACCCAATTGTACTGGTTTTGGGTAATTTAAATAACTTTTTCAGCAAGGTGCTTACGTACCACTATGTAAAAGACAAATCGCCGCAAAACGTTGCCCGTGAACTGGGCGTTAATCCATATTTTTTAAAAGATTACGAACAAGCCGCCCGCAGCTATAATTATGGGAAAACCATGCAGATCATCAGCTACCTGCGCGAGTATGATGTAAAAAGCAAAGGCGTGGATTCAAACACCGACCACGGCGGCTTGATGAAGGAATTAGTGTTTAAGATTTTGCACTGAAAAGAGTTAAAAGCCGAAAAGATTTGTCAACCTTTTAAAAGTTGACAAATCTAATCCGCCCTATCGGCTTACCATTAACACCCTGAATGTTCCCGGAATTGAGGCAGGCCTGAAAGATTTCGGATCTTTCGGTTTAAAATCTGCAGTTGGTAAATAAACTTTATGGGTAAGCTGATCAACCGCCTGCGTCCTTGCGCCTTTTTCAGTTTTCAGTACTTGCGCAACAACGAACTTATTTGGCGAAATCTCTTTTATGATTGTTAAGGTTCCAGCACCATTAGATGAATAAACTGTTTTCAGCTTTACATCAAAACCAACTGCATCGCATTCGTCATCAATGGGCAGCGTGGTAACAATTTTTCCATTGTTGGCATCCATTACCACTAACTTGTTACCGTCACATCCTGCGAACAGGCGCATGGTTTTCCTATCGATAGCCAAACCCGACGGCCCTTTCCCGGGCGCCAGCGGCCAGGTATTTAAAATTTTATAAGTGGTGGCATCAATTACATCAATTTCGCTTTTTTCGGCATTGTTAACATAAATTTTGCCTTTGCCATCGCTTGCCGCGGTTTCGGGCCAGCCGGTTAACTGGATGGTGGCAACCGCCTGGTCGGTGGCAGGGTCGATTACCGTCATATTTTTACTGCGGCCATTGCATGTGATCACCTTTTTCGAAAACGTGTCGTAAAATATGCCATCGGCAAACATCCCGGTAGGCACATGGCCGAGCACCTTATTTGTTTTTAAATCAAAAACCAAAGCGCTGTTTGCGCCGCCGTTCGAAATATAGCCTTTGCCCAAAGCATGCACCAGCGCAATGCCGTGTACGTCTTTATCAGTCTTAATAACACCGATTGAGTCGCCCGTTGTTTTGTTTACAATATTTACCTGGGTGCCATGCGACAGGTATAAGTTATCGGACAAGGAATCGACAGTTGTATAATCATAGCCCCCACCGCTTTTAATGTGGAAGGTTTTGGCAATATGATAGCTTTGCGCATAAACCGCAGTGAGAGCAGTCATGGAAAGCAGGGTGATAACGAAAGCAAATTTTTTCATGAGTAATGGGAATAATTGGTGATTTATTGCAACAATATTACGGATGAATTGGATTACTTTAAAAAATAATCGGCGGAGAGGCAAAGTTTATAGACGGATGGCTGTTATTGTCTATTTCGTCGTTGCGAGGAACGAAGCAATCGCTACACATGCTAATCAACGGACTCGTATCTCCCGGTTACCTGTCAGCCGCACGCCGTAGAGGCATACATTGCGTTTTATTGACTGTCTGTAGCAGAGATTGCTTCGTTCCTCGCAACAACTGAGTGGGTATTACTTCAACAAATTCTTCCAGCCAACCAAATCGCCTATTATTTTCTCCAGGTCATCAGCATTCACACGCTCCTGCGCCATGGTATCGCGGTGGCGGATAGTTACGGTATTATCTTCAAGCGTTTGATGGTCAATGGTAATACAAAACGGGGTACCGATGGCGTCCTGGCGGCGGTAACGTTTGCCGATGGCGTCCTTCTCTTCGTATTGCAGGTTGAAATCAATTTTTAGCCGGTCCATTATCTCGCGCGCCTTTTCCGGCAGGCCATCCTTCTTTATCAATGGGAAAATAGCGGCCTTAACAGGCGCCAGGCAGGGATGCAATCTTAACACCGTCCGGCTGTCTTGCTTTTCTTCGGTGCTCAGGTCTTCTTCCTCGTAGGCGTTGATCATCGTCAGTAAAAACATCCTGTCTAAACCGATGGAAGTTTCAATTACATAAGGTATATAGTTGCCATAAGGCTTATCTGTAGCCGGATCGATTTCAGGATCAAAATACTGCATCTTTTTACCCGAAAATTTCTGGTGCTGGCTCAAATCGAAATCGGTACGGCTGTGGATACCTTCTACCTCTTTAAAACCGAAAGGAAATTCAAATTCAATATCATAAGCGGCATCAGCATAATGGGCCAACTTGGTATGTTCGTGGTAGCGGTATTTTTCGGGAGCGGTTCCTAATGCCAGGTGCCATTCCAGGCGTGTTTTCTTCCATTTATCAAACCATTCCTTTTGCGTGCCGGGGCGTACAAAATACTGCATTTCCATTTGCTCAAACTCGCGCATGCGGATGATGAACTGGCGGGCGATCACCTCATTACGGAATGCCTTACCTATCTGCGCTATCCCAAAAGGAATTTTCATCCTGCCTGATTTTTGCACATTCAGATAATTTACAAATATGCCCTGTGCGGTCTCGGGGCGAAGATAAACCACGTCGGTATCATCCGCCACGGCGCCCATTTGCGTGCTGAACATCAGGTTAAACTGGCGGACTTCTGTCCAGTTGCGGGTCCCGCTGATGGGGTCGGCTATTTCGTGTTCTATAATTAATTCTCTTAAGCGTGGCAAATCTTCGCTTTTTAAAGCGGCATCCATTTCATTCTGAAGCTGTTCAGCCTTATTTGTTTTGCCATCCTTGCTGTAACGCTCAATTTTGTCTTCCAGCAACTGATCAGCCCGGTAACGTTTTTTTGAATCCTTATTATCTATCATCGGATCGCTGAAACCATCCACGTGGCCGCTTGCTTTCCAGATGGTTGGGTGCATAAATATAGCCGAATCAATTCCAACGATATTCTCGTGCATTTGCACCATGGCTTTCCACCAGTAGGTTTTAATGTTGTTCTTCAACTCCGAGCCATATTGCCCGTAATCGTAAACAGCGCTTAAGCCATCATAAATTTCGCTGGATTGGAAAACAAAGCCATATTCTTTTGCGTGCGATATAACGTTTTTAAAAAGTTCGTCGGTTGATTTGCTCATAATAGCGCAAAGATAGTTTTTTTGGGAAAGTCGGAAAGAC
>Ga0206978_1029_pt1 | contig 32990 bp, 30 predicted proteins | sample Alteio_BWMinCont_21_FD_153477 | JGI IMG/M metagenome (GOLD analysis project Ga0206978, IMG submission 153477) | Enriched cells from forest soil in Barre Woods Harvard Forest LTER site, Petersham, Massachusetts, United States -... | ecosystem: Environmental > Terrestrial > Soil > Temperate forest >...
GTACCTCGATTAACGTCATGCCCAGCGACCAAACGTCCGCCGCTGGCGTCAGCATTCCGCTGGCCGCTTCAGGCGCATCGTAAGCACTCGCTCTTTTTGAGGCGCTCTGCGCTTCTCCGATGCGCGAAATCGCATCGCTCGAGAGTTTCAGGTGGTCTCCGCTAGCCAGTATATTTGCGGGCTTCAAATCGCCATGTACAAAGCCCTTGCCGTGCAGGTATTCCAGCGCATCCAGCACCGGGAATAGCATGTCGCGTGTTTCTTCGGCCGTAAGCGCGCGCTGTGGAAGGATGTCCGCGAGGTCTTCCTCGGCGTACTCCATCACCAAGTACAGCAGATCATCGGCACCGAGCCGGCATCGCCCTACGCGGAATATTCGCAGGAGATTCGGATGAGAGAATTGCGAAGCAAATTCCCAACTCGCGAGCTGCGAATCGGCAGTTGCCAGATCCGCAGGAAAAAGCTTGATGGCAGCTTTTTGCGGATCGCCCGCGCCGTGCACCGATAGGAACACCGCGCTGTGATCGGATCCGCCAAGATATTGCCGCAAGGGAAAAATCCCTTCGACAATCTGGCCTTCCCATTGTTTCGAGGCCTCGGTCATTTTGTACCCCCGCCCGACCGTGGATTTATTGCAAGTTTAGTTCAAGTCTAGGCACTTTACCCGGGAAAGGTGTCTGGCTGGATACCCACCATACTACCAATACTGCCTGCCCTTTCAACTGCCCCTCAGACCAGTAGTTTTTTTAGATTCCAATAAGATACTCTGGCAGCGATCACAGGATTCGATTCCCGCGAATGGGAGACCAGCCGTGTTCTGCGACCGCTGTGGACTAAACTTCCTTCCCAAACAATCCGTATGCACCCGGTGTAGGCGCGTTCCGACGCGCTACTGGTTTCAGTTGATGAGTCTGGTCACGCTACTCGTAGCGGTGGCGTGCAACGGTCTCGTAGCCATCTTCCTGCTCCCGCGCTATGCCACGGGGCATAACTCACGCTTCATCTTCCGCGCCTGGTGGTGGTTTGACCAAAATGTCGCTCTCTATGGCTGGGTGCTTTTCGCCGTCGCTCTTCTGGCTTGGGATTATTTTGTCTGGAAAGAGGCCCGGCCCAAAATCAAAGGCTGGTTTACGCGTAAGCTGCTCACTCTCTCGCTCGCCGCTGGCGTAGCTCCCATGATCCCCTGGTGGATACCCGCTGGCCAACCTCCGGGTCAATTTCTCTCGATGATCGGCAAATATCCGGGCCTGCCTGCGATTCTTGCCTGGGCAGTTGTCTTGGTTGTTTCGGTCCTTCTTTGCAGCGACGCGGAGTCGCGCGACTATCTCCTCGGCCACGGAAGAATCCTGAGCGTTGTGAGCACCGGAATGCTCTTGCTCGTGCTGACGATGACCATGGTTGGCTGGTCGCTTACTTATTGAGATTCAGTACAGGGCCTAGTTTTTCAAACGGACTCCCGTTCGTTCCCAAGAAACTCACAACGATCCTCGCCTCCGTAACAGCTTGTAGGGGCCGAGCTTGTTTACTCTTTAAGAGCCCTGCCTGTGCGAGTTACAAATAACTCTCCCCGACTCTTTTCGCACGCTCTACTTCGCGCGCGCCATCGCCAAGCATAGCGTCACGTAGCGTTTGAGCTTCTGGGTAATCAGAAAATTTTCCTTCACGTGCTCATACCCGTTCTCGCCAAGCTTCGCCGCAATCTCCGGATGGGACAACAAGAACCGAATCTGATATGCCGTCCCCTCGACCGAATGCGCCAAAAGCCCCGTATGTTTGTGGATAATTTGCACAGGAATTCCGCCGACCGCCGAAGCCACGACCGGTTTTTTCTTCCACAGCGCTTCGGAAACCGTCAACCCAAACCCCTCCCGCAGGCTTTTCTGAATCACAATTGTCGAAGCGCGCTGCAGTGCGTTCACTTCCAGCGGTGCCCACGCCGGCAGTTCGATGATATGAATGTCTACTTCGCCATTCGCTTCTCGCTGGACTTCCTTCAGAACTTCCCCTCCCTCCGGGTCATCAGAGGCGCTGCCCCCGGCAAGCACCAGTTGGCAATCGAAATATCGCTTCACGATGCGATATGCGCGAATCACGCCAACGGGATCTTTCAGCCGGTCGAACCGCGAAATCTGCGTCAGGATGGGCCGTAGCGGATCGATCTGATATTGCGCCAGCGTCCGCGCTACAAACCCGCTCTCCAAATCACGGTTCTTCTCTGAAAGCGGATCGATCGCCGGATAAAAAAGATACTGCGGGATAGCCAGCGAGCGCGAAAACTCCGGCGAAGAAAACATCGCTGCATCATAGCGCGCCACGAATTTCTCCAAAAAATCCCAAACTTGGCGATTCGGATGCGACAGATCGATATGGCACCGCCAGGCCCAATGATTCCCGCTGCCTTTACGTCCTTCTATAAGCGCAGCGGGCTGCGGATCGTGGATAATCATGAATTCGGCGTCGAGCGGAAGCCGCGCGCGGTTACGCTCGTTACAAGCAAGAAAAATTTCAAAATCTTTCGGGTCCGCGTGATACGGAGCCCCATGAAGCGCGTTGTGAAACGACTTCGTCACTCCATAGAAGTCATCGCCGCCTGTCATCACGTCCCAGCGCATTTTCAGATCGAGTTCCTCCGCGAGCGGCAGAAGCCGGTTGAGAATTTCCGCCACGCCCCCGCCCACCGCGGTCGAGTTGATCATTTCTATGCTGCGGCCTCGCAATGGTTTCGCGAGCACGCGCAGCTCGTCGATCTCGCCTTCACCGAGCAGCGCTGCGTAATCATCCAACGGAATCCGGCTGGCGATCGCTACTTCGCTCATCCTTTTCTCCTCTCGCGGTCGATCAGCCGAAGTACCTTGGCGCGGGCGCTGTCGAGCGTGTTCGTATAAATGTCGATGTGATTCACGCTGTCTGCCAGCGTTCCCAGGCCGAGTCCATCCGCCAGCCAGTGCGAAAAATCGTTCGTTTGCAGTTGCAAGCGCAGCCGCGACGAGAGGAAGTGGAAATAAAAAGAGGCGTGGCTCAAATGCACGATGCCGTTGCGAAATTCTTCCAGCGTCCGCGCTGTGAGCCCGAACGGCAGTGTGACCTCCACGCTTTCGCAAAAGTAAAAGCGCTCCAGAGCCGTTTGCTCTGATAGCGCCGGATTTGCCGTGCAATAATCGCTGACCACGCGGCACAGGTCGCTGCGCAGTGCGGCGATGGAAAGATAATCTCGCACGTCGAGCGCCGCGAGCTGCTCGGCGAGGTCTTCGCGGCTCGCGTCCGCGTGCGCCCACTGCGCAAAATCATTTGAAAAACCTTCCGTCAGGAAGTGATGGCTGCTCAAAGTCTGGAAAGTGTGATGAAAGATGGAAGCATCACTGCATTGGCTTAGCCCCTTGAGAAACTCGGTCAGCGTGCCCGCGGACTGGTTCCCAATGCGCGTCAAGTACGAGACAGTGAAGAATTCGAACGGCGTTTCCGCGGTGATCATGTGCTGGTTCTCCTGTTCCACGAACCCTGTGGCAGTGCGCTGCATATCTGACTCGCCCATTTGGCGAGTCCGGGACGGTATGGTCATGATGTTTGTGGCACCTCAATCCGTTCTGGAGCGTCGATGCGGATCTCTGTCAGGTCGGAGAGCAGATGCGCGGCCCATCGGTAGACGTTGTGCTCGCGAACGTTTTCTCGCATTCGCTGCATGCGCCTGAATTGTTCTTCCTCCGGCATCTCCAGTGCGCGGTGAATCGCTTCCGCCACTTGCTGCACATCGTATGGATTTACGAGCAGCGCGTCCGGCAGTTCGTGCGCCGCCCCCGCGAACGTGCTCAGCATAAGAACGCCTCGCTCGTCTTCGCGCGCCGCCACGAATTCCTTCGCCACTAGATTCATTCCGTCATGCAGCGAAGTCACCAGGCAGACGGAAGCCGCTTTGTAGTACCGCGCAATTTCCTCGTGCGAGTGATGTTTCTTAAGCAACACAATGGGTTTCCACCGCCCCGCTTGGAACCGCGCATTAATCCGGTCCGCCTCCGCGCTGACTTCATCCAGAAAGTGTTTGTATCGGTCAATCTCCGTCCTGCTAGGCGCTCCAATCTGTACAAAAGTGAATCGGTGTTGGTAGGCGGGATAAACATCCAAGAAATGCTCGATTCCGCGGAATCGCTCGATGATCCCCTTTGTGTAATCGACGCGGTCCACGCCCACGCCCAGCAGGCTGCCGTCGATTCCCAGCTCGCTGCACAGAGCTGCGCGTTCCTCTCCGGCGTTTCGCGCTTCATTTAAAGCGTGCCCATTCTCCGGGAAAGCCACGCTAATCGGGTACGGCCTCACCCGCGTGACGTGGCCTTGCCGATTCACCGCAAAACGGTCCCATTCCGTCAGTGCTTCCACCGCCCGGTCCACCGTTTCCAGAAAATTGTTGCAGTGCGATTGGATGTGAAACCCGATCAGGTCAGCGCCGAGAAGCCCGTCGACCAGTTCCCGCTGCCACGGACAAATGCCAAACACTTCCGGATTCGGCCACGGTATGTGCCAGAAAATCGCCACGCGCGCATCCGGACGTGCTTCCTTGACCATCCGCGGCAGCAGCGCAAGGTGATAGTCCTGCGCCAGCAAAATCGGTGACTCCGTCCCTTCCATCTCTTGCAGCACCGCATCCGCAAAGCGCCGGTTCACGCGCTGGTAGTGCGTCCAATCTTCCGGACGAAACACCGGCCGCGTATGTGCAATATGGCAAAGTGGCCAAAGCCCTTCGTTAGCGAATCCCTGGTAATACCCTTTTTCTTCCTCGTTGCTGAGCCACACGCGCCGAAGCGTATAGCTCGGCCGCTCCGGCGGAACACGCTGATGGTCATAAGCATCGGAGACTTCGCGGTCGGCGCTGCCCGATCCGTGGGCGATCCAAGTTCCATCGCACGCTACCAGCACAGGTTCGATCGCCGTCACAACGCCGCTGGCTGGCACGATAATCTCGATGGAATTATTTTTTTCACTGTACACGTTCAAGTACGGCTCACGGTTGGAAACCACAAACAGCGGCTTATCCTGCAACTTGTTCCGCAAACTCACGCGCAGCCGTTCTGCCGTCCAGATGGAAACGTTGGAGTCGCGCAACCGCGCTTCCTCCTCCGCCGACGCTCGCGCCGCGTTCAAGTCATGCGCCAGGTGCGTCACCTCCTGATGCAGTTGATCGAAGATCTCCCCCTGCGGCGTCATCGGCGGAGCGTGCGTCTGCCCCGTTCGCAAAGTTCGCAGCCATTTTGCCGTCATAGCAAGCGGCGCTGTAAACGTCCACCTCACCAGCACGAACGCCAGCAAGCTGATCAGAATCGTTTGAATCGCTGCGTTAACAAACGCATCCCGGAGCGTATGCTGCACCTGCGTGTCGATATAACTCGTGTCATGGAACAGGACCAGAGTGCCGGCGGCTTGCAAAGCAAAGATGTGCATCGGACCCAGGTACTTTTCGTCCCCGGCCGCGGAGCTGTCCTTTGTGAGAAATTCACCCTGACCTGCGTCTCGCTGTGCGGCGCGCGTCGCAACTGCCGGACTCGTTTGAAATTCCGGCGGGAGTCCCGTGGTGACCGCAATCGCCGTGCCCTGGACGTCGTAAACCGCCACACCCTGCAGATGTTCTCTCTGTCCGAAACGTGCTACGAGCCGTTGCAGGTTTTTGTTAGGTCCGTTGCCCAGAAGAGGCTCGACCGTTTCTTGAAGGCTATCGCCCAGAATTTCCGCGCGTCGCGATAGGTCGCTGCGAAGATTCCGCCTCTCGGTCCTCACCTGATACGCCGCGAACAACAGAGACACCAGCGCCACGCTGACGATTAAGGGCAGGACAATCTTCAGAGTCGTGCGCATCGAGACTCCTCAAGTTCGTTGAGTAAACCAGATTGCGCCGGGGCTGAGTCAGGCGAAATACAGGATTACACTAGGCCGAAAAGAAAAAAGGCAGTAGGTCAGTAAGGACTGACACCAGAGGCTGGTGTCACCACAACGTGTACGGCAATGTTCTTCCCGCTGTCCGAGCGGTATTCCACCATCGCTTGCGCTCCGATGGTCAGTTTGCCTTCCACTTTCGTTTTGTCATCCACCAGGAACTCTACGGACTGAGGTCCCTGATGGTCTTTTTTTGTGCTGATTGTAAACACGGCATCGCCCACCGAAGCGATCTGTCCGGATACGGATTGATTCTCCGGCGCGCGGTTCGCGCTGTGTCCGGCCGCGTTCGCGGGCAAGGGTTGGGCAAACACGGCAAGGGTAAAGCAAGCCATAAAAAGCGTGGCCAACGAAAGAATGGTCCGGAATCTCATGAAGTTTTCTCCAATTTGATTTCGACCGGGACCTGAAGAAAGGCACGAAACGAGCCAAACTCTCCCAAGACTTGTCCCCGTTAAGTAAGTCGCGCTGTGTCAGCAAGATATGTGCTGTACGCGCCTGTCGCGAAGAAAGTGGCATGGTACTAGTCCCATGCAATTCTTGCCCGCCCGCAGCACTTCTCGCCTGTCTTTTCTCGCCAGCCCAGCCGGGCAATTTACAAACCCCACTTGCTGTGTGGCCAATCGACCCTGCTACTTTACTCTTCAAATTTCCGCAGTGGTATCCTCTTTTGTACAGGTTTATGCTGATCCGACGAATCTGATTCGAGGTGTCCCGGCAATCCGGCACAAGAGTGAGAAACGTATGTTCGAACGATTCACAGAAAAAGCCCGCCGCGTGATTTTCTTCGCCCGCTACGAGGCCAGCCAATACGGCATCATGTCCATCGAGACAGAACACTTGCTGCTCGGATTAATGCGTGAGGATAGGTCGCTCCTTTGGAAGTCTCTTCGCGAAAATGGTGGCGCGGAATCGATTCGCCGGGAAATCGAATCCCAAATTACGCGTGGCGAGCGCCTATCCACAGCTATTGAAATTCCTGTCAGCGCAGAGTGCAAGCGCATCCTGAGCAAAGCCGCAGAAGAAGCGGAGCGTCTTGGATCAAAATATGTGGGCACGGAACATATCCTTCTCGGAATCCTTTACGAACACGATTGTCTAGCCGCCCGGCTTTTGCGCGAACGCGGTTTGACTCTCGATTGGGTTCGCGAAGAACTGACTCGTCCTTCAGATGATCCACAAAGAAAATTCGAGAATGCCGCGGCAGAAATTGTTTCCGTGATGCAAATTGCCCGGGTATGGGGCCTCGGTCAAGCAACTGAGTTTGCAAGCATGTTTGCCGCGGATGGCCAGTTTGTAGATATGCAGGGCAACCTGTGGATTGGTCCGGCGCGCATCCATGAGGCCGCAAGGCTCATCTTCGCCGCTCCTGGCTGGGCCAAGTCAATCGGAAAAATCGAAGATGTTCAGTTCGTTGGCAGCAAAGCCGCCGTGGCGACCCTGGTGTGGGAATCTCCCGGAAAGCTTGAAAAACCGAATCCCGGCTGCGTTCGCATGACCATCATCCTCACTCAGAAACCGGAAGGTTGGAGCATCGTCCGCGTTCAAGCCACCGGTCTCCAGCCCCAATCCCGCACCGCAGCCGTTTAACCCGCTTTTCCGGCCGCTGGTACTAGAGCCACCCCTTGCCAATCGTGCAGCAAAAGCACCAGAAATCGGCCCTGTTCCTTGACTTGCCGCTCGCGCGACGGAATAATGATAAAGCATGAGCATTAGCGCCGGAGGCATTCAAGACTTGTTCCTCGATGTAAAAGATCTCGCGGTTCGCAAGCTGCGTATCCGGAAGAGCTATGCCCCGGGCAGCATCGATTACCATTCGTCCGAGATCAAGCAAGTTGCCCCGGTGGAAGTCACCGCCACGGCCGAGCTTCTCGAAGGCCAGATTCGTATCGAAGGTCAGCTCGAAACCAAGATCGAAATGGTCTGTGCCCGCTGCCTCGAGCCGGTCATTGAAGACGTGAACCGCTCCTTCGATCTGTTCTATGCGCCCATGCCTAAGGGCGCCAAGCCGAAAGAAGACCGGCTCAAGGATGACGACACTGAGATTGGGTTTTTTGAAGGAGATGGCCTCTTCCTGGCGGATGTGCTCCGAGAACAGGTACTATTAGCTCTGCCCCTGAAAGTCATCTGCCAAAGTGACTGCCGGGGATTGTGCCCTAACTGCGGTGCCAACCTGAATCACGAGGAGTGCCGCTGTGAGACCCACGCGACGGACCCGCGGCTGGCCCCTCTCGCGCGCCTGAAGCAGGACTGGCTGAAAAAACAATAGTTTACAGGGCCGAAAGCCCATAGAATCCGCCCACTGAGGCGGGAACGAGGAGTATTGCTATGCCTAACCCAAAAAGACGGCATTCGAAACGACGGACGAGCACCAGACGGGCGCATGATTTTCTCGAGAAGCCGCCTCTCGGTGAATGCCCGAATTGTCACGAAACCAAGCAGCCGCATCAGGCTTGTCCCCATTGCGGTTTCTATAAAGGCCGCGCCGTGCAAGACAAGTCGGCCTGACGCCGCCTTTTCCTGCCGGGTCTCATCCAAGAACTGGCGGCCAGATAAAGCGTTCAGATAAATCCGATGATCACTATCGCCGTTGACGCCATGGGCGGAGACAACGCTCCCCGCCCCGAGGTTGAAGGCAGTGTCCTGGCTGCCCGCGAACTGGGCGTACGCGTGATGCTCGTCGGGCAACCCAGCGTCGTTCGCGCAGAGCTGGCCAAACATGCCGCCCCGAACTTGCCCATTGATATTGTCCCGGCAAGCGAAGTGATCACCATGGAAGATCACCCGGCTCAAGCTTTCCGGCGCAAGAAAGACAGTTCGGTCCATGTCGCCGCGCGCCTGGTGCGTGAAGCCAAAGCCGATGGATTGGTTAGCGCTGGAAATACCGGCGCCGTCATGACCGTCGCCAGGTTTTTGCTCGGCACTTTGGAATCGGTTGACCGCGTCGCGCTCGCCGCGCCTTTCCCGAATGCCAAAGGGGGCGTTTCCGTGCTGCTCGACGTCGGCGCCAACGTGGATTCCAAGCCCGAGCATTTGGTGCAGTTCGCGGTGATGGGCGAAATCTATTACCGGGCGACCTTCGGCAACCGCCGCCCCCGCGTCGGCCTGTTATCCGTCGGCGAGGAAGAAATCAAGGGCAATGAACTCACGCGCGAGGTTTACACGCGTCTGAAAAAGAGCCCGGTCCATTTTGTCGGCAATGTGGAGGGCGGAGATCTTTTCTCCGGAAACGTGGACGTGATCGTCAGCGACGGATTCGTGGGCAATATCGCCCTGAAAATCTGCGAAGGCCTTGCTGTCCAGATTTTTGGCCTGCTCAAAAAGTCTATCCAAAGCTCGCTGGCGTCGCAGGTTGGTTTTCTTTTTTCGCGAGGAGCCTTGAAGGGTTTGAAGAAAACAATTGATTACACGGAGTATGGGGGCGCGCCGCTCTTGGGCGTGCGAGGCGTTTGCGTTATCGGCCACGGGCGTTCCAACGCCAAAGCCGTGAAAAACGCTATCCGTGTCGCCGCGGGCCTGTCCCGCGCACGCATCAACGAAAAAATCGAACAGGAGCTCTCAGCCGCAAGCGTTCTCGCATGACGCCTCAGGAGAGGAATTGACGATGGGCAAAGTTGCATTCGTATTTCCGGGTCAAGCATCGCAATACCCCGGCATGGGCAAAGAGCTGGCGGAAAAGTATCCGGCAGCCCGCGCAGTTTTCGAGGAAGCCGATAAGGCCCTCGGTTTCTCCATTTCCAAAATCTGCTTTGAAGGCACCGAAGACGAGCTCAAGCTCACCGCCAACACGCAACCCGCCATTCTCGCGTGCTCCGTCGCCGTCCATCGCGTCCTAGCGGAAAAAGGCCTAACTCCAGATTTTGTAGCAGGCCACAGCCTCGGCGAATACTCCGCCCTTGTAGCCGCGGGCTCCCTGAAATTCAGCGACGCCGTCCAGCTTGTCCGCAAGCGCGGCACCTACATGCAGGAAGCCGTCCCCTCAGGCGTAGGCGCAATGGCCGCCATCATGGGCCTGTCGCCCGCGGTAGTAGCCGATGCCTGCAAGCGCGCTTCAAATGGCGAAATTTGCTCTGCCGCAAATCTAAATTCGCCCGAGCAAACAGTCATCTCCGGGCATGCCGCCGCCGTAAAACGCGCCGTCGAAATCGCTTCGCAACTCGGCGCGAAGCGCGCCGTAATCCTGGCCGTTTCCGCCCCATTCCACTCCGCGCTAATGGCCCCCGCGCAAGAGCGCCTAACCGAAGACTTGAAGCACACGAACTTTGCAAATCTTTCAGTTCCCCTGGTGACCAATGTCGATGCCGATACCATCTCGACCGGCGACGAAGCCCGCGAAGCCCTAATCCGCCAAGTCACCATGCCCGTCCGCTGGGAAGAATCCGTCCGCCTCCTGATCGATGAAGGCGTCAACACTTTCGTGGAAGTCGGTCCAGGCCGCGTCCTGACCGGCCTCCTGCGCCAAATCGAGCGCTCCGCAGCCACGCTCAACGTCGAAGACGAAAAAAGTTTATCCGCCACGGTCGACAAAATCGCCGGCGCCCGTTCCGACGCGGCCTAGGACAGGCTTTCAGCCTGTAGCAGTTGTACGCAACGCAGCCAAACGAGTTTGCTGGATGTATCCAGATGGCCGAGGCCGTAACTGTAAGAAGGGTGCCCCACCCTCGTCGTTTGAGGGTGGGTCTTGGATTGAGACTTTAATCTCGTAACAGGTGAGCACAGGAAAAAACTAAGATGTTCAGCCTAAAAGACAAAGTAGCCCTAGTCACCGGCGCGAGCCAAGGCATAGGCCGCGAAACCGCGCTAGCGTTAGCTCAAGCCGGCGCAAAGGTAGCAGTTGCCGCCCGCAACGAAGAAAAACTCACCACCCTCGTAACCGACATCCTGGCCGCCGGCGGCGACGCCCTAGCCATAAAAATGGACGTCGCCGACCCCGATCAAATCAAATCCGGCTTCAAGCAAGCCTTGGAAAAATTCGCCCGCCTCGACATCCTAGTCAACAACGCCGCCATCACCCGCGACGGCCTGGCCCTCCGCATGAAGCAAGAAGACTGGGACGCCGTAATCCGCACCAACCTCACCGGCGCCCACCTCTGCATCCAGCAAGCCCTCTCCACAATGATGCGTGCCCGCGCAGGCCGCATCATCAACATCGCCAGCGTAGTCGCGCAAATGGGCAACGCAGGCCAAGCCAACTACGTCGCCGCAAAAGCCGGCCTTGTCGGCCTCACCAAAGCCATCGCCATCGAAATCGCTTCGCGCAACATCACGGTTAACGCGGTCGCCCCTGGCTTCATCGCCACGCCGATGACCGACGTCCTTTCCGACAAAGTGAAAGACGAACTAAAGCTTCGCATTCCTCTAGGCCGCATGGGCACAGCCCGCGACGTAGCCAGCGCGATCGTTTTCCTGGCGAGCGACGAAGCCGCCTACATCACCGGCCATGTCCTCGACGTCAACGGCGGCTTGTATCTGGCCTAGCGTGGCTTTAATTGTGTGAATGCGATGGCGGATTACAGTAGAGCATGGGAGAAGTACAAACGCAGGTGGGCTCGAAACAGAATCTTAGGTTGGTCTTTTCTGCCGCCAGTGTTGCTGTTGGCCTTTGCTTCGCGATTCGTGCACAACCCACGTACCCTTGAGGCCATTCAGGTCGCTAGCGTTGTGTTATTTGTTTGTTGGCTCGTCGTCCGGATCTCGTCTCAGTATCAGAAGGACCACTTTCTGTGTCCGCGTTGTGGGAAGCAGTTCCATAGAGGTGGGCCAACGTACTTCGGAGCGTCGAATAGCAACTTGTGCTGGCATTGTGGTTTGCCAGAGTATGCAAAGGACGATGGGCCTGCGGGGTGGGTGCAAAGTTGACCTTGTCCAATCCCATGACTAGAATGAGCAGGTTGCCTGATAGAGGGAATTCAAGTCCATAGGGCGGCGTTTGGGCCCATGAAATGTTAGTGTACGTCGATGCACAATAAGCGATAGCAAATCGCGGAGGACACCGGAATGGCCAGTGTGGAAGAACGCGTAAAACAAATTATCGTCGAGCAGCTCGGCGTCGATGAAGCCGAAGTGACGCCGACAGCGTCCTTCGTGGACGACCTCGGAGCGGATTCTCTCGACCAGGTCGAGCTAGTCATGGCGTTTGAGGAAGCCTTCGGTATTGAAGTCCCCGACGAAGACGCCGAAAAGATGACCACGGTGAAGGACGCCGTCGAGTACATCGACAAGCACGCCAAGGGAAAGTAAGCCACGAAATTATCACCTCAACAGGGAGCATCAAAGACTTGACTCACCGGGTAGTTGTTACGGGTGTTGGACTGGTCTGCGCGCTGGGCATCGGCACGGAGGAATCTTGGAAGAACCTCATCGCCGGCCAAAGTGGCGTTGGCCATGTTACGCAATTCGATACCACCGGCTTTGACTGCAAGATCGCCGGCGAAATAAAAAACTTCGATCCTTTCCTGTGGATCGAAAAAAAAGAACTGAAAAAAATGGGCCGCTTCATCCAGGTAGCCCTCGCTGGCGCGGACTTCGCCATAAAGTCCGCCAACTGGAAGCCCGAGGATTCTGATCTCAACGAAGTCGGCGTTTACGTCTCCTCCGGCATCGGCGGATTCGATATCATCGAGCGCGAGCACCTGAAATTAGTCCAGGGTGGACCGGGCAAGATCTCTCCCTTTTTCATTCCGTCCGCCATCGTCAATCTCGCTTCTGGCCACATTTCTATTCGTTATGGAGCCAAGGGTCCAAATTCCGCCACGGCCACCGCTTGCTCCGCTTCCGCTCACGCCATCGGCGATTCCTTCAAAATCATCGAGCGTGGCGCGGCGGACATGATGATCTGCGGCGGCACCGAAGCCACCGTCACTCCCATGGGCATCGGTGGTTTTGCTGCGATGAAAGCTCTTTCCACCCGCAATGAAGATCCTGCTCACGCCAGCCGCCCCTTCGACTCCGGCCGCGACGGATTCGTCGTCGGCGAAGGAGCGGGAATTCTGATCCTCGAATCGCTCGAGCACGCGCAAAAACGCAATGCGCCCATTCTCGCGGAAATCGTTGGCTACGGCATGGCCGGCGACGCCTATCACATCACCCAGCCCGCTTCCGACGGTGATGGCGCTTACCGCGTAATGAAGGCAGCCATCAAGGACGCCAAGCTCGCGCCGGAAGATATCGGCTACGTAAACGCGCACGGCACCTCCACCCCGCTCGGTGACTTGATCGAAACTCGCGCGCTCAAAAGGGTTTTCGGCGACAACGCGAAAAATGTCCCAGTCAGCTCCACGAAATCAATGACCGGCCATCTCCTCGGCGGCGCAGGCGGCCTAGAAGCGGGCATCAGCGTCCTCGCCCTGCGCGATCAGATTCTGCCGCCCACCATCAATCTCGAAACGCCCGACCCCGAGTGCGACCTGGACTATGTGCCAAACGTTGCCCGCAAAGCCTCTGTCGAATACGCGCTCTCGAATTCTTTCGGCTTTGGCGGCACAAACGCCGCCCTGATTTTCAAACGCTGGTCCGGAAAGTAAACCAGTTTTGTGCGAGCACGATTTTTCGGCGACGGTCCGGGCATCCACGGCTCGGACCTATAGAAAGTGTTAGTGACCAACAATCGTAAGTTGATATAATGATTCCACAAGAATTAAAGAAGGGCTCTCAAGGAAAAATCTCGTGAACATCATCGTCTGTATCAAGCAGGTTCCCGCAAAGGACGCCCCTCTCGCCATCGCCGGCAACTGGATCAAGGAATCCGACATCGGCTTCGAAATGAACGAGCCGGACAGCTACGCTCTCGAAGAAGCCCTCCGCCTCAAAGAAAAACACGGCGGCGAAGTCATCGCGCTCTCCATGGGCCCCGAGCGCGTCAAGCAAACCATCAAGGAAGCTCTCGCCAAAGGCGCCGACCGCGGCATCCACATCTCCGACAACAACTTCGCCCAGCTCGACCCGCTTGGCTCCGCAAAAGCCCTAGCGGCCGCCATCAAAAAAGAAAAAGTGGATCTCGTCCTCACCGGCCTCCAAAGCGACGACCACGGCTTCGGCCAGACCGGCGTCCTGATTGCCGCTCTTTCCGATCTTCCGCACGCCACCATCATCATGCAGATCGAAGTCGCTGGCGACAAAATGAAACTCAAGCGCGAACTGGAAGCCGGCTGGTTCCAGCACATCGAATGCCCGCTGCCCGCGGTCCTTTCCATCCAGTCCGGCATCAACAAAGTCCGCTACGCCACGCTAAAAGGCATCATGGCCGCCAAGAAAAAAGAAATCGCCACCATCACCCGCGAATCTCTAGGCATCGCGCACGAATCCACCCAGAAAATCGAAAAAATCTATGTGCCCACAAAAACCAAAAAAACCGAATTCCTCACTGGCACCCCCAAAGAAGTCGCCACCAAGCTAGTCGAAAAACTGAAATTCGAAGCCCGTGTGATTTAAAGATCGGTCGCGAGGAAACGTTTTGTTATCAAAATTCATAATCTCGTTAGCCTTTATAGCCCTACTGGTGATGCCGCGCGAAGCTGGCGCACGGCAACAGTCGAACGCAAATTCTAACGCGACGGGGAAGCGGACCCACACCGCGAAGACAGCCCCAAAGCTTCAACCAAATCCAATTTTCGATGAGATACTCTCCGATCTTAAGCGGAAAACTCGTGTTCCCCTTCGCCTGCCCGCCTATTGGCCCTTCAGCGAGCGCACCCCGGACGACCAACTGAAGAAGGATCAGGGCGAAGAGAATCTCTACGCCACCATTGTTGACGTGAGTGACCGTCATTACGCGATCCAGATGGCCTTCGGCAGAGATTGTCAGGGAGAACACGTTTGCCGCGACGGTGGTCTCACTGGCAGCAATGTATTTTATGATGACTATCCGCAGCGCCCGAAGGTGAAGGTGAAACTTCGAGGTGATATTTCGGGGAGGTTTGGCGCTGCAGAGTGCGGTGTCTACTTCGACGAATCCGTTCTTTATTGGACCGAATGCGGATATCACTATTCCGTTTCCGGCAAAGCGGCCACTAAAGAAGACCTAATTAAAATCGCCAACTCTGCGATTGACGTAGCGCAAGCGGAGTCAAGGCTGCCACACAAGACCGGCTCGCAAACAGGAAACCCCACACTATCGAAGCAAGAAAAGGCAAATCCATGAAAGTCCTAGTCATCACCGAACTCCGCCAAGGCAAGTGGAACAACGCCAGCTTCGAAACCCTAGCAGCCGCCCAGCAAATCGCAGCGGACACAAGCAGCTCGATCAGCGCTGTAGTCATCGGCAAAGGCATCTCCGCCTTCGCCGGGGAACTAGCCGCAAAAAACGTCGCCGAAGTCCTCGCAATCGAGCACGACTTGCTAGAGGCCTACACGCCGGATGGTTTCTGTGTCGCCCTCAAGCAAGTCATCGACTCCGCCAAGCCCGACCTCGTCCTCTTCCCCCACACCTACCAAGTCCGCGACTTCGCCCCCAAACTAGCCGCCAGCCTCGGCAGAGGCATGATCGGCGACTGCATCGGCTATCGCAGCGAATCCGGCAAACTCATCTTCGTCCGCCAAATGTTTCAGGGCAAGACCGCCGCCGACGTCACCTTCCAGGGTGCCGCCCCATGGTTCGCCTCTTTCCAATCCGGAGCCTTCCGCGCCGATCTCCTCGCCGCGCATCCGTCCGGCAAAGCCCCGGTAAACGCATTCGCTGTAACGCTAAGCGCCGATCAAATTCGCACCAAGCCTCTCGATCTCTTCAAAGAAGCCAAATCCGCCGTCGACCTCACCCAAGCTCCCATCATCGTCTCCATCGGCCGCGGCATCAAAGCTCCCGAAAATATTCCCCAAGCCGAGGCGCTCGCCAAAGCCCTCGGCGGAGAAATCGCCGCCTCCCGCCCCATCTGCGACGAAGGCTGGCTCCCCATGGAGCGCCAAATCGGCAGCTCCGGCCAAACCGTCGCCCCCAAGCTTTACCTCGCGCTCGGCATCAGCGGTGCCATCCAGCACGTCGTCGGCATGAAAGGCGCCCGCACCATCGTCGCCATCAACAAAGACGCCAACGCCCCCATCTTCGAAATCGCCGACTACGGCGTAGTCGCCGACATCTTCGAAATCATGCCCGCCCTAACCGAAGCCCTAGAAAAATCCAAATCCTCGTAAGAGCTCAGCCGTGTCCCCGAAAGCAGAAAGCGAGCGGCGATGAAAACGGAATTGCTGCGATTCAACGGCGCGGTCGAGCGCGATCCCGCCATCGACGCTTGGATGAGGCAACACGCAGGCGAATTGGGTACCATCGCGCGTCGCTGGTTCGAGGTAATGCGAAAGTGCGGCGACGAAGTCCGCGAACTTGTCCATGACGGCTGTCCAGTCGCCTGCTTGGGAGACGCCCCCTTCGCCTACGTGAATGTATTCACCTCGCACGTAAACGTAGGCTTCTTCCAGGGCGCATCCCTGCCCGATCCCGCCCGCCTGTTGCAGGGCACCGGCAAGTTCATGCGCCACGTCAAGCTAAAACCGGGAACCACCACAAACGCCGCAGCCCTAAACAAGCTCATCGATGCGGCCTTCTCCGACATAAAGTCCCGCGTCGAAAACGGCTAACTACCTAGTGTTGTTGTGAATCGTTCCGATCAACCTTCGGCCGCGTCCTTGAACGGCTCGATGCCCGCCCGCTCGGACGTCTATTCGGGCGCATGTTCCTTCGGTAGCGGATGAAGTTGCAGGAAGGCGGCTGCCGCGTCGCGAGCACGTCCCGCGATTTCGCGCGGTTTCGGTCGCTCGGCGACGCCGAGCAGCAGGCTCACAAGCAAATCGCGCCAGAGCAACCCTGCGAACTGCCCGGCAAGTTCGGCAGGACGGCCCGTGAGCAATCCGGACGCCTGAGCCCCGGCCATGATTTGGCGCATGGCGGCGCGGCTTGCCTCGCGTCCTGTAGAGTCGAGCGCACGCGCCACTGCGGGGGCCTGGACCGCCTCGGCGATCGCCAGCCGGAATACCGCAATCACCGTGGGATCGCTTACCTCGCGGACAAACTTCGTCCCGAAAGAGACCAGCACCCGCTCCAGGGTCTCGCGATCGCGCAGCACGGGCAGGTCAGCGGGCACGTCCAGCCGCTTGGCGCGCTCGCTGATGCAGGCAATCAGCATTTTCTGTTTGTCGCCAACGAGCGCGTAAAGCTCTCGCTTCGAAACGCGCGCGCGCGTCGCGATCTCAAGCGTGCTGGTCTTTGCGTAGCCGCTCTTCATGAACGCCGCGAAGGCCGCCTCAAGGATGCGCTCGCGCACCGCGGTTTCGTCCCCGCCTTCCTGGCGGCGTTTTGCCACGGATGCCGTAGCCATCACACTCTCCTTGACGACGCTGGTACCGTATAGTACCACCATCTTTCCCATTAGTCAGTTTCCGAGAGCTTCGAGTTTTTTGCGAGCTTTTTTGCTCGGGGCGTAACCTTTTCTCCTCGCGAGCGTCTAAACTAGCGTGTGGTACCAAGTAGTACCACACAAGATCCAAATTTCGTGAGGAATCAAAGGAGTGAACAATGAAGATCGAAATGTCCTACCTGCTGCTGGCGTTCGCGATGGTCCTGGCGCCCATGGCGCAAGGCCAGTCCACGCCGCCGCAGCCCAAGATCACCGCCGTGCTGGCGATGCTTTCGCCAAAACCGGGAGTTACGGTCGAGCAAGTCATGAAAATCATGCCCGCCGAAATTCGTGCGACCGTTCCCCTGTATCTCGACGGCAAGATTCAGCAATGGTTCACGCGCGGCGACGGCCGGGGCGTCATCTTCCTACTGAACTGCAAGGACGTGGCGGAGGCCCGGGCCCTCATCGAAAACCTGCCTCTCTCGAAGGAAAACCTCATGGACGAGCAGTTCATTCCCGTCGGGCCACTCTTGCCGCTCGGAATGCTATTGAGAGATAGCCCCGCTAATAAATGAACTCGGCCATGGGGCGTCCCCCTGTTCAGCAGACTGTCCAGCGGACCTTGGTGCGAGACAGCGCATGGCCAGACATTTCCTCGCATTCAGGAAGGAACCCAATAAATTTCAGGAGCTCGACACATTTCAAGAAGTGAGCTCGAATTGCACCGGAAAGGATCGATCATGCCATCTCCAGTTTTGTTCGGAATCAGTGCTGCGTTTGGCTTGGCTGCTTGGGGAGCAGTAGCGTGGCAATACATTTGGCCAGAGCTAAAGGTGCGCCCAAGCGCCGAGAATCTGAAGCCCGTCCTGCTGCTACACGGATTCAGGTTCCTCGGATTGGCATTTGTGGTGCCGGGTGTTGTATCTCCAGACTTGCCGGCAGCATTTGCTCAACCAGTAGCTTTCGGTGATTTCATAACCGCCATTCTGGCTTTGCTCGCTCTGGCTACGCTGGGAACCCGCACAGGGACGGCCCTGACTTGGGTCTTCAATATCTTCGGAACTGCCGACCTGCTTCTCGCCTTTTACCTGGGAAGCCGCATATCACTCCCAGATACCCCAGGCTTGTTAGGCGCTGGCTATTTCATCTTGGCTGCCTACGTGCCCCTGCTTCTCATAACCCATGGCTTGGCGTTCCGCATACTGCTACAAGCCAAGGCTGTCGCGCCGTCACCGAGCAAAGTACGTATCGCTTGACCCACAACGGCTTGTGGTTAGGTAAAAAGAGCCGGCGGGACAATTGGGCGCCACGTACGCTATCCCGGTTATCTACGTGCCCGTGCTGATGATCACCCACGTCGTCGCATTCTATTTGCTGCTGCGTCCTCAGCCCAAGGCGGTTCCAGTCCTCGCCGGCGATGCCGCGGCATTTTAGAGTCCCCGCGTGTGTGGTCAGGAGCAGTTGAAGCTAGAAGAGCCGCGATTGCATGGGAGTGTTTAGAGTGACCGGCGTCGCGGATGCCGCACCCTCATTCTGCGAATCGTTGGGCTTCAACAGGCGAGCCGGATCCGGCAGTGCCGCGCCGTGAAAGAACCCCACGTTTACGTGTCGGGGGCGAAAGAATCCGGACCGAATTGGTAATGGCCCTCTTACGACAAAAGAACGGACTGAGGCAGGACTGCGGCGCGCACATTCGGAACCGTCACTCGTTGGCCAAATACAATCGCGGCGATCGCCTCTGCAATCGGATCCTGCGTCACGGTGCTGTAGCTGTTGCTCAACAGAATTACCGTGAGATCATCATCCAGGTACCTGTCAAGTTCCGCAGCGAATCCAGGGCTTCGCCCCTTCGCGGACAAGACGCGGTGTCCTAAGCGCCGTCCGATGTACCAACCGTATCGGTTGCCAACTCCTTCGACAAGATAGGTCCGAGACGTGGACGACTTGAGCAGGGTCTCAGCTTTGAGCGCGCGGTCGAATCGGAAGAGATCGTCAACGGTGGAGAACAAAGAACCGTTGCCCGTCTTGTTCGACCAATCCACGTACGCGGCTTTGTCGTATCCTTTCACGCCCGCTGGGACGTATCCAGCCGCCGCGAGGGGAATGGGCTTGGCTGCATCTCCGTCGTGACCCGAATTAGTCATCCCCGCCGGTTGGAGGATGCCCTGGCGCAAGACTTCCGAGTACGGTTGCCGCGTAACCGTTTCTAATATAAACGCCAGCAGATTGTAATTAGAGTTGCTATAGCTGTACTTTGCGCCCGGCTCATATTCTAACGGCAGGTTAGCAAACTTTGCGATTATCTCGGAAAGCTTGTGCGGGCTTTGGCTGAATGTATCGTAGTCGGGCAGGTCGTTAATGTCAGGTATTCCGCGAGGTATGCGTCAGGAGGTTGTCGAGAGTGATGTCCTTACCTCGCGGGAAATCTGGAATGAAACGAGAAACACGGTCGGAGACGCTCAGACGACCTTCTTCCTGCAATTGAAGAATTGCCGCGGCTGTGAAGGCTTTCGAGACTGAAGCGATATGGAAGCGCGTGCGTGGTGAGTTCGGAACACTTAACTCGTAATTCGCCATTCCGTAGGATTCACGCATCAAAACACGACCGTGACGAGCGACGAGGACTACTCCAGACAAGTTGCCGCTCTCCGCGAATGGTGCCAGGTATGCTCTGATACGCGCTGCGAGCTCAAAATCAGAAGCGCTTCCTTGCGCCGGTTGCCGCGAGCTACCCGCGGCGTACGCTCCGATTAGGCACAAACTCAGGACGATAAGCACAATCTTCGGCCCCGAATTCTGCCTCACCCAATCTAATCCCATAGTTACCTTCCCTGCGTTCTAGGTACGCTCTTCGGCGTAATCGCAGATAGGAGCGCGGTACTGGATATACCGACTTCGAAGCAAAAGGTTACAGCGGCGGCGTAACTTGTACTTGTGAGGGGAAGGTTGAAGTCTGCCAACGCACATTCAGGGCCGTGCGGATTTGTTACTCTTGCATGGACGGCTCTAGCTCCGGTTTCGCTTTCATGCTCCCTTAGCTTTTGGAATGAAACCCGGAACGCCGGTGTTCACCACTGGATTCAGCCTCTGCCTGGTCTGAATTCGATTGATTTCGTCAAGCGCGTCTGCGGGAAGGGGCGAGATGTCGAAATTCTCTCTCGCGCGGGCCGCACTCCTGGGCGTGGTAAGCAAAGCCGTGCCGCGCTGCACCGCCCAAGCCAGCAGCACCTGCGCCGGCGTCTTTCCAACTCGCGCGGCGATACCCGAAATCACAGGATCTTCGAGCAGCCCCGGCTTCATTCTGTGGCCTAATGGCGCAAAAGCCAAAAGCACAACGCCCTTTTCCTTGCAGAATTCCAATAGCTCCGTTTCCGGCAGATACGGATGCGATTCCACTTGCACCACGGCGGGCTTGATTCTCGCAGATTCATAGATGGTCTTCACTTCGTCCAAACCAATGTCAGAAAGTCCGATTGCCCGGCACTTGCCATGATCCACGAGACTCTCCATCGCCCGCCAGGTGTCGAGCAAAGTCACGCCGCGGTCGTAGACGACATTGCCGTCTTGATCCCGCGGATCCTGCTCATCCCCTGGTTGAAACGCAAAGGCAGTGTGAATGAGATAGAGATCCAGATAGCTGAGCCCCAGTCTTTCCAGGCTTGCCTCAAAAGCTGGTTCGACACGCGCAGGCCGGTGATTGGAGTTCCACAGCTTCGTGGTAACAAAAATGTCTTTGCGCGCAATTCCTCCAGCGGCAAGTCCTTCCTTCAAAGCCTTGCCCACCTCGCGCTCATTCCCATATCGTTCCGCGCAATCGAAGTGTCGAAATCCCGCCTCCAGGGCGTCTCTGGTCGCAGTTATCGTCACAGCTGCGTCCGGAATCAACGTGCCAAAGCCAAGTGCCGGCATACGTTCGGCTCCGTGGCTGAGGGGAATTCTCATCAACCGCAGATCGGAAGATTCAATCATGGTCACACCTCCAAGCCTCTTTGCCTCCGCCTTCATCACAGACTCGCCAAGTTAGATGCCGGTGGCTCAGACCGGGCGTTAACTCTTTACTCCTACCAAGAATGAGTCTTCCACCATTGTGCGTCGCATCGAAGGAATTATGAGTTGCAGCGAATCGTCACTCCATCGCAGCGTCATCACGCTTATGAGGCCCCCAGACATATTTGCCTGAACGATCGAGGTAGCCGACGCTTCCATCCTTGGTCTGCACCTCTGCCAATCCGTTGTGGAACGGCTTGGCGTTCCACAACTCCCGAGGTGCGATCATCATCTTTCCGGTCGTATCGATATAGCCCCACTTCTTGTCGATCTGAACAGCAGCGAGCCCTTCGGAGAAGCTATAGGTAAGGTCGAACTGTGGCGGAATGGCGGTCTTCCCGTTACGGTCGATGAAGCCGTACTTCTTCCCGAAGAGCCACCGTGACAGACCGTCCGTGAAATCGCCCCAAGCTGCGGCGCAGTCCTGCTGTCCGCCAGGTGAAGGTAGGCGGAGAACTTGCTCTCCCTTCTTATCGATGTAGCCGCAATCCCTTTTTTGGTTCACAGGTGCGAGCCCGAATTGGAAGCTACTCGCCCAATCGAAACGCGGTGGAATCACCCATATCCCAGACCTGTCTATGTAGCCCCATCCCCTGTCGCCGGATTCGGACTCCGTGGCCGCCGCCAAGCCCTCAGAGAAGGGGTACACATACGTGAACCGCGCCGGTATGACGAGCTTTCCGCCCTTGTCGATGAAACCTTTACGCGGCGGAATAGCTTTGTCCTCGACTTCGATCATTGCCAAGCCGTCGTGAAAGGCCGATTCTTCACCATTGCTATCGCTAATCATACGGCCAGAGTTCGGAGGGATGACGACCTTGCCGGTTTGATCGATGTAACCCCAGCGCCCGTCGTAGCCCAGTATGGTGCCGGTGACCTGCACGTGAGCCAGCCCTTCGTGGAACTCCTCGGCCCACGGAAAGGTTGGCTTAACAATTATGCTTCCGGTTGGATCGATGTAACCCCAACGTCCATCCCTCTCGAATCTCGCAAGTCCTTCGGAGAACTCTCCGACAGCGTCAAAACAGAGAGGAATGACAACCTGGCCAGTACGGTCAATGAACCCTTCGCGATTATGCTCCTCCACCTCAAAGTGCGCGTCAGTTTGCGAGGAACTGGAAGAATGTCTGCTCCTCCAGCTTTTCAGGCACTCCACGTCTCTCGGTGTTCCAGCAGCGATCAGCCTCCCTTCAGGCGAAATCTCGCGCCCAGAACACCCGCCATTGTTCACGCGATAGTCGGCGCATTCGTCTTCACCGAAGTCGTTAGGTGTCCATTTCAACAGACCACGAAACCATTCGTATCGCCAAAGAAGAAGGTGCCGGTCCGGAAAGATGAGCCAGTCCGCTCCGTCAATCTTCAACAACGCGATCTGTGACTGTTGAGCTCGCACCATTTCAACCAGATCGTCTCGCTCCCGAAGCTTCATGTCCTTGGCAAAGGTCTGCATGGCGTGTTCGCCGAAAGAGAGTCCATGCACATTAAACAGATACGCATGCCTATCGGGATGGTCGCGAAGCCAATCCATCAACCATGTGATAGAGAGCGTAAGATCCTCATACCGTGATCCTGTCTTGAGGAACTCATCGACTCCTTGGATTCCGTCTCCCCCTGAAAGGAAAATACCCTCAACCGCCAGGTTCGGGGGAAAGTTAGGCTTATATAGAGTGGCATGGAGGTTCGTTTCATGGGCGCCCTTAGGACTCCATGAAAGGCCGTACTCTGCGTTGTGATAAGGGTTGATATCGCTGGCGCTGATTGTGTAGCGGCTGCGAAGCTTTGCGAGCGAATCGCCAGCGCGATCTTCGGCGCCAATTTCCTTCCATTGCGTGTCAAGGCTCCTCATAACGGCTTCCGTTATGTGGAAACCGAATTCAGGGCCGGCAAGCCGCTCCTTATTTGTGCTCTTCGCAGGAAGTAGCGCTGAAATCGCGCGCGAAATGTCCGCGTTGTATGTTTCTCCGCTGTCGGCTCCGTGGACTGTCCAAGGAAGCATAAACTCGTAGTACGAGTGTGAAGTCAAAGTGATCTGAGAATCATCAGAGAACTTAATCTTGACCTCAGCACTCGGATAGTCATCAGAGCTGGTGTAAGTAAAAAGGCTTGGAAGAATGCCTCTGATCTTCTCGGGGTTCGTAAACGTGGACTCGAACAATGCCTTCTGGCGCGCAGTAGTATTGGGCATCATCCCAGGCATTCGATCTTCGGCCAGTGCCAAGTGGGATTGAAGCCAACTTTTCGTTATCCCCAAGTTGGCGGGATCGGGTTTCAAGACTGGTGCCGCTTCAGCGGCGGCCACAAGTGCCTGCACTAGGGCCGGCTTCAACGGCTGGCCGTCCCGTTCGAAGCCATCGGAGGTTCTTAGTATCGTCACCGTAAGGCGCTGAGGTGTTCCAAGACCTCCCCATCCGGAGCAAATCACAATCTCCCCAACCTCCCTATGAGTTTGAGCAGGCAGACTAGCACTTAGGACGAGCAAGCTGAGACCGACCCAACGGGCTGGAGAAGACATAGAGACATTCTCCCTATTCGCTTTACCTTCTGATAATGGTTTTCGGACTCGGCGTTGTCCTGACTGATTAGGCGTGCGGACATGGTTCTTACCGGCACCACTTTTCAACTAAAGAAGAGCCACAGAAAATCGAATCGAGGTTCTAACCAGACTTACGCTGATCCTTCCGTTTGCCCCGCGGCCGCACGTAGTGGAACCGGATAAAATAAATATTCTCGCCTCGGCCATGTTTCGCCACCTTGAGCAGATCCAGAACGCCAAGGAATCCAGACTCGCGCGCCAGTTCAGGAGTAATATCCGGAAACCCGATCGGTTCAATCGAATCGACTTCAATCTCGCCTTCCTCCATACGGTATCGCGCCCCAACTCGGACGCGAGGACTCATCCAGATCCGCACACTGCAGGTAATCTCCCCGCGCCGTATTCCCTCGCGAAGCCTCTTAGTGAACACCATGAAGAGAGTTTACGTCCAACAGTGCAGTGGCCACTACCCCCTCTTGTTTTTCCTTGACAAGATGTTGAATTTGATGTACAATACCCTCTGAGTAATACCACGCATCGGTTTGGAACGCCAACGCCTCTTCGGTTGGCGTTTTTGTTTTTCGGGCCAACTTATACCCTAAATCCCTTTGTTCCCAACACTTGCAAAATCTGCACAATTTTAGTGCAAATTCGCCCATGTAAGCTCTTTGGAATGAACACTTTCATAACGCGCACAAAACAAGCAGCTTCAATTTCTTTAGAATGAACAGAAAACCCCCAGGGGGGAGGGTAGTTATGGTTAACCAGAATCCAGGCTTGGGACATAACATAGAACGAATTCCAGAAGCTCCGCTAAGCACAGGAGAAACCTCCCACACGCACACGCAATGTCATTCCGAGCGGAGCGAGGAATCTGCTGTTCAAAACACTTGCCTGCATCGAATGATTCCACTTGTCCTATACTATTTGGACCGACATGAATTTCGATGACTACGAACAAATTCTCTACCAGCAGGACGATGGCTCGGGATGGGTTGCTGAGATCCCCGCGATGGAAGGCTGCTACGCTCTGATGAAGACTCCTGATGAAGCCAAGGCTGAGCTAAGGCTAGTTTTCGATATGATTATGGAAGAGCGTAGCGAGCAGAAAAATGCATGAAGTCCAACGCGAACAACTCGAAGCCGACGTCCTGATCGTCGGCGCAGGCCCCGCCGGCCTTTCCTGCGCCCTGCATCTCGCCAACCTCATCAAAAAGCACAACGACTCCGGCGCCAAGCCCCCGCTCTCAGCCGAAAATATTTACGTCCTCGAAAAAGGCCGCGAAATCGGCGCCCATCAACTCTCCGGCGCCATCATGAACCCCAAAGCCCTCGCCGAGCTGGTCCCCGACTTCGAAAAATCCGCCCCCCTCGACTCTCCCGTCACGGATTCCGCCGCTCTCCTCTTCACCAAAAACTCCTCGTTCCGTTTTCCCATCACTCCGCCGCCATTCCAAAATAAAGGCAACTACGTAGTCTCGCTAAGCAAAATCACGAAATGGCTAGGCGGCTTGGTCGAAGCCGCAGGCGTAAATGTCTTCAAAGAATTCGGCGGCGCGCAACTCATCTACGAAGGCGACGGCATCGCTGGCGTCATCACCGAAGACAAAGGCCTCGACAAAAACGGCAAACCGAAAGACAACTTCACTCCCGGCTATGAACTCCGCGCCAAAGTCACTGTCCTCGCCGAAGGCCCGCGCGGCTCGCTCACAAAAAATCTAGTCGACACAAAAAAACTCGACAACATCAATCCGCAATCCTACGGCATCGGCATCAAGGAATTGTGGGACATCCAACCAAACCGCATCGAGCCAGGCTACGTCGCTCACACGCTAGGCTGGCCCGTCCCCACCAGCATGTACGGCGGCGGCTGGATCTACGGCCTCTCCAACAATCGCCTCTCCATCGGTCTCGTCCTCGCGCTCGAATACGCCGATCCCCAATTCGATCCCCACACCGCCTTCCAAACCTGGAAAACGCACCCTTTCTTCAAGAAAGTTCTCGAAGGCGGCAAACTCGTCCGCTACGGCGCCAAATCCCTCCCCTACGGCGGCTGGTACGCCATACCGCGCACCTACGTCGACGGCGCCCTCATCATCGGCGATTCCGGCAGCTTCCTCGACTCCCAGCGCCTCAAAGGCATTCACATGGCCATGAAGAGCGGCATGCTAGCCGCCGAAACCATTTTCGAGTCTCTGAAAACCGGCGACGCTACTGCAAAGACTCTCAGTGCCTTCCCCCAAAAAATCGAGCAAAGCTACATCAAAAAGGAGCTCTGGCAAGTCCGCAATTTTCACCAATCTTTTCAACACGGCATGCTTCGCGGCTTCATCCACACCGCCTTTCAACAAATCACTGGTGGCCGCGGCCTCATCGATCCCATGCGCGCCGAAGCCGGCTACAAGCATTACAAAAAAATCAGCGGTCGCCCCGCCCCGGAACGCTTCAAAGGCGACGGCAAGCTAACCTTCGATCGCCTGACCGACGTCTACCACTCCGGCACGCGCCACGAAGAAGATCAACCCTGCCATCTCCACGTCGCCGACCTAAACATCTGCTCCACAAAATGTGTAGAAGAGTACGGAAACCCCTGCCAATACTTTTGTCCTGCCGCGGTTTATGAAATGACTAAGGAATCCACTGGCCAGCCGAAGCTAAAAATCAATTTCACCAACTGCGTCCACTGCAAAACCTGCGACATCGCCGACCCCTACCAAATCATCAATTGGGTTGTCCCCGAAGGCGGCGGCGGCCCCAACTACGAAGGCATGTAGACTTTTTCACCAAAGAATTTTCGCATCAAAAGAAACGGGCCCTTCGCGAACTGTGAAAGGCCCGTTTTTCTTTCTTTGCTAATCCGGCTTTAGTTTGGCTTCAATCCGTAAACGTCGATCTCGCCCGGAATAGTCGTTCCGCCATTCCCTGTGTCATTTCCCCTCGTCCCGATGTACACCTTTCCGTTGGCGACCGTCGGCACCGTGAATTTCACGGCATTTCCCGCTTTGTCTCCCGCCGTTTGCGCGCTATTCCAGAGTTCCGTAGACAATTGCGTCGCGTCAAATGCATGCAGCACTGCCGCCCCGCATCCAGGAGATTGCTGCGTGCAATATTGGCCGTTATCGATGGCCCAGAGAATTCCGTTCGTCGTTCCCCCCGCCGAGACCGACGGCGTCGCCCCCGGAAAACCAAACGTCCCCGCCGACTGCGATGTCTGCGCCGCATTGAATTGACCCGTCGTTGCATTGAACGCGAACGATTTCAAAGGTCCGCCTACCCCCGCGATGTACAGCGCATTGTTAAAGAACGCCGCCGTAGAAAATATCCCGTTCCCCTCCGAAAATTTCTGCACCGCATTCGAATCCACTGGATTGAAGTTTGCCCCGTACCCGCCCATATTGTCGCGATCCAGTAAAAAGAAGTTGCCCTCTTTTCCGCCGCCAATCATCAAATGCTGGTGCGGCCCAGTCGGCTGGTCCACCAGAATGGCCGCTCCACCAGATCCGTGATCCGTGTCGCCACCCTCTAAATTCTGCTGGTCCGCCGGCGTGAAATATCCCGCCACGGATAAACCGCCCGCCGTGCTCAGCTTCACAGTACTGTCCCCGTAATCTATCCCGCCGGAATTCACGTCGAACGTCCCGTTACCTGTCAAGAAATACAAATTGCCCGAGGAGTCCGCTGCCGGCGCTCCTCCGCCCATCCAAATTCCCGAGTCGCTTCCATTAGGATTGGCGTTAAACGTCGCCACCCGCGCCAGCGTCGTTTTGTCGAAGCCGATCACCCATCCGTGGTACGGCCCGTTGTCCCCGTGCGAAGCCCACGCTACGTACACCACGCCATTCGAAAGCACCAGCCCCGGCCGCTGGTTCTGCCGCAGCGTACTGAACGCTACGTTTCCGCCTGATGATCCGTCTCCCGTCCCTGCCACGCTGATCGCCGACGTAATATTCACCGGCCCGCCAAATTTCTCGCTCCCATCCGTTAAACTCAAAGCGTGCAGGCGCTGAAAACACGAAGTTGCCGGTGTGCAGTTCGTTCCGTTCGTCTTGCTCTTGCTGATCGCGTAAAGCGTGTTCGACCCGGGATCGATCACCGGCGTCCCGATAATTCCAACGTCCGGCTGAATGTCGCCCGTGCCCACATCCGAACTTGAGACATATGTCTCGCCGCTTCCGAGCAAAGACTTGCTCCAGTACGTCACGCAAGGGCTCGTGTCCGCGTCGAACGCGTATACTGTGTCGTGCGTGGTCGCCGCAAGAATCAGGTTGTGCGTCCCGCCCTGTATGGGCAGATTCGCCACCCACAGCGGCTGCGCATACATCGCCGCGTCAGTTGGGCATGAAAAAAGCTTTCCGAATGTTGCCGTCGCTACGTTCGCCGTGGTCAGCGCATACTCCTGCGCATTGACGCCGTCGCGCGACAAATCGTTGTGATAGGTGAGCATACCCGTCAAATCCGTCACACCAAACGTCGCCGTCGCGCTCTTCGTTACGTCCGCCACGCTGGTCGCCGTCACCGTCACCACTCCCGCCGTGTTCGGGGCCACGTACGTAGCCGCCGATGTGCTCTGTGTGCTGAAGCTTCCGCTCGAAGCGGTCCACGTCACTCCAGCGCTGCCCACGTCGTTCGTCACCGTCGCCGTAAACGGCATCGTCTGCGAAAGCGTCAATCCGCCCCGCTTAGGACTGATCGTCACGCTGATGTTGCCCGACGCAGCCGGTGTCGTCGCACTCGCCGTATTCGAATACCCGCTGTTATTTCCCGCCGCGTCGTTCGCCCGCACGCGATACGAATAAGAAGTAAAAGCCGTCAGCCCCGTATCGTTGAACGTAATCCCGGTCGGCGTAGCGATCTGCACAAAATTCGCGCACGCCGCTCCTGTGCAGCGCTCCACTTTGTATCCCGTGACTCCCACATTGTCCGTCGACGCCGTCCACGACAAATTAATTTGCGTCGTCGAAGCCGCCGTTGCCGTCAGGTTTGTCGGCGCGGTCGGTGGCGTAGTGTCCGCGGCCGCCGGCGTCGTCGTACTCGCCGTGTTCGAATACGCGCTGTTGTTACCTGCAGCGTCGTTCGCTCGCACGCGATACGAATAAGAAGTAGAAGCCGTCAACCCCGTATCGTTGAACGTAATCCCGGTTGGCGTAGCGATCTGCACAAAATTCGAACAACCCGCTCCAGAGCACCGCTCCACTTTGTATCCCGTCACGCCAACGTTATCCGTCGAAGCCGTCCAGGAAAGATTGATCTGTGTTGCAGAAGCAGCCGTCGCAGCCAGATTCGTCGGTGCGGTCGGTGGCGTAGTATCCGCAGCTGCCGGAGTCGTTGCGCTGGCGGAGTTGGAGTACCCGCTGTTATTTCCCGCAGCGTCATTCGCTCGTACGCGATACGAATAAGAGGTAGAAGCTGTCAACCCCGTATCGTTGAACGTAATCCCGGTTGACGCAGCGATCTGCACAAAATTCGTGCACGCTGCCCCCGTGCATCGTTCCACCTTGTACCCCGTCACTCCCACATTGTCCGTCGAAGCCGTCCACGCCAGATTGATCTGTGAAGCCGAAGCCGCTGTCGCCATCAGATTCGCAGGCGCGGTCGGTGGCGTCGTGTCTGCTACCGCCGGAGTAGCCGCGCTCGATGTATTCGAGTACCCGCTGTTATTCCCTGCCGCATCCACCGCGCGCACCCTGTACGAATACGAAGTTGCTGCTGCCAATCCAATATCATTGAATGCCGCGCCGGTCGGTGTTGCAATCTGCGCAAAATTCGCACAACCGGCTCCCGAGCATCGCTCCACCTTGTATCCGGCCACACCCACGTTGTCTGTCGACGCCGTCCAGGAAAGATTGATCTGCGTAGCCAAAGTTGCTGTCGCCGTCAAATTCGCCGGCGTTGATGGTGGAGTCGTGTCGGGCGTCGGCGTCCCCACAGTAGAAGAACTCCCCAGACCATTGCATCCGGTAAGCATCCACACCCACATGCACGCGAACGCCGCCCAATAGAAATGCCTGTGCACAACTCGGGTTGCGCTTCCGCTAATCATCTAGGACTCCAAATGGGATTCCGCCATGCTCGCGAATCTACGGGAAGTCGTCCGGGGAGGGCAAAGTGACGACATCCTTATCTTTGAAAAGTACCATGAGCAGGGTTCGGTCGGAACATTACGAGAGGACAGTTTCACCCCTGAACCCTGGGACAGGAGAAGGCCAAGCCGCGCAGGGCTGGCATTCGCTGCTTTGCGGGTTACCCGCCGTTACCCGCTCCGCGACCAAAGCCTGTGAAAAAAGGACCTCACACGATCCACAACAGAGCCTTGTGCAGGTGCTGGCGCCGCTGTTTTCGGAGCAGCTACCACGGGAGGTGGTGGTGGCGTCGTCGCGGCCGCCGTAGCGACCGCCTCTTCTTCCACGCGCCCCTGAAACACTAGCGTAGGCCGCACTCGCACACGCCGCACAATCACCATCAACCTGGGGTCCGGTTCCGCCTGCACTTTCGCGTTAGCGTCAAACCTCAGCGGCGGCATGATTACCGTGTAAATCGGCTGTTCTTTTTTTTCAGTTTTTTCTTCGGTCGATGGTGCCTCGCTCGCATTCGGAGCGGCTTCGCTGTTTCCACTTTCCCCAACTCTCGCCGCTGTGGTATCCCTCGGCGCCGGAATCGTCCTGGACTTCGCGATCTGCAATTCGCATTTGCACTGCCCTGTGCCATTGCGCATCGCGTCGATCTGCGCGTTCGCCAGCATTACGTCCACGCCTTGCGGCACGATCACACTCCGCCCGCTCAGCTGCTGCTCCACGCGCAGCGCTCCACGATACGTGTGAATGCACATCATCCCCGGACTCTCGAAGCCCACAAGAATCTCTCGCGGATCATCTCCTATCGCCACCGTCTGCGCTTGAATCTCCGCCGTATACACCGTCAGCGCCGGTTCCCGATCCACCAGTGCGTGTATCGCTCCGCTCTCGAGCGCTACCGTCAGTGATCCACCGGATTTCAGCACGGAAAAATGAGCCGGTCCGCAAATCGAAATCTGCCCGCCTTCCACAAGACTGATGCGCGCCTGCCCGGACTTCACGCGCACGTCGCTTCCGCTCCGCAAAATTGTTTTCGTCTGGCCACCAACAACTTCCACGCTCATTGGCCCAGTCACGGCAATGTCCTCGCCTTCGATCAATCCCACGGCATCGCCCGCTGGCTGGTCCGGAGTCGCTACCGTTGCAGTCTTCGCCGCCGCCGCAACAAAAAGTCCCGCGCACAGCAACGCGCAAACGCCGGCTAAAAGCCGCGCGCGCCGCACCGGTCCACGCAAATAAACTCTGCCCAGCACTCTTAATTCGTCTCCCGCAAGCCCGGCAAGAAACTCTCGCCTATACTATACGTCACGTCGCCTTCCGAGCAGGCGCATCCATAAACTATGACTCCGCCCGCCGCCAACGCCTCCCCATCACCCGATCCCGCGAACGATTCCGCCAAAAAAATCCTTTCCGATCCAATCGGCGCCCACTACGACACCCGCCTGCCCGACCTTCCCTGGTCGCGCCGCATCCAAATCCCCTTCATCGCCGCCGCCGTTTACAGTGTGATTCGCATTCTCGGACCCACGTTGCGTTACGAAGTCCTCGGCTGGCAAAACGCCGAGCGCGTCCACGCCTCAGGCAAACGCTGCATCTGGGCCTTTTGGCACCGCGTCATCGTCCCGATTGTCTGGTGGCATCGCAATCACGGCGTCGTGGTCATGAACACCACGGCCTTCGACGGTCAGTGGACTCGCAAGGTGATCGAATGGCTCGGCTTCGGCACAGCTCAAGGAAGTTCCTCGCGAGGCGGCCTCCGCGGCCTAGCCGTCATGGCTCGCCGTCTCGAAGAGGGCGTCGATTGCGCCTTCACTATCGACGGCCCGCGCGGCCCTCGGTACATCGCCAAACCCGGCCCGGTCATGCTTGCCAGAAAAACCGGCTGCCCCGTCCTCGTCTTCCACATCGGCGTTGACCGCGGAAAAACTTTCGAGAAAACGTGGGACCACTTTCTGCTTCCCGCTCCATTCGCTCGTGCCGTAATCCTTTTCGCTCCGCCGATCTACGTGCCGCCCGATGCCAACGCGGAAATCCTCGAAGCCAAGCACGCAGAAATGCAAGGCGAACTGGAGCGCGTCCGCGACATAGCCGAATCCTGGTTTTCTCTGAGTGAATCAGACCGTCAAAAGCATCGCGCCGAATTTTCGAAATAGTAGGACAGACATTCCTGCCTGTCTTCGCTACTCAATCCCCATTCCCAACCCGTTCCCCCAACTTCACCGGCACATCCATCTTCTTCCCGCCTCGATACACTGTTACGCTCACCGTATCCCCGGGCCGCTTGCGGTTGAGAACCAAATTCATATCCGACTGACTCCCAATCTTCTGCCCGTCAATCGCTACGATCACGTCGCCGCCAATCATGATCCGCTGCATACCTGCCTGTGCTGCACGGTCTCCCCCATGCAACCCAGCCGTGGCTGCAGGTCCGCCCTTCGTGACTGCCTCGATCAGCAATCCCTCTTGCACCGGAAGATCAAGCGCCTCCGAAAGCCATCCGCCCACGGACAAAGTCTGCGCGCCAAGAAAAGCCTGCCGCACTCGCCCTTCGGTCATCAAATCGTGCGCAATTCTTTTCGCCGTATTCACGGGAATCGCAAAGCCAATCCCCGCCGTCGTCCCGCTCGGCGTATAAATCGCCGAATTGATCCCAATCACTTCGCCATGCGAATTGATCAGCGGCCCGCCGGAATTTCCTCGATTGATCGCCGCGTCCGTCTGAATGGCCTCGTCGATCAACGTCGTTTGGCTAGTCTGCACCGTTCGCCCTAGAGCGCTAACCACCCCTGTCGTCAGCGTGCTCTGAAATCCAAAGGGGTTCCCGATCGCCAGAACTTTTTGCCCCACCTGCAGCTTCGACGAATCCCCCAAGGGCAGCGCCACTAATGGCTTTCCTTTCGGCTCTATTTTTATCAGTGCTACGTCGTTGCGCTGGTCCGCGCCAATAAACTTCGCCACATACCGCGTCTGGTCGCCCAGCACCACTTCGATGGACTGCGCTTCCTGCACCACATGGAAGTTCGTCAAAATATATCCGCGCGGATCAATTACGAATCCGGACCCCGCCCCTTCCACGGGCACTGGGTCCATAAAAAA
>Ga0206978_1030_pt1 | contig 32657 bp, 39 predicted proteins | sample Alteio_BWMinCont_21_FD_153477 | JGI IMG/M metagenome (GOLD analysis project Ga0206978, IMG submission 153477) | Enriched cells from forest soil in Barre Woods Harvard Forest LTER site, Petersham, Massachusetts, United States -... | ecosystem: Environmental > Terrestrial > Soil > Temperate forest >...
AATCGTTATACAGCGTAGTAGCCAATCAAGGCTGTGACTTCTTTAGGATAAAGGACACCGAGCTTATAATAATTCCAGGCTACGCTATTTTCCCAACCTTGATAAACGAAGATCAATTGGTTTGAAAAGTGGTCGCGCATGATGAAAAACAAGCCAATCGAATTGAGGCGTTGGCTGAAATGAACCAAATACGACTTAATGATTAAAAAATATGACACGTTCAAACTTATATATCACGCTAAGTGATGGCAAAAAACTGAAATGTGTTGCCGACAGTAGCAGCGCACCCGAACAGGGATATATGGTGGAAGAAGTTATACTTCCGCTTTTATCTTATAATGATGCAGAAAAGGAACTGGCTTTGCTGCGGGAACATTGCTGCATGGATGAATTAAGGGTAAATGCAACTTATAGATATATAATAGACCTGAAAACAAAAGCGGTGTCTTTTTTTGAGGAACATTATAACTACGACACGGGTACTTTCAGAAAAGGTAAAGACTCGACGGATAGGTATAATGATTATCTGAATAAAGAAACACACCTTGAAAATAGCTGATACCAAAAATTGCTAAAAAGATGAAAGCAGTATTTAATGACAATAATGAAGCTAATAAAACTATTGAATTGGCAATCGGACGCATATTAAGACTGGATAACATGATTGATTTGCCTGACGAAGAAAAAATAAAGCAATATGAAACCTGCAGGAGCCTGATTTTAGATGCTTTTGATTTTTTGGGTGTAGAACGACCCAATATATCATTAGGATATTGTAAGCCAGGTTATAATTTCGGTAATTCAATATTAGAGTAACTAATCGTAACTAATGAAGACGGAAGTAATAAAGTCTTTGAGAATAAAGCAGATGCAGAGAAAGAAGCTGTCGACTGTCAGGACGGTTTGGTGATTGAACCGTAGTCAACTAAACGGATTAAGCCGTTAGAGCCGTGCTTTATACATGTTTAAAAATGTACGGTTCAGTAAATCAAATTAGCATGATGGCCATTAAAAAATACGATGATGACGGAATTAGAAGAACTAACAGATGATAAAACCCTACAACAGTTAAAGGATGAATTATACTTTCAAATTCACAAGCAGGGCGAAAATGAAGGCGGCCAAATTTGCAGTCATATTAAATGGAGCATAATTTGTTTAGAAAATGCACTTAAAAAACAATAACCCACAGAGAGAAAATTAGTGGATGGCTGTCGCGTCAAATGGTTGCCGGAGTTTATTACAGAAAGATTTTTGTTCATTAAATTAATTGATTATGAAATATAATGTTGTTGTTACCCGCATAAGTTATGCTTACCGGACTTTAGAAGTAGAGGCGCAGGATGAAGCTACGGCTATAAAGATCGCCATAGACAAAGCCGGAGACTATGAATTTTCAGAATCCTCTGCTGATTATGCCGCCGAATCATTAACTGAAATACTCGAATAAAAATTACTTTGGGTGAGTGCTGATATTACAAGAGAGACCACCTGCCATTTTATATATAGATTGATGACAAAGAACCAGAGGAAATTACTTGCCGAGGTATTTGAAGTAAAAGGCGATGATGATCCCGATGCCAGGAGACGAGGGGTTGAGCTTTTCGGCCACTGGCACCGCACGGCGATGAGCTTGCAAACCATTCCAAATCCGATGGTATGTATCGAGGATTTAGGAGAGAATTATTATCACCCATATGCCTTTTATGTTCATAATCCATTGATTTGCGGTTGCACTGATACCGTTTTAAAAATGCCTTACATCATTGAGTTTTGTAATAGCTGCAAAGGGGTTGTTAAAAGTGCGGATTGGTTTGAAAATATCGGCGATAGATAACTTAATCAAAAGAGCCTTGCGGAACTCCGCTGACTCTGAACAAACGTTGACATAAGATCATTAACACTAAAATATTAGAAAATGAAAAATGAAATCTATTCTTTAATGATGCAAATCAATGCAAAATTAGATGAAGTAAGAAATTCCGAATTACTGGATACTGCTGAAAAAGAAGAAGCAATTCTTTTTTTGGACAAAGCCAAGATGGGTCTTAGGGAAGCAAAATATTATATAGGATTAGCTGAGCCGAATTTAGGATACGAATTAACCAGGATTTTAGATTGACGAATTAAAAGCATTTAGCCTATATTTAAAGTTTAGGTTCCTACTATAAATTTCAAAATACATTAATGACAGACATTCCCAAACCAACACGGGGTGGTAAGAGGCCCGGAACTGGGCAACCCAAAAAAGAAGAAACAGCTACAATTAATTTTCGATTGACAAAATCTAAGATCAAGTATCTTAAAGAAACCTACGGAAAAAACCTAAACACTATGTTTAGAGAATGGGTTGATAAATTGTAATTTTACAATCGTTTATAACCAAATCCTAAGCAATATTCTATGCTTGTCGAACAATATGAAGTCTTAAAAGAAAGTATTTTCATTTTTGAAAACCTTGATGAGAAAATTAGAGGCCGAATTGTAAAAATCATAAAAGGCGCTAATGCTGCCTATCAATGGGATTTAAACTATTATTGCCGCTTGAATGATGAAGCCAGCATCTATTTTCCTTCTGCACCCTATGGAGACTCCATAGCCGGAGCAGAGCGGCAACTTATGAAATATGTTAAGAGATTTGAAAATGCGGTTGATGTAGTACCAAATGATTTTTACTAATGTTAGCTATGCCAATAAAAAGCATAAAGAAAATCATATTTATTTATGAATTGTGCGCATTTAAAAGGTTGAGATATTGCTTGATTTTACACCTTTTTGTAGCCAAATTTAGTTGTTTTAGGTGTTGTATGTTATGGAGATGTTGACCACCCTGTTCCGGGCCAAATTGACCACTGGGTTAGCTGACTTTGGGTTGCAGCAAATGCTATAAAAGCATGTACAAAAATAGTTATTTAAAAGGTAATTTCATTAGTGGCTGTTTTCCGGTTCAACACTACGTTTTCTTCTCATAGATTCTCCCTTTAGTTCGATACGGTGCGCGTCATGAACGATCCGGTCCAGGATAGCATCAGCAATCGTTTTTTCACCAATTACTTCAAACCATTTATTGACCGGCAGCTGCGAGGTAATGATCAGCGAGGTCTTACCGTGCCGGTCCTCAATGATCTCCATCAGGGCAGCCCTGCTTTGCGCATCAAAAGGCTGGATACCAAAGTCATCCATGATAAGCAGTTGCTGACGTTCGAGTTTAGCGGTCTCCTTGATATAGGAGCCGTCCGCCTTTGCCATCTTCAGTTTGGCGAATAGCTTGGGCGTGCTGGTGTATAATACCCGGTAACCCAATATGCAGGCCTGGTGGCCGATAGCAGAAGCCACATAGCTTTTACCGATGCCGGTACTGCCGGTGATCAGCAGGTTCTCAAAGCGGTCAATGAACGTACAGTCCGCCAGGCGCATGACCTGGTTGCGGTCGATCGTTCGGTCAGCATGATAATGAACATCCTCTATAGCAGCTTTATAGCGGAACTTGGCATAAAGGATCGTGCGCTCGATACGGCGGTTCTGGCGGTCATCCCATTCGGCTTCTACCAGGTGGGCCAGCAGTTCGTCCGCTGTGTAATCATTCGTTTTACCGGTTTCCATGCTGCTTTTAAAGGCATGGAACATGCCGAAGAACTTCATCTTTCGCAGTTTGTCTAATGTACTTGTGTTCATGTTGTTATTGGTTTATTGTTAAGTATTATCCCTTATTTGTAATTGCCCCTGATGTTCTTGTGATCGGGCATAGGCAACTCATCGGCAAATAAGCTTTCCTCGTAGTTGTCCATCTTGTTTTCCAGTATGGTTTGTATCGTTTTATAGTTATAGACGCCATAGCTTAATGCCCGCTGGCAGGCGATGGTTAGCCTTTCATTCCCTGCCTTTTTTGCAAAGCCGAGTACACCCAGGCAGGATTTATAGGCCTGTTCCGGGTGTTGCTTACGCTCCAGTATCTGGAGAATATACAGCCTCACATCCTCGTGAATTGAGGCCGCCCAATCCAGGAACATATCTGGTGTCCAGTCACTTTTAAAGCGGTGGGTACTGGCCATGTGCTCTTTATCGGTGGTATAGCCATAGGGGTTTTTATTGCGCTTGTGCAAGGCGATACGCTCATAATTGTAGTAGATCTCTACCGTAGTGCGGGAGTATAACAGCTTGACGTGCTTGCCTATAAAGCGGTAAGGCACGCTGTAATAGTGCTTATCCGGGCCGAGGTTAACGTGGCCGTTCTTGATCACCCTGGCCTGGAACTGCTTTTTAAACTGATAACGCAGGACAGGCAGCGGTGCCAGGGTTTGGCGCTCGATCTCTTCAAACTGTAGTATTCTGCTATAGTTGCGGCCCTTGAGTAACTGGCTGTTATGGACTTCCAGGGCCTGCCAGATCGCTGCATTGAGTTCCACTAAAGAGTGGTAAACATGCTTGTTTAAAGGGGCGTATATCTTGGTATAAATGATCTTTACCGCACCTTCCACCAATGCCTTATCGCGAGGGCGGTACGCCCGAGCTGGTAGTATAGTTGTACCATAATGGTCGGCGAAGTCTTCAAACGTTTCGTTCAGTGTAGGTTCATAGCGGCTGCTTTTGGTTACGGCAGCTTTCAGATTATCCGGTACAATGGCGGCAGGAACGCCGCCGAGAAAGTGCAGGGTATTCTCACAGGCCGCTATAAAGTCTTCCTTTTGCTGGCTCATAACGGCCTCAACGTAGGTTAACTGGCTGGCGCCCAGTATAGCTACAAAGACCTCTACAGGCGTGATCTCCCCGGTGTCCTTATCGGTGATACTCATCTTTTCACCGGCAAAATCAACGTATAGTTTGTCACCGGCCTTGTGATCCATGTGCATGGTTGGGTTGACCCTGGCCTTCCATTGATTATAATAAAAGCAAAACTGGCTGTATTGGTAGCCGTCAGGGAACTCTTTGTAGTAGGCTTCCCATAGCATCTGCCGGTTAACACCCGTTCGTTTGAGTTCTTTATCGACGTGAGGAAAGCAGCGCAGCATGGACTGCATACGTGCGTTAGGCGGGTGTTCCTTGGACTTTCCAAACAAATCTTCCAGCTCTTTGTCGTTCAGCGCGTTAACCTCATCAAAGGTAAAACCACTGGCTTTAAATGCTGTTACGTACTTTTTTACTGTGTTTCTCGATGCATCGGTCTGCGCAGCTATGGTCATTAGGGGCCGTTGCTGGCTGTACATCTTTAGTATCTTTCTGATCTTACTCATGCTGATTGTCAAATTGGCCATCTTAGGACAGGTCTTTTGCCCTCAAAAGATGGTTACTTCTACAGCACTTGCTACACGTTTGTGGTGGTCAATTTCCCCCAGAATGCCCTGGTCAGTTTCGCCCGGAATGGGTGGTCAGCTTGCGCCGGAATGGAGTGGTCACGTTCATCAGAATCTCCACAACCAAAATCAAGGGGTCAATTGAGGCAAAATATTGAAAAAATTGCTTCGGTGTGAGGTCACGAAACAATACAGAAAGTCTTTTGCAGGCGTAATTAAAACCGCTCTTTCTGTAAGGCCCAAAAACAAACTTTATAAAGTTTGTTATCTTGCTGGCAGCAAATTATATTGCAAATATAATAATTTCAGGCAATAAAATTAATATCAAATTATTGTAATGGTAATTTTTATGTCAGTTTATTTTATTATCAACATAATTTAAAACCACTACCAATAACCGAATTTAAAAAGTTAGTTTAATAATTATCTCAAATAATGATTTAAAATTGCCCTTTTTCTAAATTTGAAGCCTATGACTTTACAGTACTGTTCCGACCTTCATTTAGAGTTTCCCCAAAATGAAACCTATATAAAAAACAACCCCATCCAGCCCATCGGAGATATATTGGTATTGGCGGGTGACGTTACACTTTTCACCAGGATAGACCGACAGAAGGATTTTTTTGATTATATCAGCGATCACTTTGAAGCAACCTATTGGATACCAGGAAATCACGAGTACTATCAAAGCGACATTTCAAACAGATCAGGTTCATTTGAAGAAAGGATCAGAAATAATGTGTTCCTGGTAAACAATGTGGTTAAACAACTTGGGCCACATCAACTACTATTTTCCACCTTATGGTCATCCATTAGCTTGTTAAATGGCTGGCGGATAGAACGCGGTTTGAATGACTTTTACCAGATTGCATATAACCGACGCAAATTTCAAATTCCAGACTATAACGATATCCATAAACACTGCCTTGAGTTTTTGCAAGATGCCTTAGCAGTAGAAACGCAAGGTAAAAAGGTAGTAGTGACCCATCATGCGCCTACATTTAAAAACTACCCACCAGAATATAAAGGCGACTTCCTGAATGAGGCTTTTGCCACGATTCTGGACAACTTAATTTTAGACACCACACCGGATTATTGGATTTTTGGGCACCACCACCGAAATATTCCTGAATTTAAAATAGGTCATACCAAAATGTTGACCAACCAACTTGGTTATGTTCAATATAACGAAAATTACCTTTTTACTACTGATAAATACATCGCACTTTAAGGCAAAATAACCAGGCAGGCTCAATTCAACGACAACTAAATTAACTTAGAACAACTACATGCGATTTTTTTTCAACATAAGAAAAAGTAATAAAACTCACCGAAAATGTTTGACCTATGTTTGACCCAATGAAAAAGGCTTTATGATTCTTAATCATAAAGCCCTGATAATCAAGTCGGGATGAGAAGATTCGAACTTCCGACCTCCAGCACCCCATGCTGGCGCGATACCTGGCTACGCTACATCCCGAAGCGGGCAGCAAATATAAAATATCCTCGGCAATTTTTAACATGAAATTTAAGGGATGAGGGCCGCTTTAAAGAGATGGGCCCACGTGGGTTCTGCTTCTATTTTTTCCACCCTTCGAAAAGGCGCAAAACATTTCTGTAATGATTTACCTCCGCTAACCTTTTAGGGGACATGCCTTCTTTATTCCCTTTATTAAAATCCGCTCCGTAGCGTAGTAAAAGGACGATTTCTTCGGGTTTGAATTTTCTTTTTACGGCATAAAACATCGCTGTATTGCCTTTAGGATCGGCAAAATCCACATCCGCGCCGTTTTTTAAAAACCATTCGGCAACTTTAAACCGTTTCCAGTTCCATGCCCCAAGGAACGGTGTGTTGCCGCTGCTTCCGTCATCAATTGCAGCGCCATACATCTTAAATAATGCGGCTGAGGCATCGTCGTCATACCAGGCTATGGCAAACATGCAATTCTCCGGGTTAGCGCCATTTGCCAAAAGGTAATTGAAAAGTTGTTCATTTCTGCCGCGGGTGTAGGCGTACCAGAGCGGTGTAGCCGGGAAAATACCGCAGCCGTCAGGGATTTGGTGTACCGAATTAATATCCATCCCGCTTTTTAAAAACAGTTTGAGCAGATCAAGGCTTACTTCTGCTTTTTGGGGCGTTTTTGAAATATCAACCCCGCAAAGGTAGTGGAGCCCGCTTTTACCGTTTTCCTCTGCCCATGTTATCCATTTTGGCTCCTTTTTAAGCAAGGCTTCAATAGCGGGAATGTCTAACTCTTTGATTGCTTTGATGAATTTGTTCATAAACCATCCTCCATCATTATAACAGGATCTCTGCTTTCTAAATTACTTAACCAGCTCTGCCGGCAGCCTGTCGATCTCCTGTATCTTTATTGCCTTGTAATACACTTCCGATCCTTCGGATTGTACCTGGATCTTCCCTTTGGTGAGCGGCGATACCTGCCCGTTATCCATCTGGCTGTTATGGTATAGTATCATCATTACTTTGCCATTCATCACCTGCACGCTGGTATCGCCATGGCAATACAGGTCGATGGTGTTCCATTGGCCTTCGGGGTTTTCTGCGTCACCCTGTTTTATGCAATGCCGCCCAACTTTGTTAGCTGCGCTGAATGTGGTCATCGTTCCCTGCGGACTGTAAACATAAGCAGTATCCGACTTTTTTATCACCGGTATATCCGCCATAGCGCCGGCACAGCCCCAGTAATCACCGCAATTGCCCTGCTCCACCTGGAACTCCTGCGAGCGCATCCAGGCGCCGTAATCAGCGCCATAAGGCCCTACAGAATGGTACAGCACGCCGCTGTCTTTCTTTTTGCCCTTTTTTTGTCCCCATAAAAGCGCACCCCACTTAAACTGCAGCTGCAGGTGATAATTCTCATATGTCTTTTGAGTTGATATAGCGCCCCAGTTTTCGCCTGAAATTCGGATAACGTTTTCGCCATCCAGTTTAACAATGCTAAAAACGTGGCGGGGATCATTGTTCAGCCCTACCGGCGTGCCGGTGATGGGTTTGCCTTTATTGTCCAGGTCAGGCCCGATATAGGTATCCCAGCCGGTAAGGTCTTTCCCGTTAAACAACCGTTGCCAATGGTCCGGTTTCAGGGAAGCGGTAAAGCCAAATGCAACGATAGCTATCGGGATTGCACACAGCAATAGCGGCAATATAAACTTAGATTTCATAATGGATGGATTATTTTAACCGAATATAGAGATTATAAAACGCCGCGGAAAATAATTGGGCCAAACCCGTAGTTGTGGCGCGTTTTTTAATCGAACAAATGGGGGTTTCCTTAATCAACAACTCACCGAATCAACTCAATCAACAAAAAACTAATTACTCTGCGCCAGCGTCTGGGTTTCGGGCTTCTCGTCGAAAAGATACAGCTGGTATTTTTCAATAATAGATAACACATATTTCGACCATTTGCGGTCGTGTGCGTAACCATGTTTTTGAATGCCATGCGCCCATCCCTGGTAATCAAAATGGGTAAACTGCCCGGCTAAGCCGCTAAATTCACTGCGTTCCGTCATGATGCGGGCGAAATCCTGGAAAGAATCATATACCGATTCATAACGTTTGTAAGCGGTGCTTACTTTTTTATTATTACGGTAATAAACGATATGCCCGCTCCCCTTTACGCCAAACTGGTTGTTTAAATGCTGCGCCAGCGTGCTGTTCCCGCAGCCCGACTCGTGCATGGCTACGCCTAAAATTATGCTGGCCGGCACGCCGGTTTCGTGCATAATGCGGATGGCATCTTCTTTAAACTGTTCGATATAAGATTTTGGGGTGTTTTTTTGTGCCGAAGCCAGCAAACATACGGCTGAAAGCAGCGTAAGAAGTAAGAGTTTCTTCATAATTACTTTTTTCTGATGATCAGCAGGCCGTCACGGATGGGGAGAATCAGTTTCTCAACCCTTGTGTCGGCAGCAACCTGGTCATTTAGTTTGCGAATAACTTGCGTATCGGCGTCATTTTCAGCACCATACACCTTTCCTTTCCACAAAACATTATCAATTATTATTAACCCTCCGGGCCGTACTTTTTCGAATACGAGTTGAAAGTATAAATAATTATTCTTTTTATCCGCATCTATGAACACAATATCTAAATTTTCTTCGTCCAATGCGGGAATTATTGCTGCCGCTTCGCCAAAATGCTGTTTTATTTTTTTACCAACACTTGTTAGTTTAAAATGTGAATTAAGCATTTCTTCCAGCTCGCGGTTAACCTCAATGGTGTGAATAATGCCATCTTCGGTCAACCCTTCGGCCAGGCAAATGGTGGCATAACCGGTAAAGGTGCCAATTTCAAGGATGCGCTTGGGCTGCATCATTTTACTCAAAAAACTCAGTACCCGCCCCTGGTAATGCCCCGACAGCATATGCGGCTTAAGTACTTTTAAATACGTTTCGCGGTTGATGGCTTGCAGGGCCTCCGGTTCGGGCTCGCAATGGTCGTTAAGGTACAATTGCAACTCATTATTTAATATCTCCATCGCCGCAAATGTAGGAATTTTGAAATAAATGGAAATTTTAAGTCCATTTGAGCTCAGTTTACCATTTTCCCCCGCCAGGGAAAATGGTCTGTCCTACTCTAAAACGCACCTTTCTCCATCCACGACTGCAATAAAATTGTAGCCGATATCGTATCCACCAACGCCTTGTTTTGCCGGTTCTTTTTATTCATCCCGCTTTGCGCAATGGTTGCCGACGCCATTTTCGAGGTAAAGCGTTCGTCCAGCATTTCAATGGGGATTTCGGGGAAGGTTTTTTTAAGCAGGTTAACAAAACCTTTAACGTGAATAGCCGATTGGGAGGGCGTATTGTCCATTTGCTTGGGTTCGCCAACAATAAAACGTTCTACCGGCTCGGTTTGCAGGTATTTTTTAAGATAATCGATGATTTTATTGGGATGTATGGTATCCAGCCCGGTCGCGATGATCTGCAGGGGGTCGGTAACCGCAATACCAATGCGCTTGGTGCCGTAATCAAAAGCCATGACCCTCATTTGAGGGTAGTGATTAGAGGTTGGAGATTAGAGATTAGAAGCTGCATTTAACAAAGATAGGGCTTATTGAGTATTTTCAATTGGGATTAAATATCGGTATCAACCTTTTTCTTTTTAACAAATCCATGGCAGCATCTTTCGGACTTCCGGACTTTCAGACTAAAAAAACAACTAATCTCCAATCTCTAATCACAAATCACTAAATTCGCACCTATGCAGTTTAGGCAAATAGTTGGACAGGATGCTGTAAAGCAACGTTTGATCAACTCGGTAACGGAAAACCGGGTTAGTCATGCGCAATTGTTTTTAGGGCCGGGCGGATCGGGGAGCCTGCCGCTGGCGGTTGCTTATGCGCAATATTTATCGTGCGAGGATAAGCAGGCTGACGACTCCTGCGGCGAATGTTCCTCCTGCCGCAAGTATCAGAAATTAATGCACCCCGACCTGCATTTTTCGTACCCCTTTTTTGCCAAACATAAGGACGATACCGCGCTTACGTTTATTGAACAATGGCGGGATGCCTTTATCGCCAACCCTTATTTAAGCCTCGATACCTGGCGCGGCTACCTGGATGCTGAAAACAAACAAGCCAATATCAATATCGCCGAGTGCCACCAGATCATCAAAAAACTAAGCTTTAAGCCGTTTGAATCAACTTATAAAGTTTTGATCTTGTGGCTGCCTGAATATTTGGATAAATCGGGCAACGCCCTTTTAAAAATTATCGAAGAGCCGCAGCCAAACACGCTGTTTTTGTTGGTTGCCCAAAACCAGGACCTGATATTGAATACCATACTTTCGCGTACGCAGCTGATAAAAATACCGGCCCTCAGTTATAACGATATAAAGGATCATTTAATTGAAAAATATAACCAGACGGAACCCGCGGCAGCTGAAATTGCCTACTTATGTAATGGCAATTTATCCGATGCGCTAACGATGCTGCAGGAGGGCAGCAATGGGTTCCACGGTCAGTTTGTTCAGTGGCTGCGACTTTGTTTTGCCAATAAAGGGATTGAAGTAATGGCCTTTGTTGAGCAGCTTTCGAAGATGGGCCGCGAAAACCAGAAGAATTTTTTACGCTATGGCATAAGTTTTATAAGGGAGTGCTGCCTTATTTTGTCTGGCGCCGGCAGCCTCGTACATTTACCTGCCCAAGAGCTGGAAACAGCGCAAAAAATGACCAATGTGATGAACATTTCGCAGGCTGAGGGCATCATTTCGGAGCTTGAAAAAGCACATTATCACATAGAAAGAAATGCAAACCCGAAAATCTTATTTTTAGATGTATCTTTACTGATTATAAAACTGTTAAATTTATCGATCCGCCAAAGCGCGGAGACCTAATATACCGGATTAATTATGGGATGTGGAAGTTGCTCAACGGGGGGCGGATGCTCACCCGCGGGCTGCAAAAGTAACGGCTCATGCCTTACAAATGGCTGCAGCAAGTTAGATGTTTACGATTGGCTATCGCACATGGATATGCCGACAAATTATAAGCCTTATAACGTCATCGAGGTTAAGTTTAAAGGTTCAAGGAAGGAATTTTTCCTGAACAATGACAATATTTACCTTGAAGCGGGCGAACTGGTGGTAGTGGAAGCCGCTACCGGCGGCTATGATGTTGGCCATGTATCCATTACCGGCGAGCTGGTAAGGATGCAAATGGTTAAACGCAGGGCTAAGGAAGAGGATGTGGTTAAAAAAATATACCGCAAAGCTACGATTACTGATGTAGATAAATGGAAAGCCGCCAAAGACCTGGAGTGGGAAACCATGCACAAAGCACGGACACTCGCGCTTGAACTCAATCTTTCGATGAAGCTGAGCGACGTGGACTACCAGGGCGATAAAACAAAAGCCACCTTTTATTATACGGCCGAAGGCCGCGTTGATTTCAGGGAACTGATCAAAAAAATGGCCGAAGCTTTCCGTATCCGTATCGAGATGCGGCAGATCGGGATGCGGCAGGAAGCCAGTCGTTTAGGCGGTATCGGCTCATGCGGACGCGAGTTATGCTGCTCCACCTGGTTAACTGATTTTAAAACGGTCTCTACCTCAGCTGCGCGCTACCAAAACCTTTCCCTCAATACTTTAAAGTTGGCCGGCCAGTGCGGCAAGCTGAAATGCTGCCTCAATTATGAGCTGGACACTTATATGGATGCCTTAAAACACATCCCCGATAATGTAAATGTTTTAAAAACCGAACGCGGCGATGCCCGCCTGCAAAAAACGGATATATTTAAAAAACTGATGTGGTTTGCCTACCCCCGCGAAGAATCGTGGATACCGCTGCCCCTTGAACGTGTGAGAGAAATTCAACGGATGAACCGCGAGGGCATTGTTCCGGCAGACCTGGGCGAGGTGGTTGAAATAGAAACCAAACCGGTAAAAGTTTTGGATTACGAAAACGTGGTGGGTCAGGATAGCTTGACCCGCCTGGATGAACGCCGGAACAACAAAAAGAAAAACAAGAACCGGAATAAAAACCAAAGGCCAAATGGCGCCGAAAACCAGCCGCGCCAACCCGCGGCTGCGGCACAGGGACAGCAGCCGGCAAGAGCACAGGGGCCACGCCCGGAAGGACAAGGGCCCAGGCCCGAAGGCGGCAATAGCAACAACCGTAATAAAAAATTCCGCCCGAACAGGAACAATCAAAATCGCCCGGATGGCAACAGGGGCCGTGACAACGGCAATCCAGGCGGAAACAACGGAGGCGGTCAGTAATGAAACGGGTTTTAATTTTCTTTTTCCTTGCGGCATTTTCGGCTTTCCTGCTGTCGGTAACTGGCTGCGCTGATAAAAACACCGTCATCGACCAAAATTCAGAAGTTCCCGATCATAACTGGACCTATATCAACAAGTTCAGGTTTGATGTAAATATTGATGATACGGCGATACCCTACAACCTCCACATGAATTTACGGGTAACCGCCGATTACAAATACTCAAACATTTTTGTGCTTATAACCCAAACCGGCCCCGATAAAAAGCCGGAGATAAAGCGTTATGAACTGAAGCTGGCGAGCAAAGACGGCGAATGGCTGGGCAAAGGGTCAGGGAATTTATATAGTTACCAGTCGCCATTCCGTACCAACTATAAATTCCCGGCGAAAGGGGTTTACCATATTTACATTGAGCAGAATATGCGGGATAATCCTTTAAAGGAGGTTAGTGATGTGGGGTTGAGGGTGGAGAAAGCGCAGGCCCCCTAAGCCCCTGAAGGGGGAATTTTATGTCCCTAATTTAACCTATTTCAATAATGGACGCCACTTATAATTTACCCTCAGATACACCGCAACACGTCATGGAAATGCAGATTTCCATTGTTCTGAAAAAAACGCCCCTGGAACGGTTGATGATGTGCGCTGAAATGACGGACTTTTCCTACGAAATGCTAAAAAGGCAGATCATTGCGAAAAACAATACTATTTCGGATAACCGGCTTAAGTTTGAAATTATAAAAGCGTTGTATCCCGATTGTTTCAGCGAGGAAGAAATGGAAAGAATAGATAAGCATTTTAGTTAAATTAAAGCTGTATTCGCATCTTCCGGCCTTTAAAGACTTTTCGGTCTTTCGGACTTCCCCAAAAATTCCTACCTTCGTTTTGCTAATATTTTTATCAAAATGGGCCCGTATCTTTTAATTGCTTCTATTGTAATCCTTTTAATTGCTGTTGTGCTTTTTTTAAAAAAGCCGGCGGCAGCGGCCGGTGTTTCAGCGGATGAATTATCCCGCGTAAAAAATGAAAATTCAGCGCTAAGCATTGCTTTGGCTAAAGCCGAAGAAGGCGTTTCGAGGCTGAGCCTTGAGCGCGATAAAGCGGATAAACAGTTACAGGACGAACGTACGAGGTATGATCAGTTAACAACTACCCTAAACCAGGAATTATTAGTCGAAAAAAACCGCATGGCCAAAGCCGAAGAGCAATTTATCGCGCAGCGCCAGCGTTTGGCGGACCAGGAAAAATCCATCCTCGAAATTCAGCAAAAATTCCAACTCGAATTTCAGAATGTGGCCAATAAGCTGCTGGATGAAAAGTCGAAGAATTTTATCGAGACCAATCGTACCAATCTTGATATTTTGCTTAATCCATTAAAGGAAAACATTAAAGCTTTCGAGGAAAAAGTGGATAAGGTTTATAACATGGAGGCCGCAGAACGTAATACCCTTAAAGGTGTTATTACCCAGCTGATGGACCTTAATAAAATGATCAGCAACGAGGCGCAAAATTTAACAAAAGCATTAAAAGGCGATAGTAAAAAACAAGGCAACTGGGGCGAAGTTATTTTGGAACGCGTACTGGAACGTTCCGGCCTGGTTAAAGACCGCGAGTACCGCCTGCAAGCCAGTTTAACCGACCTTGACGGCAACCGCCTGCAACCCGATGCTATAATTGACCTCCCCGACGAAAAACACTTAATCATCGACTCTAAAGTATCTTTAATTGCTTACGAAAGGTTAGTTAATTGCGAAACTGAAGACGAACGCAAACTGTTTTCAAAAGCGCATGTGGAATCCATCCGGGCCCACGTGCTAAACCTATCCTCAAAAAATTACCACGATCTATACCAGATCAACTCCCCTGATTTTGTTTTGCTTTTTGTGCCGATAGAATCCTCTTTCAGCTTTGCTGTACAAATTGATGCTGAACTTTTCAGCGACGCATGGGATAAACGGGTGGTTATTGTAAGCCCGTCAACCTTGCTGGCCACCCTGCGCACCATTGCCAGCATCTGGAAGCAAGAGCGCCAGAACCGCAATGTGCTGGAGATTGCCCGCTTGAGCGGCGCTATGTACGATAAATTTGTCGGCTTTGTCGGGGATATGGAAGGTATCGGTAAAAACATCAAGCTAAGCCAGAATGCTTATGATAACGCCATCAGCAAACTAACCGAAGGCAATGGTAATTTAACAAAAACCGCCGAAAAAATTAAGGGATTAGGGGCAAAGGCAAATAAGCAGTTGGATCAGAAATATATTGGGGATGAAGAATAACATGCGCGCAACAGCATTCCAAATATCGAAAAATGTCTTGTTGATATATTGCTGCTTTTTATTTTCTTGCTCAAAATCGCGGACGGACGAAAACGATTTGTATTCTGACCAGCTTAAAGGCGCGGTCTTAGATGCCACTTTCACGTTTTACGACCTCGTACCCATTTCGCCAAAAAAGTTTGGCCGGTCTCCAGACAGCAAATATTCTTTTCATTTCAACGAACAAGGAAATATTGTAGAACAAGCAGAGTACGTTTATAAGAATAATGGTTTCGTTATTAGCAGATTAGACGAATTTACTTATAACGACGAAGGTCAGCGAATTTTTACTTTTCACGGTTCTCACCCAAATCCATATATAAAGGTTTCATACGAAAAAGGAGTAACAGAAACCGATTCGTTGGATGAGAGCACGGGTGCTATTCTAAAGAAGACATTGTCCATTTCGGTAAATGATACTCTCTCTACCGAACAACAATTATCTCCAGCTGGCAAAAATTTAGGAAAGGTCATTTTACAGATTAAGGATGGGCGTGTTGCCTCTTACAAGGTTTTCAATGAAAATGAGCGGCAGGAGGCTCAATACTTTTTTCAATATGACCGTGCTTATAGGATAAAAAGTCGCATTTACTCACAGAACAATAAATCCGATACGTTAACTTACTCTTATCAGCACTTCGACCAACACGGAAATTATTTAGATGCTATAACTTATTACCATGGAAAACCTCACGTGTTGGAAGAGAGAATTCTAACCTATTACAAAAAGTAGGTTGGCGAATCGTCAATCGGGGCAACGCATTATTGGAGATGTCTTCAACAAGGCACGAGAATAAATAGTCTCGATACTCAAAAAAACAATTAAGGCAATCTAAGGGTAACCGCTACGCGGCAATGAAACTTTTATATTCTTTTTTCTACAAACGGGTAGACCCTACGGGTCAAAAATATCCAGTGCAGCCCTTATCTTCTTAGTGAATAGTATTCTTATAATCCATATCCATCACCGCTGTGCCATTAGTATCGAGTGTATGGATCTTACCGTTGAAGGTTAAGTTGATGGTGCTTTTATAATCTACCGGAAAACTGTTTTTTATATCATAAACTAATTTGCCAGTACCGGCGCCGGTTAACGTCATTGATTCTCCTTTAATAGGTATAGTCAAATTCATACTTTGGGTAGCATCAAAATATGCGTTTCCATTGGCAATACTCACCAGCTTATATACTACTTTGGCGTTACTGGTCATATTGTTCCCTGCCATTGGTATATTAAATGGCATATCCTGGGTGAAGGTATCACCAATATGCATCGGATGATCAGGGAATTTTATCATGTTTTGGAAAGAATTAATCATTTGTGACATTCTCTGTTGGGAGGTGTCCTTCATCTTACTTCCGCCTATCGAATCAGCCTTTAATTTTCCATCAGCGCCTACATGCCCATAAATATTTATGCCGGAATTAATTTTAGAAGGTATAGGAATGGCCTTACCGCCAACATTTACATTTAAAGTATCCATTTTATAATTCATTACAAGCGGGAAAATACCATTTGCATCGGGCGAACCGGTTTTTGTATTCCCGTTCATTTTCATAACAACATTTAATACAACCGGCTGGCTTATACCCTGCGCCTTTAACTTATTAGTTATTTGCGTATCTCCTTTTAAAGTAACATTGAAGTTTATACCCATAGTTAATGTCCCCTCATAATTATGATTGGGCAGGTACTTAAATTTAAAAGTTACACTTTTTTGGGCTTCTGCTTTAAAAGCAAATAATAGAAACGATAAAATGATAATCCTTTTCATGAGAATGTGATTTAATATGTCGGTGTCTAACCATAGACAAATAAGAGTTAGTTGGGTTTTAGTTAATCTGTTTATTTTAAAACGCACCTTCCCGCTAAAACATGCAAATCAAAAACTCCCCCTTTAGGGGGCCGGGGGGCTGAACGCATTCCACCCCTGTGCTTTTAATGGATGACTATTCCCTGCCTTTGTGATCAAATTACAACCTGCTGAGGGTTCAGTTATATACCCGATAATGGTAATATCCATTTTAAACTTTATTTTGTCGTAGTCGGCTTGTTTAACCGTGAAAAGCAACTCATAATCTTCGCCCCCGCTCAGAGCGCAAACCGTTGGGTCCAGGTTAAATTCGCGGGCGGTATCAAAGGTCATAGGGTCCAGGGGTATTTTGTCTTCATATAAATTACAGCCTTTATTGCTTTGCTTGCAGATATGTAATATTTCGGAAGCCAGGCCGTCTGATACATCTATCATCGCCGTTGGCTTTACTTCAATATCCTTTAGTAATTCAATAATATCCTTCCGTGCCTCGGGTTTTAACTGGCGCTCAACAATGTAATCCTTACCTTCCAGGTCGGGTTGAATATTTGGATTTTCGAGATATATCAGTTTTTCACGTTCCAGCAATTGCAGGCCCAAGTATGCCCCACCCAGGTCACCAGATACACATATCAAATCGCCATCTTCAGCGCCGTTACGGTAAACAATATCCTTTTCATCGGCATAACCAATAGAAGTTACACTAATCACCAAACCTTGTTTTGATGATGATGTATCTCCACCTATTAAATCCACATCGTATTTTTCACAGGCCAAATAAATCCCTTCATATAATTCTTCAACAGCTTCCAAAGGAAATTTACTGGATATGCCTATAGAAACGGTTACCTGCGAGGCAATCCCATTCATCGCATAAATATCACTTAAGTTTACCTGTATTGATTTATAGCCTAAATGCTTTAGGGGTGTATAAGCCAGGTCAAAATGAATACCTTCCAAAAGGAGATCGGTTGAAACCAATGCCTTTTTTCCTTTAAAATCAAGTACCGCAGCATCGTCGCCAACGCCTTTTACGGTACTTTTTTGGGAAATTTTTATATTTTTAGTGAGATGGTTTATCAGGCCAAACTCACCAAGTTGTTCTATATTGGTTTTTTCTTCGTTCTCGAACATATTTTATTTTTTGGATTTCACAGATTTTAATGTGATTTCACCGATTATTAAAAAATTACGCTGATTAAATCTGTGAAATCCTCCTCAAATCGGTGAAATCGTTACAATCCTAATTGTGCCGATATTTCAAGCATCCTTTCAATCGGTTTTACAGCCAGTTCAATAATATGCTGCGGTACGGTAATTTCCGGCATTTCATTTTTTAAGCACAGGTAAAGTTTTTCAAGCGTATTCCGTTTCATGTGCGGGCAATCATTACAGGCGCAGTTATTATTTGGCGGGGCGGGTATAAATACCTTGTCCGGGTTTTCTTTTTGCATCTGGTGGATAATGCCTGCTTCTGTAGCAACTATAAATTCCTTATCCGGATGTTTACCGGCATACTTTAATATCCCGGTTGTTGAGCCAATATAATCAGCCATCTGCAATATCACATCCTCACATTCGGGATGGGCAAGCAATTTAGCACCTGGGTGCCGTTCTTTTAATTTAGTTATTTTCTCTCTCGAAAATATTTCGTGCACCATGCAGGCGCCGTTCCATAAAACCAGATCACGTCCTGTTTTCTTTGCCACATAGGCCCCAAGGTTTTTATCAGGTCCGAATATTATTTTCTGATCCTTTGGTAAACTTTCAACTATACCAACCGCATTGCTCGATGTACAAACTATATCACTCATGGCTTTTAGTTCGGCTGTACAATTCACATAAGTTATTACCAGGTGATTAGGATATTGCTCCTTAAATTTTCTAAACAAATGCGGCGGACAACTATCAGCTAATGAGCAGCCTGCCTTTATGTCGGGTAGTAAAACTTTTTTTGAAGGAGATAATATCTTGGCTGTCTCGGCCATAAAATGAACGCCGGCAAAAACAATAATATCGGCATCTGTTTTTGCTGCCTGCTGCGATAATCCCAAACTATCGCCAATATAATCGGCAATATCCTGTATATCAGGTTCCTGGTAATAATGCGCAAGTATAACAGCATTTTTTTCCTCCTTTAATTTATCAATTTCAGTAAAAAGATCAAGCATGGGATCGATGTATTCATCGGCAAATCCCTTTAGATTTATTTCCTCTAAGGTATCCATTTCAACAATTCAATTAATAACAATTAATTTTATATATATAAAAAAGCTATTGTTATTGGTGTGTTAGTTATGTTTAAAACTACTTTTACAGTTGTAGTAAAATATTGTTTTTAATAATTTATTAACAATTAATGTCACTTTTTCATTACTTATATAATTGATTTTTAGATTAATGTAAGAAGCAAATTTATATCTCAAAACTTATATGTTGATACTTTATTGCTTTGTAAAATGTTAGCTTTGGCACTAATCAGGCTCAAAAGTCGGGTAAAATTTAATAGGATAAGTAATAAATAACGGGGTTATCAACTATTTAATTATTTACTAAGTTTTTGTTTACACAAAATTAACAAGTTTTGTACCTGTTATTAACATGGTAGAAATTTTTACACATCATACACATAAAATATGACCAGGACTGTGGATTTCCTTGTAGTAGGATCGGGTATAGCAGGATTAAGTTTTGCCCTTAAGGCGGCAAAGCATGGTAAAGTTCTGATAGTTACCAAGTCAAACGAAGATGAATCAAACACTAAGTATGCTCAGGGAGGTGTTGCCGTAGTTGTTGATAAAAAAGAGGATTCCTTTGAAAAGCATATAAAAGACACGATAATATCAGGGGATGGCTTATGTGATAGGGTAGTTGTTGAAGCAGTTGTTAAAGAAGGCCCCGAAAGGATCAATGAGATAATAAGTTATGGTACCAACTTCGATAAAACAAACGAAGGTTTTTACGACCTGGCAAAAGAAGGCGGCCATTCGGAATTCAGGGTATTGCATTATAAAGATATTACAGGCTTTGAGATTGAAAGGTCCTTACTGGAAAAGATACACAACAATCCGAACATCGAAATTTTAACGCATTATTTTGCTGTCGACCTGATCACACAACATCATTTGGGTGAATTCGTAGATAAATCTACCACCGACATCACCTGTTATGGTATTTATGCTTTTAATAACCAAACCAGGAACGTAGAAAAAATACTTTCGAAAGTTACGGTGATGGCGTCAGGCGGGGCAGGGCATGTATATTCAATTACTACAAACCCAACCATTGCTACCGGCGATGGCGTAGCTATGGTTTACCGTGCTAAAGGGAAAGTAAGAAATATGGAATTTATACAATTTCACCCTACAGCTTTGTATAATCCCGGGGAATACCCTTCATTTTTAATTTCGGAAGCGGTACGTGGTTTTGGCGGTGTATTAAAACGCACCAACGGCGAAGAATTTATGCAGGAATATGATGAACGCAAATCATTGGCTCCCCGCGATATAACCGCGCGCGCAATTGACGCCGAAATTAAAAAGTCGGGGGAAGATTTTGTTTACCTGGATATAAGGCACCGCAGTAAAAAGGATATACTGGCGCATTTCCCTAATATTTACGCTAAGTGCCTGGATATAGGTATTGATATGACCAAGGATATGATCCCCGTGGCGCCTGCCTGTCATTATATGTGCGGCGGTATTATGGTCGACCATGTGGGCAAATCTTCGCTGATGAGGTTGTACGCCTGCGGTGAATGCTCATCAACGGGCTTGCATGGGGCAAACCGGCTTGCATCAAATTCATTGCTGGAGGCCCTTGTATTTGCCCACAGGATATATAAAGATGCGATAAGCCAATTTGAAAATTTAACTATTCCTGAAAATATACCCGACTGGAATGAAACAGGCGTCAGGCTGTCAAATGAAGACATACTGGTAACCCACAACGTACGCGAAATGCAAAAACTGATGAACGACTATGTTGGCATAGTTCGTTCCGATTTCAGGCTTGAACGGGCGATGCGGCGCCTGGGTTTATTATACGCGGAAACAGAAGATTTTTATAAGCACACCAAATTATCCGTTAAACTTTGTGAGTTAAGGAATTTGATACAGGTATCCTTTATCGTTGTAAAATCAGCCATGATGCGGAAAGAAAGCAGGGGGCTGCATTCAACTACGGATTATCCCAATCATGCGGATGTGATTGAGGATACGGTTTTTTAGTTTTTTAATCGTTAGAAAATGAACAAGTTGTATCTTATAGTTATTACAAATGCAATTAACATAAGTATTTCAAATGTTAAAAGCGAATTTGGCTTAGGTAGTTTAGCGCCGGGAAATGAAATTAGCTTATTTAAAGCTCAATATAATACTAAGGGTATTTGCTTAGGAAAATACAATGATAAAATTCTTATCGTTAGCCAGGAAAAGGTATTCTACTTTTATAATGCTAGGATATCATCTTTTGAGAAAAGGATTTGCGAGCTATTTCCAAATTCAGAGATCGCCGTTTTGACTTTGAATAGTACCGTGGATTTATATGGATATGCAATTATGGAAAAGGGAGTTAGGAAGCGAATAAAATCGGGCGCCGATAATGATGTTTATATAGATTACGGAACAAAAATAAAAGAAGAAGATGATATAGCAAGAGAAAAAATATTCGATGATGGCGAGGTTGCGGAGATGAAACTTGAATATTCAAAAAAAATTATTCAAAAAATGATTGCGCAAGAAGTTAGTATAAGGGTTACGTACCGTTTGTTAACAAGGTATTTTGGGAATGATGAAAAGGAAATAGAGAGAAATTTCGACGCTATTAAATTAGTGGAATATCAATAATGGTAAAAGAGCCGAAAATTGAATCGAATTCGCTGCTTTCAATTTGTGAATCGGACGATTCAGGCTATCATATCAACCTAATATTATTAAGGAAAGAGTGTTTCACACTAAGATGTTTACAATTAAAAGATTACCATGATAAATCTTGCAAATCCTTTAATCCTAAAAATCATGGTTCAGACAATGAGCGGAAAACGGGATTCGAACCCGCGGCCTTCAGTTTGGGAAACTGATGCTCTACCAGCTGAGCTATTTCCGCTTAAGTAGGCTAATGTAAAGAGTATTTAAGTTATTTAAAAATATAATGTAAATTTGACTATGGTACCCACGATATTGACTCCTGAAGATAACAACGCACCAGAAAAAACCTTGGCTGAATTTTGGGGAATATTATCCGATGAAACGGCTAATGAACTACGCGTCCAGATTGAGAAAAGTCGTAAAGAGTGGGAAAGGGATATTAACGGATTAATCAAGCCTTAACAATTATTGTTTCAATCACCAAATCACTAATTCACCAACTCGCTAAATAAAAACATGCCCCTTATCCTACCTGTAAAATCCATCAGCCCCTCATGGGGAAAAAATTGTTTTATTGCCGAAAACGCCACCATAGTTGGTAATGTGGTGATGGGCGACAGTTGTTCCGTTTGGTTCAACGCCGTGATCAGGGGCGACGTGCATTATATAAAAATTGGCGATAATACCAATATACAGGACGGGGCGGTTATTCATTGCACTTATAAAACAGCGCCAACCAACATAGGCAGTAATGTTTCCGTTGGCCATAATGCTTTGGTCCATGGCTGTAAATTATGCGATTATGTTTTGATAGGGATGGGCGCAATTGTGATGGACCACGCCGTTGTTGAAGAATTTGTCATCATTGCTGCGGGGGCGGTTGTATTAGAAAAAACAGTTTGCGAGTCGGGCTACCTGTATGCGGGCATCCCGGCAAAAAAAGTAAAACGTTTAACAAGTGAACAAATAGAAATGTTAAGAAAGCTTCCCTATAACTATATCATGTATGCCGAGTGGTTTAAGGCGTAGTTGGTTCTTTTGGTATTGAAATAGGGGTTTCCTGTTCCCAGTTGGGCCTCAGTGTTATTATTTCCGGGTCAACCCATATATTTTCGGGCTGTAATTTTAGTTTTACATTGCCGCTGTCCCATTTGCCATTATTGTTGTCATCATAGGCCACCCGTACGCTGTATTTACCTGTTAAAGAATTTTTATAAACCAGGTTTGTGTTTTTGTGGATCACATCCCGCCGTAACACCTGTTTATTTTGATCAAGCAGTTCAACCACGTAGGATTTCCCGGTATCGGGCACTGTCATTTTTAAGGTGAGCAAGCTGTAATTTTCTGGCTTATCTATGGTAAACCGTCTAAAGGTTCCTTTATTTTTATCCCCGTAAATATCGGTGAAGGCGTCTTCATGTATGGTTACCGTATAATTAACAATTTGCCGCCAGCGGTAACTTAAGGTAAAATTCCGCAGGTCTGACGTATCCCTTTGCACCGTAAAATTAGTTACATCTGCCGAGTCTTCTTTCAATGAGATCAGCGCCGGGTCGAAATTATCGATTGGAAAATTTGCATTTATCTTCAGGTCGGTGGCCGGCCTCAATTTTAAATCCTGGTTTATATTGTATTGAAAGGTAAGGACCCGCAGGAAAGATTCTTTCCTTCCTTTTCTCCGGTACGTGGTATCCAATGGTTTACCGTTATCGAAAAATGCCACCCTTATCGAGTCAAAATCCATGTTACGCATAAAAACAGTAGCGGTATCTTTTGTTTTGCTGAAATCTACAATTTTATACTTATCATAATCCGGCGGGTAAACTATTTTTATTGAAGGGTTATCCAGGGGCTTGTTAAACGAAAAAAACAGTTTGCCATCGCCATCAAATCGCTGCTCAACCAGCCTGAACTTTTCGGGGGTAGCTTTGAACAGTTTCAATTGCACATCTGATATATCTGTCGTCAGGTGGAGAACACTTTTATTAAACGCGATCAGCTCTTTGTCGTTGTCGTATATTTTATTGGGATTTGTTAATTCTTTCAGCGCATATATCCGGTAATCACCCGGGTGCAGGTTATTCAACGAGAAATTTCCCAGGGTGTCAGTATTTGTGAAAATGGTCGGCCGCTTTTTACCAAACAGCAGCGAATCCTGTTTTAGTGTAAAAAGCAGCACCGACGCTTCCTTTTCCTTTTCACCTGTTGATGTATTGAGCACCTGGCCCGATATGCTCAGCGAATCAATGTGGATGCCGGTAGAGAAAACGTAAGTAAAGTTCTTTAATACATTGCCTTCGTTTGCGTCTACTATCGCCTTGCCAAAATTTATCACGTAGGTAGTGTTTTTCTCAAGGGTATCTTTAAGCGTCACAATAAGGCTTTTGCCCACCCGCTTATATTCCGGAATTTTTGTTGGGGTCGGGCTCATTGTGATTTCACTATATGAATTGGTCAGTTTAAAAAACTCGTCAAAATCCAGCTTAATTACTTTGGCCTTAAAATTACGGGTCATATTTGGCGGGGTTGCCTTCAGTAATTTCGGCGGGTCGTGATCTTTAGGACCTCCCTGGGGTGGTTGCCTGTTGGCGCAGCCATAAATCAGCAAAGCGAGATAAATTAGTGTAATTTTTGCAAAGAAAAATAAGGCTCTTTTATTTAACATTGTTTTTAAACGCTATAAGCGGCTTTTATATTTTAACGATGGCTGATATTAAAATTAAAAAATAATCGATCTAATGCGAAATTTATAATCAACTCATTATCAATAAATTACAAACTACCGGGATATGTGTACCATTAAAACGGAAATATCCGATGGCGTCACCCCCGAAATCCGCGAAGCCTGTCCCAAAGTGCGCGGTTTTATTTTCATTAGTTTTTCGCGTGCCTCTTTTGAAAGCGATACCAGGTGCTGATAATTGAATTCGGGGTTTATTTCTTTGTCCTCCATTTTTTTCATCCGCGCTACAATATCCAATTCCTTTTCAAAATAACTCTCATATTTTATTTTTATTTCGGCCTGCTCAATCGTCTCCTTGTCATAGGCCGATAATAAATTATCCAGGGCATCATCCGCTTTGCGAAGATCTTCAAAACCAACCTGCGGGCGGCTTAGTAAGTTGAAGAGTTTGGTCGACTGGTTCAGTGCGCTCGTCCCCAAATCTTCGAGCAGGCTATTTACGCCCGCAGGGTCAATCGATTTCAATTTTGCATAGGCGACAATGTCATCCGAGTTTTTTATTTTCCTGTTTACTTTTTCCAACTGTTCATCATTGATCAAGCCCAGCTCATGTCCAATCGGACTTAGCCGGATGTCGGCATTATCCTGGCGTAAAAGCAAACGGTGTTCGGCCCTGGAGGTGAACATGCGGTAAGGCTCCTCGGTACCTTTTGTAACCAGGTCGTCAATCAATACCCCAATATATGACTCCGACCTTTTCATGATCAGCTCATGTTTATCATTTATTTTTTGATGAGCATTGATCCCGGCAATAAAACCCTGCGATGCCGCTTCTTCATACCCGGTGGTGCCGTTGATCTGCCCCGCAAAATAAAGGTTGCTGACCAGTTTGGTTTCCAAAGTAAGGCCAAGTTGGGTAGGAGGGAAGTAGTCATATTCTATAGCGTACCCAGGCCTGAACATTTTGGCAGTTTCAAAGCCGGGTATTTGAATCAGTGCCTTATATTGTATGTCCTCCGGCAGCGAAGTGGAAAACCCGTTTACATATATTTCCACCGTATTCCATCCTTCCGGTTCCACAAATATCTGGTGGCGCTCCCGTTCGGCAAAACGGTTTATTTTATCTTCGATAGAGGGACAATACCTTGGCCCCAGTCCTTTTATCCGCCCGGTAAACATCGGCGACTTTTCAAAACCTTCTTTTAAGGTTTCGTGAACATTAGTGTTGGTATAAGTGATCCAGCAGCAGCGTTGCTCCTTCGCAAGTTCAACATCGGTAAATGAGAACCTGCCCCTTTGTTCATCACCCCACTGTTCTTCCATCAGCGAATAGTTGAGGCTCCTGCCGTCAACGCGCGGCGGGGTGCCTGTTTTCATCCTGCCCGATTCAAATCCAAGCTCGTTTAACTGTTCCGTTAACCCCGTAGCGGCTTTTTCGCCCGTGCGCCCGCCACCGAAGCGTTTTTCACCAATATGAATAATGCCGTTTAAAAATGTGCCATTGGTAAGCACCACGGCATCGGACTCTATTTCTATACCTAACGAGGTCTTAACACCAACGATAGTATTGTTTTTTACCAACACTGAAGTAACCGTATCCTGCCAGAAATCAACGTTAGGTGTGCGCTCAAGTGCCAGACGCCATTCTTCAGCAAAGCGCATACGGTCACTTTGTGCGCGTGGACTCCACATCGCAGGCCCTTTTGACCGATTCAGCATCCTGAATTGTAAAGATGTTTTATCTGTTATGATGCCCGAATAACCCCCCATCGCATCAATTTCGCGCACAATTTGCCCCTTGGCTACACCGCCCATAGCAGGATTACAGCTCATTTGTGCAATAACCCCCATGTTCATGGTGATCAGCAGCACAGATGAGCCAAGGTTCGCAGCAGCGGCAGCAGCCTCACAGCCGGCATGTCCGGCGCCAACAACAATTACATTATATTTCTTAAACATGCTTACAATATTTTACGCCATTGGCGCAATTTTAAAATGTTCCACGTGGAACATCTTTTTATCCGTAGAGACACAATACTTGTGTCTCCTTTATTTTTACAAAGCCCTTTCCCGGCGTTCCTTTGGCGTAATCACAATGGTTCGAGACGCAAGTATTGCGTCTCTACAAGGGTAAAATTATTTATTCCCGACCGATGTTCCACGTGGAACATTGAATAATGACAACAATGCCACAAATGCCCATACACCCTCTAATACTATAAATGGGTAAAAACTGATCAAATACGACGCAAAACAACAAATGCCTGCGCCAATAAAGTTTAATAAGCCATATACCTTGCTTTCTGCCGGCAGCTTTTTATATAAATTTAGCCCAAAGGCGATCAACAATATGATAACACCAATGCTTGCCAATATATCCGATGCTTTCATTTTAGGCTTCTTTCAATTCGGTTAATGTTATCCAGCGGATGCTTTTTTCGTCCATTTTACTGTTTAAAGTGGCTATTTGCTTCAATATTTCATTTAGTTTGCCAGGTTCTATGCCAACAACATTTAATGCTTCGTTCTTTTCCCTCAAATGCTCTTCTATCTTCGCGATCTCACTTTCAAGTGTTTCAAGTTCCTTAATTTCTTTGAAACTCAGTTTATTCTTTTTGGCTACCGATGTTTGAGTTATGTCAGCAGCAACAGCATTACGCTTGTTTTGTTGCCTGCTTTCCTCCTGTTCAAGCCTGTATGAGGAGTAATTCCCATTGTAAATTTTAACATGACCGCCCTCTTCCATAATAAAAAGCTGGTCGGTGAGCTTATCAAGCAAATACCTGTCGTGCGAAACCATCATTAGCACACCAGAATAATTGGTCAAAAACTCTTCCAATACGTTTAATGTGTCGATGTCCAGGTCGTTTGTCGGCTCATCCAGTATTAAAAAGTTGGGGTTTTTCATCAGGATGCTCATCAATTGAAGCCTTTTCTTTTCACCGCCGCTCAATTTTGAAATAAATCCATATTGTTTTGCAGGCGGAAAAAGGAACAATGTGAGCAGGGCAGAGGCTGAGATCAGCTTTCCATCAGCCATGGTAATAAACTCAGCAACATTTTTTACTATATCAACTACCCTCTCATCTTCTTTAAAAACAATGCCCGATTGGTGGAAATAGCCTATGACTGTAGTTTCGCCCTTATCGATAACACCTTTATCCGGGCTTAATGCACCGGTGATCAGGTTTAGCAGCGTTGATTTACCGCTGCCGTTCTTGCCGGCCAAGCCTATCCTGTCGCCTTTTTTAAATATGTAGCTAAAATTATTAATAAATGTTTGCCCGTTAAACGATTTATAAAGATGGTTCATCTCCATAATTTTATTGCCCTGCCGGGCGGTTTTAACGGTTAACTCAACTTTTTGCTTCCCGCCACCGTCTTTGGTTTTCTCCTCAAGGTCGTAAAAGGCATCGATCCTTGCTTTTGACTTGGTGCCCCTCGCCTGCGGCTGCCTGCGCATCCATTCCAGTTCTTTGCGTAGTAAATTGCTGTTCTTTTGAAAAGCAGCTTCGTCTGCGCTTTCCCGTTCGGCCTTTTTCTCTAAATAATAGCCATAATTACCATTATAGGGGATGATCTTTCCCTTGTCTATTTCCAATATTTCGTTACAAACGTTATCCAGGAAATACCTGTCGTGGGTAACCATAATGATGGTTTTTGATCCGTCTGTCAGTAATTTTTCCAGCCATTCAATGGTATCGATATCCAAATGGTTGGTCGGTTCGTCTAAAATATAAATATCAGGGTCCTCGATCAATAGTTTTGCAAGGGCAAGCCGCTTCTTTTGGCCTCCGCTAAGGGTATTGATATTTTGGTTAAGATGATGGATATCCAGCCGGCCTAAAATGGTTTTTATTTTATATTCATATTCCCAGGCATCAATATCGCTCATATCCTCCATCACTTTTTCAATGGCTTTGGCATTACCAGGTTCATTTTCCAGCAGCTCTTCATATTTCCTGATCAGTTGCTGCTGCAGGTCGTCGGCATGGAATATATAATCGCTGATGGTTATGGCATCTTTAAAACCGGGGTCCTGCTCCAGGTAGCCTAAGTTCAGATCGCGCATTTGCGCAACTTTCCCTTCCGTGGGTTTCAAATTGCCGGCGAGCAGCTTTAACAAAGTGGTTTTCCCGGCGCCATTTATACCAACCAACGCAACCCTGCGGCCGCGGTTAATGCCAATGGATATGTTTTTGAATAACCAGTGATCATGAAAAGAATGGCCGAGGTTTTCGGCGGATATATAAGTGCTCACGCTAATTTTTTTATTTTATCAGAGGGATGTATAAAAATCCCCCGCTCATTTATTTTCGATTCTTTATACATAGCCATGGCTACAGTTTTGGCCGGGATACTCCGGTATTTTTTTAAACCACCCAATAACAATGGGTTTATTATCTTCATAAAAACATTAAGAGCCCCTTCGAGCGGCCTTTCTTCTTTGCGGTCACCGGTTAAAAACGCGGGCCTGTAAATATGCAGGCACTTAAGGCCGGTTTCTTTAATATCCCGCTCAATTTCTCCCTTCATTTTTGTATAAAAATTTGATGCTGAAGCATCTGCGCCAAGCGAAGAGACTAAATGAAACTGTTCAACCCCATTTTTGGCCGCCAATTGCGCCAAGTGCAATGGATAATCATGATCAATCTTCCTGTAAACATCCAGATCCGGCGTCTTTCTCCGGGTTGAACCGAGACAAGAAAAAAAAGCATGCCCGTTTATTTCGTTCGCATAATCGTTAAGCTTGTCAAAATCAACTACAAGCTGCGTTAGTTTTTTGTGCTTAAGGGGCAATTCTGTTCGAACCAATATCAATATGCGCTCATAATCAGGCTGTTGCAATAGAATATTAAGCAACTCCCCGCCGATTAACCCGCTTGCCCCTGCTATGATAGCCTTGTTTGCCACTGATACTGAATTTTCTGCAAAAATACGCATAATTAACTTGTGGTATAAACATCGTTATGTAAATCAAATTGTTAGCGTCCCTTTGTTGAACGAGATAAAAAGGTTGCGCGGCAACAGGGGAATACCAAAATGATAATACCATTTATAATATTTAATTAATTGATAAACAGATGTTTGCGCATTGAAAAACCAAGAAAACATGTTTGCTTTTATTTTGAGCCGTAACAAAAATACTGTATAGTAAACAAAACAGTGGCTAAACTGTTATCATTAATAATTCAATAATGATTACGCCGTCGCACGATTCGTTTGCTTATAATCTACCCCTCCTTTTATAACTGGCACGAATTTTTACAGCATGAATTTTATCGGATGATTTAAAAGGATAAAGATGGAAGACGAAATAGTAATTCCCGGATGGAAGAAATGGCTGGAAGGCATAGGCGACCAGGTGGAATTTTTTTTTAAATTTTTCAGGAACATTTTTACCGGTGGCTTTGAGTGGTCGGAATTTGTGCGGCAATGTTACGAAATAGGTTACCGCTCGATGATGCTGGTTGGGATTACTTCATTTATAATGGGCGTTGTTTTAATTGTTCAATTGCGACCGACGCTTGTTGCTTTTGGCGCGGCCAGCATGTTGCCGCGAACCCTTGCTGTGTCATTTATCCGCGAAATAGGCCCGGTTATCATCGCCATAATTTGTGCGGGCAAAGTAGCGTCAAGCATTGGCGCCGAACTGGGCAGCATGAAGGTCACCGAGCAATTGGATGCTATGGAGGTATCGGGTGCAAACCCGCTGCAATACCTTGTGGTTACCCGCATACTGGCGACCACAGTAATGGTACCGATACTGTCGGTAATTGGAGATGTTATCGGGCTGTTTGGCGGGTTCCTTGCGTTAAACCTTCGGGATAATATGAGTTTTTCCCTTTATTTTACCAAGGTTGTTGGTTCCATAGATTTTTCGGATTTTTTACCTGCCTTTGTTAAAACTATATTTTTTGGCTTTGCTATCGGTTTTGTAGGATGTTACAAAGGCTTTCATTCAAATAAAGGTACTGAAAGCGTGGGTATAGCTGCGAATTCGGCTGTAGTTACAGCTTCCCTGTGGATATTCGTTATTGACGCCATTGCCGTCCAGGTAACCAGTTTATTGTTTTATAATTAAGATGGAGATGGCGGAAGAAACAGTAAAAACCGGTGAAAAGCATAAGGCAAAAAACGGGCAAGATGTTGTTATAGCGATCAAAGGGCTTAAAAAATCCTTTGGTAAAAAAGATGTTTTAAAAGACATCAACCTCGAGTTGAAGCGAAGTGAAAATGTGGTGGTTTTAGGAAGATCGGGTACCGGTAAATCAGTTGCCATACAATGTATAGTAGGGTTGTTAAAGCCCGATGGCGGTTCGCTAAAAGTATTTGGTGATGAGGTTGCTGAAATGTCGGACAAAGAACTAAAGCAGTTACGTATAAAAATTGGCTTTTTGTTTCAAAGCGGGGCTTTGTACGATTCGATGACCGTCCGCGAAAACCTTGAGTTCCCTTTAACCAGGGTTTTAAAGTTAAAGGACCAGCAGGAAATTGATAAACGGGTGGAAGATGCTTTAACAAGTGTTGGTTTGCTTGACGCGATAGATAAATTACCGTCAGATTTGTCTGGCGGGATGCGAAAGCGGGCGGGGCTTGCACGAACAATAATTGTAAACCCTGAGATTATATTATATGATGAACCGACCACTGGTCTTGACCCGATAACCTCGCGGGAGATCAGCGACCTGATATTAAGCACGCAAAAGAAATATAAAACTTCATCCATCATTATCACCCACGATATGGAATGCGCACGCATAGCCGCCGACCGCATGTTGGTGATGGACGATGGGACATTTATAGCTGAAGGGACATTTGAGAGCCTTCATAAATCAAAAAACAAAACAGTGGAAGCATTTTTTAAAGACATATTATGAAAACGACATCGGGGCAAAAAATAAAAATCGGCTTATTTACTTTTATCGGGCTGCTGGTGCTGGTAGCGGCCATTTTCTTTATTGGCAACAGGAAAAATCTTTTTAGTTCGACATTTACCGTTTATGGCACATTTAAAAATGTAAACGGGCTGCAGGTAGGTAATAACGTGCGCTTTGCGGGCATTAATATCGGTGTAGTGCAAGCCATAAATATTGTAACCGATAGCGCGGCAAGGGTCGACCTTACTATAAACAGCAATGTAAAAAAGTTTATTAAAAAGGACTCGAAAATAAGTATCGGGAGCGATGGCTTAATGGGCGATAAGTTAGTTGTTATAGCTCCCGGGGGTATAACGAGTACAGAAGAAGTAAAAAACGGCGATCAGTTAGCTACCATTAACCCTTTTGATGTGGATAAAATGATTGCCAAACTGACTAAAGTGATAGATAATGCCGGAACGTTGACCGGCGGACTATCGGATATTGTGGCGAAGGTTAACAGCGGGCAGGGGAGCATTGGCAGGTTACTGAACAATAACTCATTGGCCAAAAACCTGGAGGGGACGGTAAACCAGGCGCGAACTACCATGAAAAATGTACATGCAACTACAACAACCTTAAACACCGATTTGAAAGCGGCACAAAGTAATTTTTTACTGAAGGGGTTTTTTAATAAAAAGAAGAAAAAAGCCCAAAAGGATTCAATAAATAAAGCGCAGGGGACAGTGCCTAAGCAATAATAATTGCACAACATAGGTAGCGGCATAAAAAATTAAAAAGGGCGTTAAGAATTAATTAAAAATATTTCAAATAATTAAAACAAAACCAATATTGATATGTTAGCCTCTAAAGGCTACAGTTTTTAAACTACATATCGGGGAGATTGATCATGCGGGAGACATCGAGCCCCCTTTTTTCCGAAAAACGGATCGGAGAAAGCGGGATGGACATATTGCAGCCCGGAGAGACCAATCATTGGTTTAAAGAGCTGGTACATGATTCACCTGTCGCAATTTATTCGTGCGACCAGCAAGGCTATATCACATTTTTTAACAAGGCAGCAGC
>Ga0206978_1033_pt1 | contig 32484 bp, 26 predicted proteins | sample Alteio_BWMinCont_21_FD_153477 | JGI IMG/M metagenome (GOLD analysis project Ga0206978, IMG submission 153477) | Enriched cells from forest soil in Barre Woods Harvard Forest LTER site, Petersham, Massachusetts, United States -... | ecosystem: Environmental > Terrestrial > Soil > Temperate forest >...
GTGACTTTGGTTCAGGCATCTCCGAGCGCGACGAATACTCCCAGCGTATACGGCATCAACACCGACAATAATGGGAATTGGCTCATACAGGGCGTTACAAGGGATGGCCAACAGGAATGGCAGCAACTTCAACAGCCAGTGCCTGGCGGCAGGGACTCGCAGGGTCGCCTCCCATTGTTAGTGCAGAGTGTTGCCGATGGCTCCGGCGGTCTACTCCTGCTCTTCTGCGATCCGTCACTCTTTCAGAACGCCTGCCAGCTTACCGACCTCGACGGCCAAACTGGTTCGTTTGCGTGGCAATATACATCTCCCCACGGCTTCAATGGAAGTTTTGCTGTTCGACAGGATGGAGCTGTCATCATAACCGAGTACGACCAGGTTTCTTATGATAATTGGCTTGTGATGTTTAACGGTACCACGGGGCAGCGAACGCCGCTGATGGACCTCTCACCCTTAGGAGGAGGTGGTGGTGCAACCGGTCCGCCCGCTGTAGACACGAACGGAAACACCTACGTGCTATATGATGACTTGAACGGCCAAAACGTGGACTTACTTACGGTTCAGCCCGACGGAAGTGCCTCCACACAACAGATTGCAACATCGCCTAATGTTCCCTATCCAGGTGAGGTGATCCCAGATGGCCAAGGAGGTCAACTTGCAACTTGGACCTACCAATCCGGCGACCTTTTTCCATTCGAACTGACCCAGGTAACCTCACAAGGCAGCAGTACGTTTGCTCTGCCTCTGAACGGAGACTACGAAGCACGTACAGAAGCCCCCCATCAGCTGAGTTGTTGCAGCATGGACGTTCTCATAAGCGCTGACTCCAACGCTGCAGGCACATACAATAACGGCGACGCAAACGGAGACCCAAAACCGCAGATCACCGACAGCGATCCTGCGCCATACACCGGCTTCGGGAAAAACGGCAAGGCTATTCACTGGGAGACCACGACGTCGCAGGCCCTCACAAAATGCTTGGGTTCGGAGTACGTGAACTACGGACTCACCGCTTGTGCGGCAAAACTGAATCTATCTCGCAATCTAACGAAGGAGCGAGTGCCCACCGTGTGGGCGAAGGCAGTGCGACCCCGCGAGATCAAGTCACCGCTATCTGATAGCATTCCAGTTACTATTCCGTTTTTCTTGGACTTAATTGCCTGGAGGCCATAAAGAAAGTGAACCACGACCAGCCGTCAATCTCGTCCCATTTCTATCAGTTGGCTCACGAAATCACGCTGTGCGTAAACCTCGCAATCACTGTCGTGGCGTTCATATTCCTATTCCAGCCGAGCCCTGTCGCGTCAGCCCTACTCCGAATGGACGTTTTCCTTAGTAGGTCATTCCATATCATCAGTGCTACGAGCGTTCCAAAGGATTACTTTACGGCTGGCTATTTTGCCTTTGCGTTACCTGCAATAGCGCTCGCCGCTGGCTTAGTGATATTGCTGAGGGCGTTTTGCCCCGCTGCGTTCCGCACCAGATTTCTCATATCTTTCGGCGGATTTTCCGCCATGGCCGCGCTCCCGGTGTACTGGCTAAGTTCAACATATGTGTCGACCCACAGATACGGCTGGAGTCTGTTTCGTGCGGTCCAATTCTATGAGCTATTTGGGGCCTCCATTTGGTTATTGCTTTTGCTCCGGAGAAAGCGGCCATATCCGTTCTGGTCCAACATTTTCGCCATCCTCCTGCACTTCACCTTTTGGTTTCGGCAATTCGGAACCTTCCATGCATTCAGCGGAGCATGGGGACCAATACTCCTCCTGCCCGTTGTTGGTCTCGTCGCAGCCCTTGCTTGGGCACTTTATCTTCGAGAAGTAGCGCGAGAGCAACTTTCCGGGAGTGTCCTGAGATGGAACACGGAGAGCGCGCCCACTGACTGACCCGTCGTACGATAGAAGTGCCGGGGGGGTGGCCCGATACATTTTCCTAACTTCTTGAGTTACGAAATCGATCAAGCCACGAGCGCTCATCTTCTCGCCGGAACTAAGAAACCCGGAGGGTGCCCCTCGCTTTTTGTACCTGGGTCTTGAGGTTCCTTCTCGTCTTATTCTTCCCTATTTCTTCCCCATATTGAGCCCTTCGACTTTGCACACTTTCCCAGGGCCATATCAAATTAGTTAGCCCCCGCCCAACCCCTTAGGCTATCCGTTAGGTGACACAAACCCGCGACAGATCTTCCGACCCTATCATCAAGAAGAATGCGGACGAGACGCTTGCCATCCTGATGAATGACAAACATGGGAGGCCTTCGCGGTAGAAGCTGTAAGTCTAATCCTGCTTCGCCATCCAGCGGCTGACTGAGCGCTGGGGGCGCGATGCTTCGCAACCGGGATGAACATATGCGAGGGTCATACGCTCGATCTCAGTAAGTCACCCTCGCCTGTTGGGCCGCGGGAAAAACCATGTACGCGTTTATTGGTCCTCGCAGACGGGTGATCACGAATTCAACGCAAGGGCATTGGATTGATCTGTTGTACAACCATTTCACGTAGCGCTGTCACAGCAGCAGCCAGAATTCAGCGAAGTCCGCAATGGAGTGATTTCTTTACGAAAAAAAAGCCAAGCCCGAAATCACCCATGAGCCATTTGAAACTCGAGCACGCACAAAAATCGACGCCGCTTTCGCGTACATCGATGGGTGTGTTGCCAGCAGCTTGAACGATGTCCGCGTAGACGTATGCACGATGGGCATGAGCAAGATCGCAAACCGCCTTCAAGTCGTATTGAAATCCGTTGTCCATGGCAACGAGCGATATTTCGATCAATTTTGTTTTTTTGTCGACCACCCGCTCCATGTCTCGCAAGTCGATTCGCCAATCGTGCGGCTACACGATACGGAGGTCCAGTCGATTGCGCTTCTGCAAATCTGAAAGCCAAAATTGAGGGAGCCGATCAGCGGCACTGATTTTCGTTCCTCGGATTTAGTGAAACGTCAGGAATCGAGAGTGCCGACAGCGGCCCCGCTACGGTCATTACTCTTCATGAATTTGTTGGGCCAACAATCTTGCGGGAGGAGAGGCGTTTCAGAGGCTATATCCACAGTCAGAATACGAACGGACGTGGCACGCGGGAATCAGGTATTTCCTGTAGCTCGTATGGATGGATTCCACGTGTCCGGTTACGCGACTTATCATCCCGTTGTCGCTGCCGATTCTGCGAAAGACTTAACTGCCACGGCCTCGTCGTCCATGATCTCAAAGACGGTATACAGCCTTGTAATTTGCATCAGATCGTGAACCTTATTCGTGAGGTGGAGCAGCTTCAGTTCTCCATCTTGCTTCCGCGCGGTCGTGAAAGCACCGACCAAATTGCCCAAGCCTGCGCTGTCGATGTAATTGACATCTCCGAGATTCAGTACAATCTTCTTGTGTCCTTTGGCTAAGAGGTCGCAAACCAGGCCGCGCAGTGCAGCGCTCTCCGCGGCGAACACAATCCGGCCGCTGATGTCCACAATCGTCACGCCACCTACTTGTCGAGTGTTTGCAGTCATGTGCATTGGCAACCTCCTAAGCCACTTCAATGCTCGAAGACTTCACCCTTACGACGCGATTCTTATCGCGTGCCGAAAGCTTTCCGTAACGACGGGGGCACTTCCATTCTCCCGTTGTAGCTACAGTCCGCTGCCCGGCATCGTTAGTTTTTCACCGGGCGGAGTAGCGACAAGTAACGCTAATTGCGATTCGGGGACGGTAAACTGCGCAAAACCGCAGTCCAAGCAGAATGAGAGCTTCGGATATAGCATGACGCCGGGATTGTCTACATTTTTGAGACCGCTATAGTGGACTAACATCTCAGTGGAAAATTCTACCTGTTTGATTGAGGCACATACCGGACAAGACATAACTCCTCCGTTTTAACAGCCAATGCCAGTTGGGACATACAAGTAACTAGTCGAGGGCAACCTGGCGACAGGAATGCCACTTCGAAAATTGGGATAGCGTGACGTTGAACTCAGCGGGACTTAAAGAGGCTTGGGCTACGTTCGGAGATCGGAGTGAAGGATGAAGAGCTTTGAGGGAACCAAAGCCACTATTGCGACTGGGCTCAGAAGCGAGGAAAGTAATTCAGGCGCTGGGCTGTCGAAATTTATATCAGTGATTTGTCGATGGCTGCCCGAGAGTGAGAGAACGAGCGAGTCCACGGTAATTGTTTTGCGGATTGTAAAATCGTTTGTGGTATCGTCCGTCAGAGTTAAAAATTCAGGAAATTCCATGGTAACAATCACACACAGCAGTAGGACGACTACCGGTGGAACAATCAACTTGCCGATAAGTGTCCGTCTGCCTGCCACTTGCAACCTATAAGGTTATACACTTCCTCCGGGAAAAATGGGAACTGGCAAAAGTAACAGTGCCCTACTACGCGGGCTCGGCTCCAACACTGGTTCGCCAAAACTTCAGCCTGGACCAAAAACAGGGCGGTTCCTGGTAGAGTAGGCCTGTATACGATTATCGCTCGATACGGCATGAAGACTAAGACTCTGAAGGGCACGAACCCGAGTGCGCGCGGAGCGCACATATATAAAGGACCGGCGGAAAGTCGGTCCGGACTAGGCGGCTCGATCGTAACGATGGTGCAGCCCGCCGATTCGCTCCTGGGAAAGAATCCGACCTGAAGCCACGGAACGAGTCCTCCCCTCAGGTGTCCCCTTCTCAAGTCCGAGATGCGTACGGTCCTCATGATGGTAACGAACATACCCAATCGCTTCAGATGGCGTTCATTCAGCGCAACCATGTGGTCCAGCAGGTCTCGTCTGCAGCTTCCCACCCACCCACCGCTCCGCGACGCCATTCTGCCATGGACTCCGGAAGGAAGTTCGCTTGGGAATGATCCTTGTGGCTTGCACCGCTGCAATGACCTCGAACCCAAACTTCTGGTCACGATCAAAGATCAGGTATTTGTGAGAGGCCTCAAATGGAAACGCCTCCCGCAACTGCTGGATGATCCAAGCGCTCCTCGGATGCTTCGTGACGTTGACGTGCAGGATTCGTCGACGATCGTGGCTGATGACGAAAAAGCAGTAGAGCACGCCGAACGTGATCGTTGGCATAGTGAAGAAGTCCATCGCCGCAATGGCCTCGCGATGGTTTCGAAGGAAGGCCAGCCAGTGCTTGCCCCGGTCAGAGTCTTTCGGCGCTTGTTTCCTCCAACGGGAGATGGTTCTCTCGGAAAGGTCAAAGCCGAGCATGAGGAGTTCGCCATGAATCCGCGGCGCTCCCCAAGTTGGGTTCTCAGCGACCATCCGAAAGATCAACTCCCGAACCTCCTTTGGCGTTTGTTTCCTTCCAACCTGCCTCCGGACTCTGGAAATTAACCGCCAGTACATACGAAAACCACTCCGGTGCCAGCGGACGACGGTTTCCGGGTGACGATGATGAGGGACTGTTTCCAAGCCGACCAGACCCGCCGAGCAACCACCCAGAAGAGCTTATCGAAGAGGCCGAGGCTCGGGCGAGGATGTCGACGCTTCAGCGCGACGAGTTGTTGACGCAAAGCAAGATTCTCGAGAAGGAGACTTTGCCGTCCGCGAAAGGCGCGTACCAGCATTCCGAATAAGAGCCAGACAAAGCAAAACATGATCAGGATCTATAACAAATCGGTGTTGAGATGGCACCAGCTATGTTATTGATTTCACGGTGGGCTGGAGTTTTGGCGAACAACAGCGGTTCGATTGCGACTTACGCCACGAATGTGCCGACACTGGAAATTCCGGTCTGGCAGCTTGTGTTCGTGAACGCCAGAATCTTCTTCGTCGGTACCGACGATGTGACAGCGGACGCAAAGGCCGAAGCGACTCGCGACATCAATCAAGGACTTGAGGCAGGTTGGCAGGGATTCGACCTCGCGGAAATCGTGCCCTTGGCTCAAATAGCACGCGCCCATGAGTTGGTCGAGCATCCCTTGAAACCGGGCCGCGTCATCGTGGCAGTTGCGACGTAGCTCCACCGAAATCGAAAGTCAGACTTGCTGCAACCGTCCTGACGCCCGAGCCCGGAACGATCATCGGCCTTCGACGATGCGAAAATCCCTTTGCGCGGCGTTATCGAACACTTTGAGCGCTGGCTTGTACAAGTCACTTTCATACGCGGTGATCGCCTTTTCTAGGTTCTCGAACTCGACGATGACAACCGACTGATCTACTCCCGCCTCGTGGGTCTTAGTAGGCTTGCCTCCAACGATCACACGACCTCCCAAGACTTCCAGCGCGGTCGCCGCAAGCTTCGCATATTCGGAAACAGCGGCCGGATTCGACACCGACCTGTAGCACACCACCCAATATCCCTTCTTTGCCATCGAGTCCTCCTGATCCTCGTGGGCGCTGCACGCTTCTCAACGGCACGTGTGATTCTCGCTCTGCCAGCGCAACAATGACAGTTCCGTCTGCGGTAGAAGGAAGCGATTTGAAGCAATCTAGACCCCTCTACTACATCTCCGCCGTGTCAACCTACCACGCATACAAAGGAGAAGGACTTAGATCGTATCGAACATCCTCTCTACAATCGTTATACACGTTTCACAGGTAAGAATCACAGGTAGGAATCGCAGGTTGCATTTTGGTCTGTGCTTGCCGTTTTCCTTCGGAAGGAATCTTCTCGGATGAGGTCCTTACCGTCCGGGCCCCAGTTCAACCTCCGGTTTGCTCGTTGACCGACCGCGATCGTACCCCGAGAACCGCTTTGCAACGCCCCGGTTCCGCTGTGGCGGGGATAGACTCGCGCGTGGACAGCCGAGGGCGTTGGCTAAGCGCGAATCGGCTCCTCACATCAAATCATCAAGCTTCAGGGTCTGGCTTCCGCCTTTCCACGAAGCCTCAAACTCCTTCTGGACAAATCCTGCGTCATACTCGCGCTTCTGCTGTAGCAGGACCTGATGCAGTCCCCACAAGGATCGCGGATTTCGCGGATTCCGCTCCAAATCAGCGCGGAAAATCTTTTCAGCGCCAGTCGCGTCCCCGCTCATCAGCAGAGCCGCGCCTAGCGATTCGCGGACCGGAAAAAACCAGTCCGCCGGCTCGTCATACTTCAACGTGTCCTGAATGGCGACTGCCTTGCGCAGCATCAGGATTGCACCCTCATTGTCTTTCCTTGCCACAGCCAGCTTTGCGCCCAGGACATTCTTCGCGATCTGCAGAATGTCCTTGGTCTTGTTATTGATCGGCATCTGGAATATAAGATTCGGTGGGGTAGCCGCTTCCGCGTCGGCTACAATCTTGTATTCGGCCTCCGCCTCACTCAGCTTGCCCGTGCCCGCCAAGGCCATGCCGCGCGCGAAGTGCCAGAAGACCGTGGTCGTCTTGAGGGCAGGATCAGGCTGCGGCATCTTCAGAATTTCAGCCCAGTAATGAAAGCGTACTTCCACTGCGATGGGAATCGTGGTGAAGCCTTCCAGCGGAGGCATCTCCTTCACGTGAGGGGCCACGTTAGCCATGAGCAGCTCAGCATTTGTTTTTGACTCCGCATAGTTGCCATTCATCGCCGCGCACATGGCAATAAAGTGCAGGTTGTGGCTGTAATACATCATTGGATAGATGCCTTGCACTCCGGTTTCTTTGATGTAGGCGCGGTCCACTGCAGCAGCTTGCTGGTTGGTTATAACCGCAGCTTCGTAGTCGCCGGTGCGAATGTAGATGTGTGCGGGCATGTGAACAATATGTCCCGCGCCAGGCGCCAGCGCAGCCAACCTGTTCGCTCCGGCTAGAGCCCGTTCGGGGTTGGGCGAAGCCTCCACGGCATGGATGTAATAGTGGATCGCGCCCAGATGATTGGGATCGCGCTTCATCACTGACTCCAGCGTGGACACGATTTCATCCGTACCGGCTTCCGGCGTGCCATCGACATGCCACAGTCCCCAGGGATGCAAATTCATTCCAGCCTCAGCAAAAAGCGTGGCGGCGTCCAAGTCGTCGGGGAATTCGGCCACCAGTTGTCGCATCGCATCCCGATAGTTTTCCGCCGCTCTTCTCAGATCGGAATTTGCGTTCGTGGGAAAGCGCTTGGCCAGCGCTTGAATGTAGGCCTGATCGCTGGACGAAGCGGCCACAGAAAGATCGATGGCCTTCTGCACGGCCTCGTGTGCTTGCTTGTATCGGTCGAGATCGGCTGGATCGTTGTAGTTCGGTCCCACAGCCTCGGCAACGCCCCAGTATGCCATGGCCAGTGCAGGATCCAACTCCGCAGCGTGCTGAAATGATCGTGCCGCTTCGTCGTGGTTGAAGGCGTAGATGAACCGTAACCCTTGGTCAAAGAATTGTTGCGCCTGAGGATTTTTGGTGGAAACCGGGTGATGAAGATCCCCCAATCCGGACACAAGGGTGACCGGACGAGTCTGAGCATGCGAGTCTTCCTGGTAAGGTGCCCCCAAGCACAAAAGCACTCCACAGATAAAGTGTGCCAGAATTCTCATCTGCTTGTCCTTCTCAATTCAAAATCATAGGCGGGCGGTCAAAAGAGAGTCACAGGGAGACACGCCCTTTTCCAAATTGATACACCTTATGCCACATGCAGACTGCTTGCCATGAATCGGTCGACCCAGTAATCGCTCTTCGTCACCAATAAGGAACAGTCATCCCCGACGAATAACCGAGCGTTCGAGCCTAATCTTTGTCATCGTCTCGGTCGTCGCCTCGCTCACGCATCGCGTGTCTCGACACGTAATCCGCCACAGCCCTACCCAGCGTATTTGCACGCACGCAGCTGGTTCGGAAGTGAATGCCGCCAAACACGCGCGCATCGGCGATTTCCGCCACCGCATCCGAGAAACTCGAAAACGAACGAGTGCCCGGACGTACATCCGAGGTGACGCTAAACGCCGTGTTCTCTCCGAACGCGGCGGCGAGGATGAACGCGGCTGAACCACTCACCGTGGAATGGCCCGACGGGTATTCAGGATGGGCTGGAGTACCTGCCGGAAAGAAGTCCAGCCACGGCACCCAGGTCGGGTCGGCATCCGCGGAGGTGAGACCCGCTCGGATCGCGGTGATCGGCCGCCAGAAAACATAGCGGTACTTGCCATCCCAGCACGCGATTGCTGCGTCGGCCATGGTGACATTCAGCAGAGCAAATAGGTGCGCGTTCTCGGTCAGACTCCATTGGCGTGCTGCGGCAAGCTGCGCGGCGATACGGTTCCAGTAAAGTGGAGTGTTCCCTGCCCAAAAAAGTGCGAGCTCCGATTCATCCGGCGTGCGCCCCGAGCCAGAGAAGATGCCCATAACCTTTAGTTCGTTGAGATCTGCAGCATACTCCGGACTGTTGAGGGCCAGTGGCGGCGGCAAGCGGAACTGCGATGGTCGCGTCAGTACCCACGGCGTCATCGAGGCGTACTGCGGCCCCGCGCCTGATGCGTTAAGCAGCGGCGTCGGGCGCCAAACGCCCACGGCAGCCGGTGTTCCGACGATGCCCAACACACCTTCGAATGGCGGCGGCGGGGGCGCGTTTCCGTCGGTCAACCTCCAGGCCCAGATGGCGTCAGCAACAGTTTGTCCCCAAGTGACACCAGCAGCAATGGAATTAGCCTTTTCGGTTAGCGCGAGCTGCGCGAGCGACGCATTCAGCTGAGAGGTAAGCGTCGCGCTCTGCGCCGGATACAGGTTTACAAGACTTGCGTAGGCAGCCTGAATCGCCGCTGCGCGTTGCGACGCGTGGGGCGGCGCGTCCGGTCTTACATGCAGCGGTCGGAAGCGTGGGTCGATGCCGTTGACCGCGTCGAATACCGATGCCGACACTATTGCAACGACGCGGCTAGTCACCAGCGGACTGCTGCCGCCCGCGATGACCGTGGTGTTCATGACGCCGATCCACTCCAGCACCGGGTCTTGCGTGGTCGCCGACACCAGTTGGGGACTAGCAGCGAGGAGTGCCAAAACCAACATCAACGTTGCGCTCCGAATAGTCGGGCCAACCCTACGCCGAGCGAAGATCTGAAGCGAACTCAAGTTAAACCTGAATCGGTTACGAATCATGTGCCCTCCTGAGGCGTAAAAGCAGCATTGTTGCGGGCTGGCGGACAGTCTGCGGTGACCTGGCAAACGCTCGTCAGCAGGAATGCGCTACCGTGGAGTGCCACCTCGTCAGTAGTAGTGACGAGTTTGGTCGCTCTCGGCTACTCGACCCACGGGGAGTACCGATCGCGACGACGCAATAGGTCCACCTGCATGGATCGCTCGTATCGGCATCCTGGGACTGGCTGCGTTGTGGCGCAAGGTGCAAAGAGGGGCAAAGAGAAGCAAAATGGGCTAGCTGCGGCTTTTTTCGTCTGATCGAGTAGTTGCCAAGGAAACAAACAGGTGTGATACTTCTTCCACTTAGCAGGAGCACCCAGGTCAATGTCTGTCGTGGCCACACTATCCTCCAAGACTGGTGCGGATACCCGGAGTCGGCGTCTAGAATCCTGGAAGGAGATTGCCGCCTATCTGGGGCGTGACGTTACGACCGTCCGCCGGTGGGAAAAGCGTGAAGGGCTGCCAGTCCATCGACTCCAGCACAGCAAGCTCGGGTCGGTCTACGCCTACGCAACGGAACTGGATGCATGGCGCAATGAACGGGCCCCCGCGGCTGCAACGGGTGCTCCAGGTACGTCCCCTGTGTCAGAGGTCGTCCGAAGTGGTGTTGCCACACGCGCAACGGCTGTTCTCGCAGCGCTAGTGTTGGCATTAGTCGCTAGCCTGATATGGATTTTGCGCGACCGGATCGCCGCACAACCGGCAAGCGCCAACGGAGGCATCCGGTCACTCGCCGTTCTTCCACTGCAAAACTTCTCCGGCAATCCCGAGCTGGACTACCTCTCCGATGGCATGACGGAGGCCCTGATTGCCCGGCTTTCGACAATTCACGCCCTGCGTGTGATCTCGCGCACTTCAGCGATGCAGTTCAAGGCCACTCGGAAGTCTGTGCCTGCGATTGGGAAGGAACTAAACGTCGATGCGGTCATCGAAGGCTCGGTGCTGCGATCGGCAGACAAGATTCGTATCACGGTGCAGTTAATTCGGGCCAACGCGGACGAGCACTTGTGGTCTGGTACGTATGACCGTGAACTGCAGGACGTGCTGGCGCTGCAAAGCGATGTGACCCAGGGCATTGCGCGTCATATTGAGCTCGCGGTTACCGGCGCGCAAGAAGGCGCAGCCGTGGCCCCGCGTACGGTGGCACCCGAGGTCTACGAAGCGTACCTGAAGGGCCGCTTTGCACTGCATGAGAACAGCCGAGCCGGGCTCGGTGAGGCCCTTTTGCATTTCCAGGCCGCCGTCGATGCTGACGCCACGTTTGCTCCGGCCTATGCGGGCTTAGCGGCTACTCACTCTGCTCTCGGCCTCGTTTTCTACGGCGAGCCTCCTAGCGAGACTCGCCCAAAGACGGTCGTCGCCGCTCGGAAAGCATTGGAATTGGATCCAGAACTTGCGGAGGCTCGCGTACTGCTTGCAGACGCGCTGCAGAGAGACTGGCACTGGCCGGAAGCAGAGGCCGAATTCAGACGAGCCATCGAGCTAAGTCCAAGCAATGCGGGCGCTCACTCGGGCTTGGCCGATTGGCTACTATGCCAGGGACGGATTGAGGAAGCGCTGGCTTCGGCCCGACGGGCCCAGGAGCTCGACCCGCTGGCGTTTGACGGCGTTCAGGTCGGCTGGATCCTCTTCCATGCACGCCGCTACGATCAGGCCGTTCGGGAGTTGCGCACTGCGTTGATAACAGAACCTGAGGATCCGATGTCTCTGTGGTTTCTTGGCTTTGCGCTGGTCGGCGCCAGGCAGTTCGATGAAGCCATCCGTACACTTGAGAAAACGGCTTCCCTTTCTAACCGCAGCCCGGCTGTGCTTGGCGTGCTCGTGCATGCCTATGCGGGCGCCGGACGCCGTAAGGAAGCCCTACGGGTTCTCGGCGAGTTACACCGGCGCCGACAGAGGGGCTACGTCCCGCCAGCCGCATTCCTCAATGCTTACCTGGGACTCGGCGACAAGGAGGAAGCATTTGCATGGATGGAGCGTGCCGCCGAGGAACGATCGAACATCATGCAATTCCTCAAAGTACATCCATTCTTCGATTCGTTGCGCGGCGACCCGCGGTTTGCGGAGTATGTCCGTCGCGCGAACTTCCCGCCGATGCAACTAGCGGTAGCACCCACGTAGGCCACACAATGCCTCGGTATCCGGTACAACGGGCGCCGTCCATATATCGCAACCAATTTTGCGCCGCTCATCAGACCGCTGGTGACGCAGTAATCCTGGACGAGTGGTCGGCTAACTAACCGGAAGTGATCGTCGGACTCGTTTTGCTTTGCGGTTTTGTCCGAGGCTGTGCCTCGCCAAAACGTCGTACGCCCGCAGAATGAATGACTTGCGAAAAACTGGATTCAGATTTTTCCGCTACAATTCTTGCCATGATTGTGTCGCTCCGACATTTCCTCGGCTGGTTGGTCAGCGCTTTCCATTCCCGGGAGGACCTCGTCCTCGAGAACCTGGCTCTCCGTCGGCAATTGCTGGCTCTGCACGCGCAACAACCTCGCCGTCGATTAACTGCCCTGCACAAGCTGTTCTGGGTTGCGTTGAGAACGTTCTGGTCCGGATGGACCAAGCCGCTCATCTTGGTCACTCCTAGAACCGTCGTGAACTGGCATCGCGCGGGGTTTCGTTTGTATTGGACGTGGGTCTCCAGAGTCAGCCAGGTAGGAGGACGGAAGCGTGTCGGCAAAGAGGTCCGCCTTGATTTTCCGTATGGTAGCCGAGAATCCGACCTGGGGAGCACCGCGCATTCACGGCGAACTGCTCAAGCTGGGTTTCGAGCTCTCGGAAAGGAGTGTCTCGCGATGGATCCAGCGAGCTCCGAGAGATCCCGATTCCGTGAAGCGATGGCTGACGTTCCTCAGAAACCATCGCGAGGCCATTGCGGCAATGGATTTCTTCACCGTCCCAACGCTCACGTTTGGTGTTCTGTACTGCTTTTTCGTCATCGGCCACGACCGGCGGAAGATCCTGCATTTCAACGTGACGCGAAATCCCAATGCACTTTGGGTTGTACAGCAATTGCGGGAAGCATGGGCTTACAAACAGCCGCACAGATTCTTGCTATTCGACCGCGACGCAAAGTTTGGAGCCGAGGCGGTTTCGGCTGTGAGGGACATGGGAAGCGAGCCAACCCGAACGGCCTTTCGCAGTCCGTGGCAGAACGGTGTTGCGGAGCGCTGGGTGGGAAGTTGCCGACGCGACTTGCTGGGCCACGTGATCATTCTGAATGAGCGGCATCTCAAACGGCTGATGTCTTCCTACCTGCTCTATTATCACGAAGACAGGACGCATCTTGGACTCGCGAAGGACACGCCAGCGAGTCGGCCTACAGAAATTCGCTCTGCGCGAGAAAACAAGATTCAATCCTTTCCGAGACTCGGCGGGCTACACCATCGTTATGCGGTGGCAGCATAGATTCGAGAGCCATTTTGTGATGACCAAACGCTCTTGCTTGTAACCCGGCCGAGGACGGTTCATGTCTTCTGAGCGAGCATCTTTCGCCGGTCGACGAATCAGCCTGCAATCCCAAACCGAAGAGCTTGTGCCAAACAGGAAGAACTCCTTTCAATTTTAGGACACAACGATTTGGCGAACGACAGGAGCCGTGAGGCTCCCCCTTCGCCGTTTCGGGCTGGACTAGTTCTTCACATGTTTCGGTCAAGCGTCGGCTCTTAGGGCTGCGGGCACTTGCATAGGGACAATAAAGTTGCTGGCCAGAAGATACGCGAACAAATGTCCCAGAGGCGGCGCGCGACGCAGTTGGGCGCCGGAAACCCATCCATGAGCCTCGCTCCATTCCCAACCGGAGGCGGAAGCAGTGCTGAGCCATTCCCGCAGATCCGCGGCGGTCATCGGATACGCGTAAATACGGACGTTTTGCGCGAAAAGACGCCCCAGGGCCTCTAGACGGCTGCCTTCGAGATTGCCGTAAAAATCTTCAAACGCTCGTATGAGCAGCGAAAGACCTACAACGAATCGTAACGGGGCTTTGGTATAGCGATTGACCAGAGCGGTCATGTGATAGAGCTCGGCTTGCCGAAACAGCAGCACGTCGCTGCCCGTCGCGAGAAGCGCCTCTATGCGATGAAGCAACCCAGCCATGTCCGGAGCCGGCTCCTTGGGGGAGAGCGGAGCAACGGTCAGGCAGAAAAAACCGGCGGGCGCAGCGTGCCCCTCACCCAGCTCATTCCGAAACTCCTGAATGCCGGAAGCCAACAATCTCGCGTGAACTTGCGCGTGCGCCTGATCCACGTGGCCGAAGTATCCCGGCGCAAGCACGACCGCTTTCTTGTAGAGAGCCTCCGTTGGCGGGACGGCCGGCCCCTTCGAGGAGAAAAATACCGCCTCGCTGAGTCCCGCGGAAACCAAATGAGCCAGCAGGGCGGCGCGGTCCCAACTCTCGAATGCCGGCCCGCGAAAATCCAAATAGTCGATCTCGATGCGCTCCTTGACAACGTCTTGCGCCAAGCCTTCGAGAAAGGATTCCTCGCTTTGCAACCCATAGAACGCGGTGTAGATCAGATTTACGCCCAGAATTCCAATCGCTTCCTGCTGAAGCACATTGGAAGGATCGATCATATTCACGTGCAGCAGCAGGTCGTTGGGAGGGCCGCCCGGCTGCATCTGAAATCGGAGACCCACCCAGCCGTGCGGCTCGTTGGTTCCCGCGAAATTACGCGCCGATACGGTGTCAACAAACGAGAAGAAGCGAGTTTGCGGGCCACGCGTTTTGCTCAATTGCGCCAGAAGCTCGCTCCATTCGTGCTCCAGCATCGCCTCCAGTCGCTGCCGCGATACGTAGCGCGATCCGGAGCCGTAAAGGTCATCGCTGACTTCCTTGTCGTATGCGGAAATGGTCTTGGCCACCGTGCTAGAAGCCCCTCCGACTACCAGGAACCATCGCGCGACTTCCTGCCCAGCGCCGATTTCCGCAAAGGAACCAAACTTAGATGGATCAAGATTTAAAGTAAGCGCTTTGTGGTGAGTGTCCAGTTTTTCAGTAGAGGGCATAGCCAAGCTCCGCTCGAGCTCCTAGAGAAGGCGCAATCGTCCGCGACGACCGAGCAAAACTCGGCGCGCAAGGCGATTCTACCCGAGCCCATATCTTTGATTCGAAATTGCTAAAACCGCTACAACCTTTTTTCGCCCCGATGCCCGTCGATTGATCACTTCCTACAACCGACTTCCCGGTACCAACCCGGCCAACTTCCTCCAACCCCGTTTCTGGCCAACGCCCGGTTTGCCAACAATCCACCCGGAGGCCTCCGCAGGTTCCCATATGCTGAGGTGCCTTTGCGCGCAGCTTTGTCGGCGCGGACCCCACCAGAGCCAAACGGTTCAGCTGTTCCTCTTTGCTTTGCCTTGAGTCTTCCATCGCGAAGGAAACAAAACGCAGGTTCGGTGACGACGCGGCGCCAGCCTTCTCTCACCAGGGACCAAAGAGAATGACGGCCAATTTCCTTGACATTAAACGGCTATTTTCATAATGTCGCGGCCAGTCCTCGGGAACCCCAGGCGAGCGCGAACGAACGCGTCCTTAACGCAAGACGAAACCAGCCGACGTCTTCGGGAGAACCACCCATGAAATTCCGGATTAGAACACCGCACCTGCTTTGCAGGGTTGGATTCTACGTCGTTATACTTCTTTTAAGCATACTCGCATCTGGCCAAACCTTGGCGGCAGCCGATCCTGCCATTCCATCAGGGGACATACGCATCCACTACTTTAGGCCGGACGGCAACTATAGCGGCTGGACGATCTACGCGTTTGATAACACCACGGAAAACACCGGCAACTACGGCGGCGGGCCCGTGCAGGTGACGGGCACGGACAGCTTTGGTGTGTATTTTGACGTGGGAGTGACGACCGGGGCGCAAGAAGTGGGGATCATTATTCACAACCCGACGGCGCAGGGCGGGGACCAGAAAGACACGCCCAACAATTTGTTTGTCGATCCCGCGACGCAGGGGAATGAATACTGGGCGCACTCCGGGATTGCCAAGCTGTATACAACCGCGCCGAGCTTAACGAATCCGACCGCGCTGCTGCCCGGATATGTCCGTGTTCATTATCACCGTGTGGATGGCAATTATGCAGGCTGGACGATCTATGCCTTCTATGACACGACGGAGTACACGGGCGACTACAACAACGGGCTCGTACCTCCAACGAATTCCGATGCCTATGGAGTGTATTTTGATGTGGCTGTTATCCCCAATGCCCAGAATCTTGGGTTGATTATTCACAATCCCTCCGCGCTGGGCGGCGATCAGAAAGACCCGGGGCCGAACGAGTTCGTCGATCCGTCCACAGAAGGCTTTGAGTATTGGGGCTTCGCGGGGATCGGCAAGCTGTACAAGAGCCGGCCAAGTCTGAGCAATCCCACGGCGCTGTTGCCCGGGTATGCGCGCATTCACTACTACCGGCCGGACGGAGACTACGCGAACTGGACCGTTTATGCCTTTGAAGACACGGCCGAATATACCGGGGACTACAACGACGGACTGACCGGAGTGACCAGCACGGACTCCTACGGAGCGTACTTCGACATCAGCCTGATTCCCCATGCGCAGAACTTGGGATTCATCATCCACAACATCTCGACCGGAGTAAAAGACCCGGGGCCGAACATGTATCTGAATGTCGGAACGTTCACACAGGCATGGGCGATTTCCGGGAACGCGACGGTCTTCACTTCAACGCCAACCCCGACGCAGATCCTGGACAGTTTGCTCAACGTGGAGCAGGCCTACTGGCTCGATCGCCAGCGGGTGGCAATACAGCCGCAGTTCGCGCAGAGTGGGGATAGTTACGCGATCAGCTCGAGTCTGACCGGCGGACTCTCTGTGACCACAACGGGAATCACGGGAGGCACGAACATTCCTCTGACTCCGGGTGGAAGCCTGACTGCGGAGGAATTGCTGCGGTATCCGCAATTGAGCGGGTACGCCATTCTTCAACTACCGGCAACTACTACGGTTTCGAGCTTGCAAACGATTCTTGAGGGACAGCTCGCGCTCTCCGTGATCGGCTCGAATGGAACGTTGCAGTATGCCACAGGCATGCAGATCGCGGGCGTGCTGGATGATCTTTACTACTACCCGGGCAAGCTCGGCGTTGTGTTTCATCATGGAGAGAATGATTGGAGCGACTGGCCGGACGACGAAAACTGGGGAGTGAAGCTAAAGCTATGGGCGCCAACCGCGCAGAGCGTCTCGTTGCAAGTTTTCGATCACGAATTGGATACGACGCCTTCCGCTGTGATACCGATGCACGAACACAATGGCGTATGGGTAGCAGGCGGACCGGGCAGTTGGAAAGATAAATACTACCTTTATAGCGTAAACGTCTGGGTGCCGTCGGACGCAGCCGTGGACACGAATGTGACGAGCGATCCGTACTCCATCGACATCGCGTTGAATGGCGCCAAGAGCAGAATCAGCGACCTCGACTCCGAGGAGACGAAGCCCGCCGGCTGGGACGAGGATACTTCACCTGCGCTAAGAAGCTTAAGCGACATGAGCTTGTATGAGCTGCATGTTCGCGACTTCAGCGTGAACGACCTTACAGTTCCGTCGGCTCATCGCGGACTGTATGAGGCTTTTGACGACCAAAATTCCAACGGTATGAAACATCTTCGGTCTCTGGCCGCAAGCGGGCTCAAGGCCGTGCATATCCTGCCGTCCTTCCACTTCGCCAGTGTGAATGAAGACAAATCCACATGGATCATTCCCACCGGTCTGGCGCAATATCCGCCAGACGGCCAGCAGCAACAGGCGGCAGTTACGGCCAGCCAGACGAGTCCTGCGTACAACTGGGGCTATGATCCCGTGCACTACATGACGCCCGAGGGCAGCTACGCGATCAATCCGGATAACCGCGTGCGGGAATACCGGGTGATGGTGGATGGACTGCACAAGGCGGGGCTGCGCGTGGTGCAGGATGTGGTCTTCAACCACACGAATGCAAGCGGGGAAGGCCCCAACTCCAATCTCGACGAGGTGGTGCCAAATTATTATCACCGCCTGGATGCGAATGGAGCTCTGGAGACAGCTTCCTGCTGCCCGGATACGGCAAGCGAACACAAGATGATGGAAAAACTGATCATCGACACGCTGTTGCTGAATGCGCGGGAATATAAGATCGATGGATTCCGCTTCGACATCATGAGCTTCATGTTCACTTACAACATGCAAGATATTCAGCAGGCGCTGCAGGCACTTACTCTGGAGAAAGACGGCGTGGACGGAGCCAAGATCTATTTGTATGGAGAAGGCTTCAACTTCGGAGACACGGCGAACAATCAGATAGGGCCGAACGCCTCGCAGATCAACCTGTACGGATTTGGTATCGGCACCTTCAACGACCGCATCCGAGATGGCGTTCGCGGCGGCAGTCCGTTTACTGATGAGCGGGTGCAGGGCTTTGCCACCGGACTTTTCACCGACTCAAGCGACTTTACCAATGGCAGTCTTGCGGCGAGCCAGCAGCAAGCTCAGTTGCTGCAATACTCCGACTGGATCGATATAGGACTGACGGGAAATCTGCGTGACTACTCGTTTACGGACAGCGCGGGGACAACTGTAACGGGAGCCCAGGTGAGCTACAACGGGCAACCGACCGGATATACGAAGAGTCCGATTGAAGCGGTGAACTATGCTTCCGTGCACGACAACCAGGATCTCTTCGACGCGGTGCAGCTGAAGTCGAGCTTTGGCGACAGCATTGCCACGCGTGCCCGGAGGCAGGTGATGGGAATGAGTTTGGTAACCCTGGGGCAGGGAGTTCCCTTCTTCCAGGGCGGCGACGATCTGTTGCGCTCGAAGGACATGGACCAGAACAGCTATGACTCCGGGGATTGGTTTAACAAGATTGATTGGAGCGGCCAGACGGCAAATTGGGGGATCGGCTTGCCGATTGCGAGCCAGAACCAGGGGCAGTGGCCGATCATGACGCCGCTGCTCAGTAACCTGGCTTACACGCCACTTCCTGCGAATATTGCCTACAGTGAAGAGGCGTTCAGCGAACTGCTGAATATACGCTACAGTTCGGATTTGTTCCGCATGGCGACATTTGAGGAAGTGCAGCGGAATCTTAACTTCCTGAACACCGGGCAAAACCAGACGCCAGGGTTGATCGTCATGAAGCTGGATGCCAATGGCGGAAACTACGGAATCTACAAACACATCTTGGTGATTTTCAACGCGACCAATGCGGCGGTGACCTTCACCGACAGCCGGTTACAGGGCTTGGCTTTGCATTTGCACCCGGTGCAGCGAAACTCGAGCGATCCCACAACAAGACACTCGACGTTTAACTCCAAAGCGGGAACGGCTGCAGTTCCCGCACTCACTACTGCAGTCTTCGTGGCGGAAACCGAGTAGGCAATTGGCTGTCCACAAGCGCCCCCGGTCTGAACTCGGTCCGAATTGAATCGTTCAGATTGGTGCTTGTTGCCTTTTGCAAAAGTGATTTCATTTCAACGTATATACTCGTCTGTCAGAAAGCAAACTCTAGCTAAATCTGCAGGATTGGCACTGCTTCATCCCCAGTCAAGAGCTACCCGGAAGTTAATCGGGTCCAGTCCGCTTGTAGGAAGTTCGACCGGAAGGGTACCGGTAAACGCGCTTGTGTTTACGAATATCGGATCAACTCGCGAGCGGTCGGCTAACCGGAAGTGATCGTCGGACTCGTTTTGCTTCGCGGTTTTGTCCGTGGCGTCTGAGCGCAAGACTACAATTTATCGCTCGTCGAAACTCTGGTTGGCAAGGGTGATGGATTGCTGTTTTTTCCGCAGCAGCTGTCGCGCGAAGTTTTTTGCTCAGCCTGTCATTCGCCAGAACTCCGCGACGCCTCATTTTCTTCCATGTAGCATGTTACACGGCGTCTCTGCATGCTATTCATTGCAAAGGCGCTCTTAATTCTGGCGAGGGGCAAGTAGCTACCAAGCTCCCGACCTGGATTCGATTTCCATGGCCTGCTTCATCCAACCCTTAGCGAGCAGACAGTGCGATCTCCCAACTCTCCGTGATTCCCGGTGTAAATGAGATATTTTTTGTTTCAAAGACTAGGTGCAAGGGAATTGCTCCGCGATCACCTCGGCCTAGAGAATCGTCACCGGTTGCGTTGGCGGAAATCTGGAGTGGCCAGTCTGAATGAATGACTTGGACATCCAGCGTTACTCCGTTTGACGTGAGACGATCGATTCGAGCTCCGCTAACCCCCAGAGTTTCGAGATGGGCGTTGCGGGTCGGAATTGCCAGCCAAAGACGACGAATCTTCAGCGGCTTTGATGCAATCAGCGATTCCGCTCTGTGAAGGCTACTTCCCTGCAGGGACCAGGTGACCACAGACACGAGAGCCGAGTCCACTGTTTCTCCGGCTTTGGCTCCGGCCACTACCCAACGCTTCCAGACCGCAGTAACACTCTTGCCGTCAGCTGCAGGCCTAATCTCATCCGCACCGTCTGCTGGAGAGATGGTCCGGCCGTCTTCCAGTTCGAGAAAAGGAACAAAGCATGGGTAGATCTTCTCCACCGGCACAGCGAAACCAAGAAATCCATGAGGTGCGGGCTCATAGTCGGATGTTGCGGCTTTCGGTCCGGTCGCGAACGGCAAGGCAAAATGGAGGTCTCCATGGCGAACGACCCAAACTCCAAATTTGCGGCCGGGGCCGTTTCGGAAGTACTCGAAGCGTTCCACATCGGAGAGGCTCAGATGGGAGGGAAAGCTTTTGACGCCTTCCTTTTCCAATGCCTTCATGAACATCCGATGCGCGCCGATCACCTTTCCAAGAAAGGTCGTGGTTTGCTGCCATTCGCGTTCCTTCGTGATGTAGCTGTAGTCGCCTCGTCCGAACGCGAAGATGGACAGCAAGTGCGTCTCATCGTTGAAATCGCGCCGCAGCCAGGACCATGCGGCAAAATAGGCGGAGGCAAGCTGGGGAAGCGGCGCGGGTCGGAATTCGCCGTATTTTCCAAGAAAGGCCGCAATCTCCAGTGTGTCCATGTAGCTAATCGCGCCAAGACTTCGGCCCCAGGAATAACCGTAGCCGTCGGGCGAGAGTAAATCCCACCACAGTTTCATCTGCTCCTTGAGGGATGGAGCGATGGCCTTCAGGAGGTCTTCACGCCCTGCGAGTTCGGCTGCATCGTAGAGCGCTCTGGCGTACTCATTTGAATATCGGTCGTAACGGCCAGTAGGCACCGCATCATCAGCAAAAAGCGCTCCACCGGTGAATTGGGTTGCCGCCCGATTCAGGAGATCATCCAGTGAGGCGCGATCCTTGTTGAGACCGAGTTCGTAATCAATCGCCGCGATGCGTGCAGCGACGCCAAAATAATTTTCTGGGAGGTGGATTAGTGTATGAGTCTTTGCATCATAAAATCGGCGTGGATCAAGCAAGGCAAGATAACTGTTCCTCTCTTCGGAAGACAATCCCTGCCACAACGCATTGTTTTTCAGATCCGTCCCGAAACTTTCGAGGGCCATTGCCGCATAAAGCTGAGCCCAGGTTTTTCCTCCTTGGCGCAATTCAATCTGCGCCATTTTTCTAATCATTTGCGGAGCATCATGGCCCGCAATCGTTTTTGTCCCCGCAAATTCCGAATAGGCGCCGAGGGTTCGCATGAACGTCCCCCAGGAGAATTCTCCAGTCGTCAACGCACCAACGACGCGGTCGGGAGGAGGGTCAAGAGTCTTGATATCGGCAACGTGCGCCGTCACCTCCTTCTGCAGAAAATCTCGGACTTGCCGATCGAGGTCCGAAGTCTGAATTTGCGGCTGGTCAGCTTGCATTTGTGCGAACGAATCGCAACTGATAGAGAGCAGACCCGCGAAAACTAGTACGAGCATTTTTGCCGCATGGCGTATTCTTTGTCGCATCATGTAGTCGATCAACTTTTCGAGGACGAGCCCCTCGCTTCCGACGGCAGTAGGTTTAGCGGACGAGCCCAAAAACGGCTCAACGGATGTAGTCTTCCCTGCACGGCGTGAACACATCAACCACCAGCGAATCTTCCACCGCGGACGCCCCATGTTCCACGCCGCCGCGCACGACAAAGGTATCACCCGTTCGAACGTCAACTGTCCGTCCATCGCAAGCCACCTTGAGGTGCCCATGCACCACATAGACGATTTGTTCGTGCGGGTGGCTGTGCACCGTCCCTACCCAGCCTTTCATCATCTCATGCTCGGCAAGAAACAGTTTGTCGTTGTAAGCAAGCACGCGGCGTTTCAGCCCACTTTCCGGTTCTGATTTCTTGCCATCTTGGTGCGCTATCACCACGAAGTCAGGAAAAGCTTTTGTCTGCGCGTCCATTTTTATTCTCCAATCCATCCAAACTGCCCATCACCCAACATGAACTCTTTTTACTCTCACGCACTATGCATGCGATTTACTCAGCGTGCCAGCCAACCACCGTCCACGGCAAGAACATGTCCATGCACATAGTCACTGGCGGATGAGCACAGGAATACCGCAGCACCCGCTATATCGCCCGGTTCCCCCCAGCGGCCCGCAGGAATCCTTTCCATAATCTGACGACTACGGACAGGATCGTTTCGCAAAGTGGTGGTGTTGTCCGTTGCCATATATCCCGGTGCAATCGCGTTCACGTTAATGCCCTTGGCAGCCCATTCGTTTGACAGGGCTTTCGTAAGCTGGGCGACACCACCTTTTGCCGCTGCGTACGCCGGGACCAGAACTCCACCTTGAAACGAAAGAAGAGAAGCAATATTCACGATCTTGCCTCCTGCGCCCCTCTCGATCATCCGCCGCGCGGCAAGCTGCGACAGGTGAAACACTGCCGTCAGGTTCACGGCAATCAGTTCATCCCAGAATTCCGCGGAGTACTCTGCGGCGGGAGCCCTTCGAATCACTCCTGCGTTGTTCACAAGAATGTCGATGGAGCCAAACTCCGCGACTGTCTTTTCGATGAGATCGGCGGGCGCCTTTGCATTCGCCAAATCCGCGGCAAAGTAAAATGTCTTGTGCTCCGCCGCGCGAATCTCGTCGCAGGATGGTCCCGGCTTCGGATCTCGCCCATGGCAGCCCACATTCGCGCCGGCCTCTGCCAGGGCCACGGCGATGGCGGCGCCAAGGCCTCGGTGCGAACCCGTCACGAGGGCATTCTTGCCGTTCAAGGAAAACGCTTCAAGGTTCATCGGGTCACTCTGGTCTTATTTGTGTGGGCTTTAGCCTTAGACTCAACAGGTGGTTCTGAACCGCGCCGTTAGGTCCGGCTCTGTTCCCCATAACCGGGCGAGATCGCCTACTTGCGGCCCAGTTCGAGTCCAGATCCACCTTGTTGAAACCCTGGCTGAATATTCACAACACCAAACTGACGGTCCTCGACCTCGCGATGCGCCGCCATCGCCCAGAGAAAAGCGATTCGGTGGCCCGGCACGGAAACGTTCGGGTGATACCCGCTTGGCATTAATACCGCGTCGCCGTCGCGCACCACCGTAACCAATTCCGGATACTCTGTGTTGTTGTAAACCAACTGGATTCCGTAGGCTGGCTCCGGCATGTCGAAGTACACGTAAATCTCTTCCAGCATTCTTGCGTGCTCGTGTGGCGGCCAGCTCGTCCAATTGCCCGGATCCGAGTGCGTAAACCCGGCCACGAGGCGTCCTGCTTCGACATTCTTTGCGATTAGCATGTTTAGCTGCCGCGATGAACCCGGCCCGCCCGCGCTGAACTTCATTCCCGGGTCCTGGGAAGTCTCCGCGTAGCGCACCACCTTAAGTGGATATTTGCCTTCGACATCCGAAGAAAACTCCGCGATGTCCGCTTGGCTCTTTGTCGATACTTCGACATGAGAGTCTCTCGGAATGTAAATCGCGTCGTACTGGCCGAGTTCGAACTCTCTTCCACTCACCCTCACCGTGGCCCTGCCGGAAAGAAGGATCAGCCCAGTTTCGCGATCCCCGGTGGCAAAGGAAACACTGGGTGTCGTGGAATCGAGCCTAATGCGTCCGTAGGCAAGATGTCGCATCGTGCTGTTTTGGGGCGTGACCGAGATGTGACGCCCCACCTTGGCATTAGTATTCCGAAATACCATTTTCTCTACGGGTTTTGCAGTATTGGTGTTCATAGTTCCTTTAAACACATAATGTGTTTCCTCGACTAGCTTGAGACTAACAAGTTTGCATGCGGCTCCGGGTTGGGCATTTCATGCAGCCGGGAACCAGAAGCGTTTTTCCCAGCTGCCTATGACGCAGGAAAACCGCCTCCAGCAACACGGTCCGCATTCAGAAGGTCAGACGAAGGCCCAGCTGAAGCTGGCGCATGGCGCTCGCTGAAGTGATTACTCCGAATGTGGCGGTGCCGACAGTGGCGCCCGGAGCGTTTAGGCTGACCACGTTGAAGACGTTATAGGCGTCGGCGCGCACCTGCAGATCCAAGTGCTCCCTGAAAACAAAGTCGCGCGAGATCGCGAGGTCCACGTCTTTGAACGTGGGGCCACGGAGCATATTGCGCCCAGAGTTTCCATTAACGGCTATGCCGTTCAACAGATTTGCGGCATTCTGCGAAAACGCAGCGATATTGAACCACTCGGCCGTAGTGCGGTTGCTCAAGGCCGGGTTCTGTCCAGGCACAAGCTCGGCTCGCTCAGTGGAACTGTTGCCGGTTAGGTTGGCGTCCTTGCCATTGAGAACGGTAAACGGAAAGCCACTATGGATGTTGACGATTGGGGAGATTGTCCACCCATTCGCGAATCCGCGCGCCAATAAACTGTTCCCGTGGTAGTAATGCAACTGCCACACTAGCGAGGTCACGAATTGATGGGGAAGATCGAAATCCGCCGGGCCGCGTTCCAGGCCTAGATGAGTCATGTCCTCCGCGCCGCCCTGCGTGGTGTTGTTGTCGAGTTGGACGCTGTCAAAAGTTTGGCTAAAGGTGTAGAAGGCGTACAGCGTCAGACCGTGTGTCATTCTCAGCTGGGCTGTTGTCTGTAGACCGTTGTACGACGCCGTTTGATTGGATTGCACGAGTAGCACAGTGCCATACGGACTTCCCGGCGTCTTGCAAGTGGGGACGCCCGTATTGTCGATCGGTCGGCGTGCCACGATATTCGCGCCGGCGCTGGTCGCGCACGCGGGCGCGAGAGCGCCGGTCGCGGGAGCGTTAATGTCCTGTGCGAAGGGCAAATCGTGGGCGAGACTGCCAACGTATGCCGCAGACACGCTGAAATTCGAGGTGACCTGCCGCTGTACGGATAGATTGAACTGATAAGTGTACGGCCATTGGAAATTCTTCGCGAAGCCGAAGAAGGATCCTCCCGGAGTGAGGAACTGCGGCGGAACGAACGGAAACGGATCAATACCGCTTACGCCGCTGCCGCTCCCGGTGGCACAAGTTACCGTCGGACCAAGCGGCGCGCCCGAGGCATTTTTCGCCACTAGCTTATTATACGGGCAGGAAAGCGTCGCTCCCTGCGGCACCGCGGTTAAGCCGGAACCTGTCACTTGCTGTGTGACATTGGTGAATGTGAAGCGCACGGCGGAAGGCTCGAAATTGGTGACCGTGTTCCATTCGTTGCCTGACACACTGCCGTAAAACACTCCAGCGCCGGCTCTGATCGAAGTTTTACCGTCGCCGAACGGGTCCCATGCAAATCCGACTCTCGGTGAAACATGATGCCACCGGACAGGTACGATGCCGCGCGTGATGTCCGGATCGCCATAGAAGAGGGCGCCCTCCGGAGCAGCCGGGATCGCCGTTGATTGCTCCCCCACCTGGAAGCTGGTCCCTCGATTTAAGGGATCGGTGGGCGGAGTCTGAATATCCCAGCGCAAACCAAGGTTGAGAGTTAGGCGCGGGACGATTCGGAAGTTGTCCTGGACGAAGAGCCCCGTGCTCCAACTGTTTGTGTAGCCGGTCACCGGGGCATCCTGCGAGACAGACGTCGGCAGACCCATCACGAAATTCGCGAGCGCAGGAACCGCAATGGTTTTGCCCGACACGGCATCCTTTATGTTCGTGCCATTGAAGCCAAACACACCGTAATTGTTCAACAAGGTTTGCTGAATGTCCTTATCGAGAGTTTCTTCACCTCCAAAAGAAATCGAATGTCGGCCGCGGGTGTGGCTGACCACGTCCCGCACGGAATAAAAATTCGAGCCGGCGACTGGCCCCGCGATGGCGCTCGCTGCCGTAAAGAAACCCGTCACGGAGATCTGCGGCAGTGATGCCGGTCCTTGGACAGTAAATTCCGAGCCAAGATCGCCCAGGGATGTCCCAGGCAGGTTTAGTCTTCCAGCCACATTGCGCGTGTAGCCAAGCCAAAACTGGTTCGTCAGATTGGGCTTGGCCGTCCAGGTATCACTCACATTCACATTTTGCTGGCGCCATGTAAATTGCTGCACGTCCCAGGGGATGTTGCCGTTGGGCTGGCCGGTGGTGGAATTCAGCGGAGGGACCTCATTGTTACCGCTGGTGTAGAAGTAGCTTCCGCTCAGACGTTGGTTGCTGGTCAAATTATGATCCACCTTGATCAGAAACTCATCCGTGTTGTACGGGCTAGGGGCGACCGCTTGGAAGGCGCCAGCGCCCGCCATGGGAACATTGGGAAAAATGCTCGAACTGAACAGTTTTTGGGCAACGGGATCAAGCAACGAAGAACAGATCACCGTCGGCGAACCACAGGTGTACTGGCTAGGCAAGGAACCGCCCGCAGGGAGGAGGGCAGCCATATTTCCTCCAGCCTCCTCCGCTGTTGGCAACGTAGCGCCAGTGAATAGGAAACTGCTGAGCTGGCGCAGACCCTGATAGGAGCCGAAAAAGAAGGTCTTGTCCTTTCTGATGGGGCCTCCGAAGGTCCCGCCGAATTGCTGCCGCCGTAGAGGAGGAGTACCAACAGCCGAATTCCAGGGAGCAGCATTCAGCGCATCGGTCCGCCAGTAGTCGAACAGCTCGCCGTGATAGGCGTTCGTTCCGGATCTTGTAATCACTGTTATGACGCCGCTGGACATTTTTCCATACTCCGCGTCGTAGTTGTTCGTTTCGACGCGGTATTCCTGAATGGCATCTGGATTGGGAAGAATGTTTCCCGTGTTCCGCAATCCCGTCATGTTGATGCCCCCGTCGAGGTAATAGCTCACCGATCCGGCCCCTCCGTCCACGCCCCCATTTATGAAAGTTCTCTGCTCCGGGTATCCAAGAGTTATCACTGGATTCGGCTGGCCCGGATTAAAGCTGCTGTTCTGAACCCCTGGTGTGAGCAGCAGCAATTGATACGCGTTGCGATTCACGAGCGGCAGGTTAACGATTTCTTGATTTTCTATAGTGCGCCCGATTTCCGGGCTGGTGGTGTTCACCAGCGGTGTACTCTCTGAGACGGTCACCGTCTGATTGATGTCTCCCAACTGCAGCACCGCGTCCACTCGGACGGGCACATTCACTTCCAGCACCACACCAGCTCGCACGAATCTTTTGAATGACGGGGCCGCAACCTCCACCCTGTAGCTGCCAACCGGAAGGAGTTCGACACGGTACTCGCCTTCGGCGCTCGTTTGCGCCGTTCGCGAAAGGTTTGTGTCCGTGTTCGTCAGCGTCACTTGAGCACCGGCGATCGTGCCTCCGTTCGCATCGGTCACTCGGCCATAGATCGTGCTCGTCGTAAGTTGCGCCCTCAAAACATTGGGAAGCAACAGGGCTATGAAGCAGAAAATCACTCTCACTCCGAATTTTCCACACATCGGCTTCTCCTATCTCTGCGCAAGGCACCTCTGCGCATGTTCATTACTGGCACTTGGATGTGGTGCGGCAGGTCCACCTCACCGGAGCCTGATGTACCACATTATGAGACTGCGTCTCACCCCTATAAAACCCCGCAAAAAAACCGGCCTTCGCCGGTTCCCTCAAACCCTTTAACTAGCCGCGCTCTGAACCAACTCTGCCGAAGCAGCCTGATATCCCAACTCCGCGGAAAGCTTGTTTGCAGCTTCCATGAGCGCTCGCCCGATCTCTGGAACCCTCTCTTTCGTCATCCTGAATGCCGGCCCGGAAATACTCATCGCGGCTGCCAGCTTTCCGGAATGCGACCGCACGGCGGCGCCGATGCACCTCAGGCCTTCCTCTTTCTCTTCGTCGTCGATGGCGTACCCCCGCGCCCTCACTGCCCTTAGCTCGGCTTTCAGTGCAGTTGTTGTCGTGATCGTTTTTGGCGTGACCGCCTTTAATCCCCAGCGTCGCACGATCTTGCTCACTTCAGGCTCGGGCAGCTCCGCGAGCATGGCCTTGCCCACCGCAGTGCAATACGCTGGCGCGCGGCTTCCTACCGTGCATGCCGTGCGGACACTGCGCTGCGACTCGACCTTCTCAACGTAAAAAACCTGCCCCTCGTCCAGAATGCAAAAAAATACGGTCTCGCCAAATTCGTCTTGCAGTCGGTCCAGATAAGGACGCGCCCGTCCGCGGAGATCGAGCCCATCGATCGCTCTCGATCCCAACTCATAGAGCCTCAGCCCCAAACGATAGCGCCCAGTTTCCGGGTTCTTAACCACCAGACGGTGCTGCTCCAGCACCATCATCAGTCGGTGCACCGTGCTTTTGTGAAGTTTCAGGGCTGGGCAAAGTTCCGCCAGGCTGCAATCGCTCGAGCTCTTTGCCAATATCGCCAAGGCAGCCAAAGCACGGTCGAGAACTTGGACCTTGTAAGGAGAATTGATTGTCTTAGATTGTGGCACGCGTGCCATATTATGGAATTACGTCCGCTTGTCAAGAAGAAAAATCGATAGCTTGCATCGAAGACCCGATCCCAACGGTTGACTGCGCTCGAGATCCATGAATGCAAGTAGCCGGACTCGTTTCCTCTGTGCTTCGCCAAAATTCTATACGTAGTGAAAATGGCGCGATTCCCGGCACACTCGATACACCAGCTTGTGAGCTGCTGCAAAAGCCGTCGTGTAAAGAGGTACACGCCGGGTACACAGCACGACGCTCGCGCCGATCTTCTTTCATTTCAGTAGGAAGGGTTGGTAGTGGCGGTGGGGATCGAACCCGCACCCTCGCCCTACCAGTCCAGTGCTTGTGCGATTCCACCAGCCGAAAGCTCGTTCACGGATCTGTCCAAACAGACAAAGACTTCCAAAAGATTCGGCGACTCACAACGGGAGAGAAGAGGCGGTTGGTCGAGTTGGGAAATTCACGGCCCTTTCAAAAAGCTAACTGATTGTGGCGACGCGTCTTAGCTTTAGTGATTCCCCGTTCGCAATGAGGAGGTCGTGGGTTCGAATCCCATCTCGTCCACCGCTCAAAAGGGGAGCTCGAGCGTGCATCGTGGCAACCGCCTCGTTCCGGGAAGGAGAAGATTCGGTTTATCTGGTTGCTACGGCGAATCGCTGTGCGCGAAACCTTGGTCGACACTGGTTAGTCTTGGTTCAGCCTGAAATGGAGAAGCGACGTTTTCCGTTAGTGAGTATTCCGCCCTTCGGGGGGATTTTCAAGGCATGGGGTCTTTCGATCCGATGGAGGTTGGGCGGCGCAAGAACGAGCTCTCACGCCCCCGTTCATCGTCTCGATGAGCCCACCGGGATATCCCTCGGCATGGTTGCGTCCCCGCAGTGCCCACTTCCGTTTCACCTGGCAAAATCATTGTAACTCCGCAACGAGCTGCCGTTTCTCAACATCGGATTTGCCCGTGACTCCCCCGGAACCCAGACCGGCCAGACCCGAATCGTGAGTTATGATCGCCTGGTTTCGACAACAAATCAACGAGTTGTACACCTCAGACCCTTGCCGTCCATTGATCCGATATCCGTCCGAGGCAAATCTTAGCGTGATTTTTCGGTCAAAAGTTGAGTAATCCGCTGCGGTTTAATCGTATACAGGATATATGTCGGCTCTTCCCATGACATTGAATACGACAGCCGAAACCGAAACGGCAAAGATTGCGCGAGGCTTACGTGAGAGGGATATGGAGCTTCTTGCAGACCTGGTGGAGCGCTGTCAGCATCGACTGGTGCGCTACCTGCTATACCTCACCGGGAGGCGAGAGTATGCGGAGGACCTTGCGCAGGAGACCTGGATTCGCGTGCTGCAACGGGGCAGCCAGTACAACGGGCGGCAGCGGTTTGATCCATGGCTATTCGCGATCGCCCGCAATTTGGCAATAGATTACCTCCGGAAAAAACGAAAAGCGGTGGCAACAGTATCCTTGCCAAATGATCGCGATGCAATGCTGCTGTTACCCTCTTCCGATCCTTCCCCATTCGAAGCCGCGACCCGAAGCGAAGACGCAATGCGTCTGGCCGGCCGGCTGCAGATTCTGCCACCGATGTATCGCGAGGCTTTGCTGCTGAGGTTTCAAGAAGACCTGTCTCTTGCGGAGATGGCTCAGGTCTTGGGCGCCCCTACTACAACGGTGACGTCCAGAATCTATCGCGGTCTTGCAGCACTGAGATCCGCATTTGAGGAGGGTGATTCGCATGGAGGGTGACAAGAGATTTCGCGAGCTTATCGACAGGTCTTTCGTAGAAGAGGTTTCAGAGGGCGAAAGACAGCTCATCCATGACCACATCCGCGACTGTGATGGCTGCAAGCGCTACCTCGAGCTAACTGCGCGTACGATTCGGGGGTTGCGGGAATTCACCTTTACGAGTGAACCAGATTCGAATGCCCAGGTCCGTGAGATTCTTGAGCATCATACCGAGACAATGCGCCAGCACAATGTGCAATTCAAGGTCTGGGCTGCATTTGCTGTAGCGCTCTCGATGTCAATTGTGGGATCGGCACTTGTCTACCAGGTGGCCAAGCTCCTGACGGTCCCAATGCATTTCGACACTGCTCAAGTCCAGGCAGGCGTGCTCGTCTTTTGGCTGCTGCCATCTTTTTGCTCGGCCTTACGTCTGCTCGCGGCGCCGGGTGAGAATAGAGGTATTGCATGACACAGCAATCGGCGGTGCTCTTGATAGCGTTCTTGGCCGGGCTTGTAGTTGCGGCTGTCTTGTTGGGAACCGCAAGACGGAATGTTCTACCCAGGTCTGCAATGGTCATCGCAGCACTGGCGATTCCGATTTGGGTAGTCTATTTTGCTTCCAGCCAGGGCCGTTCCTTACTTGCTTCCAAAGGATTTCTCAGTACCATGCCAGAAGCGCTTTGGTTTGGCTTGACGTTTGGCGTCTTCACCGCGGCTTTTTTCCTTGCCCTCGGATATATTTATGGGGACGCAAAAAAGCGTCAAATGCCTGCTTGGGCCTGGCTGATTGCCGCTTTCCTCATACCCAATTTGATTGGATTCATTCTTTATTTTGTGTTCCGAGGGCCTCTCCTTGGGCCTTGCAGTTCCTGTGGCAAGCCTATTCGAGGGGGAGAAGCATTCTGCTCACACTGCGGATGCTCGCAGGGTTCCAGTATCGGACGCATTACAGCTGACAATCGCACAATCTGAAGTAAAAAACGTGGTAATAACCTTGCATCGCACAAAACGGAGGACGGTATGAAACGTGAGCGCGCCTTACAGGTAGTGTTGGTGTTGGTGGGCTTGTTTTATTGCTTTTGGGGCTATCTCCTGTTCGACGATCTGTGGCACTCTAGGTGGCTTAGCGGGCATAGTGACGTCATGCCGATGTTCCTGAGCCTTAACACGGCGCTTGGAGTCTGTCTGTTGGTGGCCGTTAATCGGCCGGCCAAGCATCGCTTGATAATCGCCTATGGGGCGTGGTCAAGCCTTGCCCATGGGTTCACGATGACAATCATGTCGGCGCAGGCCGTGGCGCACGGGATGCACAGGAAGGATAGCCCCCAGGACATTGTGATCTTTGGCGTGATTGGAATCACGCTGCTTGCACTCCTCCCGGCAAAACAACCATCGCCGGCCGGCGCGCCTATCAGTGAGCCGCGCGTTGCCGAACGCTAGAGGACCTGGTCCACCGCCGCGCGCATACCGAGATGCAGGGACTCCTCACGGAAGCGCGGCGATTCGCTTCGTTGACTATATGCTTGGCCTTGACGCTGTGTTAATCCTGCATTGTCGGCTAACGGGAGCAATCCGTTTCATCCATCGCGCCGCCCCCTGGCGGCGATTCTTCCGCGGTTCCTTCGCCGCGTCCAACTTCCGATCCCGCTCGGCTTGAATCTCCTGCTGGTGCCCGGCGAGTATGTCCTTTGGAGTGATGTAGCCGATGGCACTGTTCAGGCGAACGTTGTTGTAATGCTCCACATAAGAACTTGTCTCGGAGGCTAAAATTCTCTTCTTGAGTCAGGAAACTTCGGCTGAGGTAATACACAGAACTAGTGAATCGGAGACCATCCGACTGGAACTTTGGAGTGCCCAGAGAGGGTCGCATCAATGTTTATCTGCTTTGAATTCCGCTACTTCACACCCATGAGGCATTTCAGTTTGGCGTACGCCTGACGATATTCGAAGTCGGCCCGAAACATGTCTGCTTCCATTTTTGCCTGTGCCGATTCGACTTCCGGGTTATCTGATTTGTAGCTCGCGTCGACCACTTGAGCGGCGGACGCCATCCGGCGCGCC
>Ga0206978_1034_pt2 | contig 32372 bp, 33 predicted proteins | sample Alteio_BWMinCont_21_FD_153477 | JGI IMG/M metagenome (GOLD analysis project Ga0206978, IMG submission 153477) | Enriched cells from forest soil in Barre Woods Harvard Forest LTER site, Petersham, Massachusetts, United States -... | ecosystem: Environmental > Terrestrial > Soil > Temperate forest >...
TTTAAAGATAAATACATCATCGGCAGCCATGACGATACGATTATTGAGCATGTGGCGGAGGGCCAGGTTTATGGGGCTACACTGTCGGAAATGCCAACTACACTGGTTGCTGCCCGTAAAGCCAAAGAGCTTGGTTTATGGGTTTGCCTGGGTGCGCCTAATTATTATCGCGGCGGTTCGCATTGTGGCAACCTGTCATGCGTAGACGCCATAGAAGAGGATATTGTGGATATACTTTGCAGCGATTACCATTTCCCAACCATGCTGGCCAGTGTGGTAAGGAGGTGGGAGTTCATTTTGCGGAAATATAATTTTATACCCGTAAAAGTATATTTCAATTATTAGCAACATATTAGGCATTAATAAGGATAAGTTTAATTTCCGATAAGGATTTCAATGCCATCTTTAAGCCGCTTCTTAAAGTAATATGTTTGTATTTTGAGGTTGTATAAACGAACCATAGGGGGTATTAGATTGTGAGACTTGAATCGGTGTTTAGCTTTTTTAAGAGCCATAGGCTCGAACAATCTGGTAACAACGGGTTTTAACCCGTTGCCGTACTGGCAATAGTATTGAGTGCCATCGGCACGACCCATAATATCCGGCTAAATTTGATGTCTGTCGTCGCCGACCTCCAGGGCAAAGTTTAATATATTGGCCGAACCTACGGTTCTTTTTGTTACTTGTTTTTTTTCAACGGATTAAAATCCGTTGTTACAATATTTGTCGAGGCTACGCCTCTTTTTTAGTTATCATCTTAAACACACAAACCAGTTGCCCATACTATTCTTCGTCAATTATAATTACCTCACCATCCCGCAGTACCTTAAACAGCCATTTATTATCGATACACAGCTGCAATTCCTTTGCTATTGCCTCCGACTCAAAATGGCCGGAATCATAATGCGGTAAAATTCCATAATTAAACACGCCAAGGCCGTCCCAAATCGTTTGCTGGTTATCAACGTACGGAAAATCATTGGGGTCGTCTACGTTTTGAATGTATTTTAGTGAGTCGCATAAAACGCAAACCCCGGCGCTGTACCCGCCATATAAAAAATGCCTTCTTTCCCTTAATTCTTCAAAAATATTATCAAAGCCGCTTAACAGCATGGCCTGCCGCAACACGAACGCATTTCCGCCGCTTACCCAAAGCCCGTTTAATTCTGCAATTTTTATTCTTAATAATTTCTCTTTGCCAAAATATTGCTGCAGATCCAGCGGTTCTGCGGCAAATCCGAGATCATTTAACTGGGCTATTTCTTTACGCTCCTGTTCCGCCTTTATTCCGGGATTGGCATCAGTAAAATCACGGGAATTATTGATATGGCCAATCTTACTGCCGCCTGGCAGCATCGTCTTCAATCGTTCGGTCTCATTACCAAATCTGTAGGAAGATAAATAATATTTCATATTTACAAGGTATCATATTTAGCTGCAAATGCAGCAGCGTCCAAACGCCTGAAATCGTGTACGGCTGCTATAAGTTGAGCACGTTCCCAGTCCCACCAGGCGATGCGTTTTAATGCCAATTCAACATCTTCTGTTACCCGCCGCCGGATAATACGTGCCGGGTTGCCGGCAACAATAGTATAGTCAGCTACATTTTTGGTTACCACCGAACCGGAACCAATAATAGCGCCGGTACCAACTGATACACCGGGCATAAGTATTGCTCCATGCCCTATCCACACGTCAGGCCCTATCACTACCCGGTATTGGCTGCGCCAGTTCATCACTTCTTCATCGTCATCATCAGCCATGAAATGGGATATAGAGCGATACGCAAAATGATGAAGCGTAGCCCGCCACATGGGATGATTGGTAGGATTTATGCGCACGCTTGACGCCACATTGGCAAACTTACCCACTTCGGCGTTAAAAACCTCCACGTCCTTTACCAGGTATACATAATCCAGCAAATCGCTTGCAAATACCTCCGAACGCTGCCCAACCATCGTCCAGGCACCCATACGGCTGTTTTTTACGATGGCTGTTTCATGTATCCAGGGGGCTTCAGTCATGGGCTTCGGCCCACGCCATGGGTCCGAAAATTCGCCGTGATCAACTTCAATCATGGTTAAAAAAAATATGGTTAAAAATTGGATATTTTAAAACGCTTGTTCGGTTTTATTGATCGCCATGATCACCATTTCATTATGCCCCGAACTTAAATATTTTTCAAGTCTTTCTGCAAGGAATTCGGGAGCATCGCTGATCGGGATCTCTTCAAATCCAACTGTGCTGTAAAATAATTTCAGGTGTTTAAAAGGCAGGCAATAACAACCATCCATATCTACGTGCGCTGCAAGGAATTTAAGCATGGATGACCCGATACCTTTTTTCTGCCACGCAGGTTTGACCTGCATCCCCCGTAAAACTTTAACACCATGTTCAAAACAGATACGTACAGCGCCGATAACCTGACCGTCAGTGGCAATCACTATTTTATCATCAGGCTGCACGCCGCCACGGTAATTGCATGTTTCATAGTGCATTAATATTTCCCGGTACTCGTTAACTTCGGCAAAGCGGATGATTGCGCTCATAAAAACAAATACAAATTACTCTAAAAAAAAACTGTGTTGCCTTCGTACGGCGCGTTTCAAATCGCCGTATTTTTTACCATGCGTTCTTAACGGAACGCCCAACGCCGGTTTTTTCCGGGCTACCGACCAGACGTCCCTACGGGATGATTAAGGTAGCGAATTCGTCCCGTAGGGACGTCTGGTCGGTAGAAAAACAAAGCCCATATTCACATTCCGTTAGGAACGTTTGATATCAAAGCGATTATTGCACCCGTTCAAAATACAAAGCTATCTCAGCTTCCCATCTCCCAAAATCTTTCTTCTTAAAAAGTCCGAGAGCTTCTCGGCTAATATAACCAATACAATTATTATGCTTATTAAAGCTGTTACGTCCTTATAATGCAAAACACTTTTGGCCATTTGGAGCTGGAAACCAATGCCGCCACCGCCAAAAATGCCCAAGCCAATAGCGGTGCGTATGTTAACATCAAAAGCATACAGCAAATTAGCAATGAGCGATGGCAATATCTGCGGGATGATAGAAAACCTGATCACTTGCAGCCGTGATGCACCTACGGAATAAATAGCTTCGCCCGGCGGGTTTTCGGTGTTCTCAATGATCTCGGCAAATAGCTTTCCAAAGGTGCCGATAGTGGTGATCACCAGGGTAAGCATACCTGCAAATACCCCGGGGCCAACGGCTATCACAAATATCAGTATCACCACCAAAACAGGTATAACCCTTAATAAAGATAAAGTTATGCTGGTTAATACACGCACAATTCTGTAGGGCATTGTATTTAACGCTGCTAAAAAAGCCAGTATGACCGCGATAATGCCGCCGTATATGGTTCCTAAAAATGCCATCGACAATGTTTGCAAGATAGAATACCCGATAGACGAATTATCGGCCAGTACCCGGTAATTAGGCATAAACATTTCGCCAAGCAAATCCCTCACAAAATGAAACTCTGCGAAAAACCCGAGCGGGTTAAAATTCATATAAATACATGCAACGGATACAACTATTGCTGAAACGCTGAAAATGGTCATTCGGCGCTTGTATTTTTTTGAAGGAAGTGTAATTTCAATAGTGTTCATTTTAGTGCCCCTTCCATTTTAATTTTTCCCCTTAGAATATAGGAGAGGCGCTCGGTACCAAAGATCATAACAATGATCACCAGCAAGGCTGTGAAAGCACGATGGTATTGCAGCATACCAAAAGAATAATCGAGCTCGTAGCCAACACCCCCTGCTCCTACTGCGCCTAATATTACCGATAAACGGATATTGATCTCGAACCTGAACAATGCATAAGAAATAAGATTGGGCATAATTTGCGGCAGCACGCCAAAAACAATGATCTGCATTTTATTGGCGCCAACAGATTCCATTGATTCCATCATGATAGGGTCCAGCTCTTCAATGGTATCGGCCAATAATTTTCCAAGCATACCGATACAGCCCAATGAAAGAGCAATGATCCCCGGCATTGATCCCAAACCAAAAGCGGCTATAAGCAGCAACAATATTACTATTTCGGGTATTGACCGCTCCAACCCGATAAGTAAGCGGGTAATGTTACGCACCCAGGGATTTGATATATTGGCTGCCGCCAGCAAGGCAAAAACTACAGATAGAATAGTGCCAAATACGGTTCCCAAAAAAGCAATTACAATGGATTGAAACGCGGGCTGTACCATTTCGGCAAATGCCGACCAATCCGGCGGGAACATAAAACCCAAAAACGAAATACCTTTAAGAAGCCCTTCCTCCAGTTTGCCAAAAGTTGCGCCGCAAATAATGGCCGCCCCCTCGGTCATCGCCGCAAGTATTAAAAGCGGTAATAGCCATTTACGGTACCGCTTGAAACTAAATTCACGCCACTTCATAAAATCAGTTAATAAGCATAGCCGGTACGGCATGTTCCTGTTGTTCAATAAGACTCAATTCTTCGCCATATATCTCAACCAGCATATCATTTGATAATTTTGGGTCGCCATCATAGATCACTTTACCATCCTTTATAGCAATTACGCGGGTACAGTATTTGGCGGTCATATCAGGCTGATGAAATACACCTACCACCGGCATGGTTGCCGATAAGGGCTTTATCATTTTCATGATCACCTTTGCATTGCTCGGGTCGAGGTTTGATATAGGTTCGTCGGCAATCAGCAAAGTAGGGAGCTGGAAAATAGCCCTTGCAATAGCAACGCGCTGCATTTCACCACCGCTTAAATTGCCTGTTTTAATTTCGGCCAGGTGCCCTATTTTTACTTTTTCAAGCGCCAGCAGAGCTTCGGCTGCTTCACCATCGGTAAAACCATAAAACAGGCTTCTTGCCGTGCTGATCTGCCCCAGCCGGCCGATCATCACATTTTCGAGAGCCGACAGGCGTTTCACCAGGTGATATCCCTGGAAGATAACGCCTATCCTTTGCCTTACACGCCGCAATTCCCTTTTATTGATCTTGCAGATATCGCGCCCATTGCCATTTTCATCGTGGATGATCACCTCACCGGTATCGGGTTTCAGCAGCCCGTTAAGGCAGCGCAGGGTTAGGGTTTTACCGGCGCCGCTTGGACCAAGTATTCCCACAAATTCCCCTTTTCTCACTTTAAAACTAATACCATCAAGCAGCATTCGGCCGTTGGGTAATGACTTGGTTAAATTTTTTACTTCGATCATATTTTCACAGGTTAAAACGTTATCAATTGGCTGAATTCATATCTTTAATGCCACTGGCTATTTTTCTTAAACCATTATACATCGAATCCTGCGCCACCATGTAAGAAAGCTTTTCAGGATGGGGATAATAGAATTTTGCATAAGTGGTGAACACTACCGGCGCATCTTTTGAAAGATTGAGGTACAGGCTCTGTATTTTCTTTGCGAGATCTTTATTAAGGTCATTTCTAACCACTATGGGGCTCGAAACTATAGGGTCCGATTGCCATAAAACCTTTACCAGGCCCGGTTTTAAAACGCCCCGCCGCATAAGCAGGTCGAGGCCATATTCTTTAGTTGAGCATCCTACATCTATTTTCCCCGATGCTACCGACAATACGGATGCTGGGTGGCTGCCGGCAAAAATGGTTTGTTTAAAAGCATTATTGTCTGGATTCAAGCCTAATGTTACGAGATAGGCTCTCGGAATAAGGTGGCCTGATGTGGAAGCCGGGTCGGCAAAGCATAAGGTTAAAGTTTTGGCCCTTGCCTTTACATCCTCCATGCTGTTTAAATGGGTGCCATAATTGGTAAAAATCACGCTGTGGTACATGTGGGGCTTCCCATCTTCGCCCATGGTAACAATGGGGGTAATATCATGCTTCTGCGAGGCCAGTACATATGAAAAAGGGCTCATGTAGGCAACATGTACCTTTTTTGCCCTTAATGCTTCAATTACCGATGTGTAGTCGGTAGAATAATTATATTCCACTTCCATGCCCAATTTCTTTTCGAGGTAGTTTCTTAAAGGCGTCATGGCCGCTTTCATGCCGGTAGGGTTATCGCCCCCGGCATAAACTGCAACTACAAGTTTGCCGGGCATGCCATTTGCATCAAGTTCGGCTTTATTGCGGCAGCCTGTAAATACAAAAATGGCGGTCAAAAAAAGTATGCTGCAAATCAGCGTTTTCATATGTCGCTTTAAACTGATCATGATTATTTACTAAGCTTAAAATCTTTTACTTTGCCGGCTATCCTGCGAAGGCCGTTATAGGCTGAATCCTGGATAGGTATATACGCCATGTTTTGAGCATTAGGATAATACAGTTTAACATAGCTGCTGAATGCCTTATTATCATCCTTGTTGGCATCTGTAAAGGCGCTTTGTATTTTGTTAATGAAATCCTTATTCACATCGCTGCGAACCACGATCACATCATTTATTATCGGCGGCGATGTCCATAAAACCACGAAATCTTCTTTTTTTACATCGCCTTCCCTGATCATTTTTTCGAGGGAGAGGTCGATATTAGTACAGCCAACATCTACCTTGCCCGATTTTACGCTTAGAATGGATGCCGCATGACTGCCGGCGAATATGACCTGTTTAAAAGCATTATCCGGGTTGAGCCCGATAGAATTAAGATAAGCCCTTGGAATAAGGTGCCCCGAAGTTGATGCAGGGTCGGAAAAGCATAGTGTCAGATTTTTTGCACGGGCCTTTACATCCGCCATAGTTTTGATACCGGTAGCAGGGCTGGTAATTATTGCGGCGTGGTAAAGCGACGGTTTGCCATCCGCGCCAAAAGTGGCAACCGGGGTAAGGCCCGGCTTTTGCGTGGCAAGCACGTAAGCAAAAGGCGCCATTTGCGCAACCTGTACCTTTTTTGCACGCAAGGCCTCGATTACGGCGGTATAGTCAGTCGTAAAAAATATCTCCACCGGCATACCCAATTTTTTTTGAAGATATAGCCTGAAGGGTTCCATAGCCGCTTTGGTTTGCCCCGGTTTATCGCCGCCATCCATGGCCATAGACAATTTTTTTGGGACGCCATTAGCATCAAGGTCGCCGCTGCTGCATCTGCTGAAAACAGTGCAGGTAAGTAAGGCGAAAAATATCAATGCAAATGCTCTCATCGTAATTTAGTTGGCTTTTAGATCTTTAATACCCGCGGCTATTTTTCTTAGGCCATCATACATAGAATCCTGCGCGACCATATACGACCTTTTTGCCGTATCCTTTAAAAATAATCTCACATAGCTTTTTAATATGTCCGGAGCGTCGGTATTCATGTCCAGGTATGCCCTTTGAATTTTTTTTGTGAACTCTTTATTCACATCATTTCTTACCACAATCGGGTCGCTTACTATCGGGGCAGATGTCCATATTACCCTCACGTCCCCTTCCTTTAACATTTTAGATTGTATCATGATCTTAAAAACCATATCTGTAGTGCAGCCTACGTCGATTTTGCCCGATTTAACTGACAATACTGAGGCGGGATGGGTTCCGGCAAAAATTGTTTGTTTAAAAGCATTATCCGGGTTAAGTCCGATGGTGTTGAGGTAGCCCCTGGGTACAAGGTGGCCGGATGTTGATGCCGGGTCAACAAAACAAAAAGTAAGGTTTTTGGCCTCCCGTTTTACGTCAGTCATGTTCATTAATTTACTATGCCCGTTAACAATGATCACGCTGTGGTAAGTTGAGGGCTTTCCGTTATTTCCGAGGGTAACAATGGGCGTGAGCGGCAGCGCCCGCGTAGCAATGACATAAGCGAATGGAGGAAGATTTGCGACGTGTACTTTTTTTGCCTTTAAAGCTTCAATCAACCCGGAATAATCGGTACTGAAAACCAATTCTACAGGTATGCCCAGCTTTTTCTCCAGGTATGCGCGCATTTGCTCCCTTACCTTTTTGACCTGGTCAAAAGCGTCCGTCTGCACCACGCCGATCATCAGCGTTTTCGGCATGCCATCGCTGTCGACCGAACCTTTATTTTTGCAACCGCTTATGTTCAGCAAGGTAAACAGGGCGATTAATGTAACAATGCAAGCCTTCATCTCCGTTTTCTTAATATTTGTTAATTAACCAGTTTTAAACCCTTTATCCCGTTTGCTATTTTCCTTACCCCATTATAAAATGAATCCTGCGCTACCATAAAAGACAGGCTGCTGTTTTCCTTTAACAATACTTTCAAATAATTATGTAAAACAAGCGGTGCGTCCCTGCCCATATCCAGGTAAGCATCCTGAACTTTTTTTGCAAACTCCTTATTGATGTCATTCCTTATGACTATGGGATCAGAAACAATCGGGGCAGACGTCCATAGTATTTTAATGTCATCCTTTTTTATCATGTTCCGACTTATCATGATATCCAATACCATTTTTGCGGTGCAGCCAATATCGATCTTGCCTGATTTCACTGATAAAACGGAGGCCAGGTGGCCGCCTGCGAATAGCGTCTGCTTAAAAGCGGTATCGGGGTTTAGCCCGATCGAATTAAGATACGCCCTTGGCACAAGGTGCCCGGAAGCAGATTCGGGGTCGACAAAACAAAGGGTCAGGTTTTTTGAGCGGTTTTTTACATCGGCCATGCTATTTATGCCGCTATGGATGCCTGTAATAATATTGCTGTTATACAAGGAAGGTTTCCCATCGGCGCCCAATACCGCGATTGGGGTAATGTTTGCGTTTTTTGCAGCAATAACGTAGGAAAAAGGGCTTAAGTAGGCCACATGTACTTTTTTCGATTTTAAAGCTTCGATGACCGCTGTATAATCAGTTGTATAAACCATTTCGACAGGCATGCCGAGTTTCACTTCAATGTATTTTCTAATTGGCTCGTACACTGTTTTTATCAGCCCGGGGCTCTCGCCTCCAAAAACCGCGATAATCAGTGTTTTTGGAGCCCCATTATCATCAAGGGCAGCCTTATTTTTACAGCCCATTATATTCAGGTATATCAGCAGTACGATGAATGTGACGATGCGGGCCTTCATTTTACTTTTTTTAATACTTGTTAATTAACCGGTTCCAGATCCTTAACCCCGTTTACCATTTTACGGATGCTATTGAACATAGAATCCTGGATAGCTATGTAAGCGAGATTAGCCTGGTGCTGAACGTAATAGACTTTGATGTACCTGTCAAACATCAATGGCTGATCCTTTGCAAAGTCAAGATAGAATTGCTGTACTTTCTTAGCGAAATCTTTGTTAATATCCTTCCGTATCACAATAGGACTGCCTACAATAGGATCTGATATCCATATAATTTTAAGCGCGCCCGGTTTAACCTGGCCTCTTTTCACCAGCAGGTTTACTCCATATTCGTCGGTGGCGCACCCAATATCTACTTTACCGGCAGCTACTGTGAGTACCGATGCGGCGTGACTGCCTGCAAACATCGTTTCCTTAAATGCATTGTCGGGGTTCAGGCCGATCGAGTTAAGATAGGCCCGCGGAACAAGGTGGCCCGAAGTCGAAACCGGGTCGGTAAAACAAAGGGTTAAATTTTTCGCCCTTGCTTTAACGTCGGCCATACTGTTAAGGCCTGAATTACTCCTGACGAAAATATTGCTGTGATACATGTAGGGCTTTCCGTACAAACCCAGGACGGCGATGGGTTCTATATCTTTACGTTGGGAGGCCAGTACATACGAAAATGGCCCTAAATAGGCCATGTGAATTTTTTTTGCGTGAAGCGCTTCTATAACTGTGGTGTAATCGTTGACGATATGCATCTCAACTTCCATCCCGAGTTTCTTTTCCATATAAACCCGGATGGGCTCCATAATATTCTGGGTGCGGCCGGGGTTTTCCCCGCCGAATACACCTATCACCAGTTTACCGGGAATACCATTATCATCAAGCGCAGTTTTATTTTTACAGCCGTTAAATGCTATGAGGGCGATCAGGAGAATGGCTGTAACAGATGCTCTCATGGGTTTATTATTTAGCAGTATTTATTTAAAAAGACTTCTAAATTCAGCAGGTCATCGAAATTTTGCTCGAGTGTTTGCCTGTCCCAATTCCACCATTCGCTGGCCAACAGTTTTTCGATGGTGGCATCGTCAAAACGTTTTTTGATTGTTTTTGCAGCCGAGCCCACAGCGATTTCATAAGGACCTATATCTTTTGTAACAACAGACCCCGAACCGATCACCGCGCCGGTGCCGATAGTTACCCCCGGCATGATCACCGAACCGTGGCCTATCCATACGTCATGCCCTATGGTACATTTATGGTCCCTCCGCCATTGAAAAAATTCCGTGTCATCTTCGGTATCCAGGCCGTAATGTACCCTGCGGTAGGTCATGTGGTGCTGTGTCACACGCCATTTGGGATGGTTACCCGGGTTAATGCGCACGCTATTGGCAATGGAGCAATACTTACCCACTTCCGAATAAATGATCTGCACATTGCCGGCAGTATAACTGTAATCGCCGAAGGACGATTCAACAAGCCAGGTATTTGCGCCAAGCGCTGTCCATGGCCCTACCGTACTTTCCCTTATGTGACAGGTGGGATGGATGTAGGGCTCCTCCCCGAGTTGATGACTTGCTTTAGATTCAGTAACCGGCGGAAAGTTTTCAAAATATGGCATCTGGAAAAGCTTTAAAGTTTATAATAGATGAGTAGGATAATTATCCTTTTTAATGAACTCGGCCAGGTGGTGGTACCTTCTTAAACCGGTATCAGCAATGGTGAAATAATTTTCTTCGGATGCCAATACTTCGTTTATTTCACTGATCACTACGGCGAGGTGATCTTTTTGATTTTTATTGAGAAAATGTTCGACATACGCCAAAGTAATGTGGCCAATAAAAGGGCGTGTCATTTTAACCGTCAGCTGCGCTAACCTGTCATTATTGTAAAAATCAGACCTGAACCGTATAATCCTTTCATAGTCTTCCTCATTTTCAAATATCCCCAATATGCCGATCGCTGTTCCGAATATGCTAAGCCCGGCCATTTTCATTCTTATGGGTTCTTCATTTTCCACTACGGGGATCTGGTCAAAAGCACTGCCGATAATGGCGGGATAGGCATCGAGCAGCCCGGCTTCTACAATGTATTCGTTAAACCGGTTTGTCGACAGTGTATTGGCAACTGTCTGATGAAAACTTTCTGCAGGTAAGCGGTAAAATGCATAAGCCGGCTGCAAATTATACTGCAGCTCTTTTTGTATTTCAATTAACCGGGCTGCCAATGCTTCATTTTCAATATTATCATTGAGCATCGACACTACCGCAAAGCCTTCATATTTTTGATGTATCCATGAATCGCCATTATAAATAAAATTACCGGCCGGCTTGGCGTTCATTGCTCTTTCGCGGTTCCTTTCAGCCGACATTTCGTACAATTGCCTGCTGTTATATTCATCAAAAGGCATATCGCTTATGCCTGCGGTTTCCGTCATGGTTAATTTATAGTTCATTGGTCAGCGATAAATTATCATTCAGTTTATAATCCTTATCATAAGTAACCTGGTTGCTTGCCTGCGCCACTATATGGCCCCTCACGATGGTGTGGGTAACCATTGGAATATCGTCCACAAGTTTTACAATCAAAAGGTCAGCGTCCTTGCCGGTTTCAATGCTGCCGGTATGATGGTTTATGCGCGCCGCCTTTGCAGGATTGAGCGTAGCAAGGTTTACTGCTTCATGCAAGGGTAAACCGTTTTCGTTATATAACTTAAATACGGAGTGAATAATAGAGGGCGGGTAATAATCGGAACACAAAGTATCTACCGCACCGGCTAAAACCGCATCCTTCATATTCAAATTGCCGGACAGCGATCCGCCTCTTAAAATATTGGAGGCTCCTCCCACTACATGCATTCCTAATTTCTCTGCATGAAGCGCAGTCTCCATTGTGATCGGAAATTCGCAAATATTTACACCCATGCCATGTGCATAATTTACTTTCTCAATCGTATCGTCGTCATGCGAAGCAACGGGTATATGCAGGTTTTGAGCATGTTTTATCAATCCCTCCAATTTTTCACCGGCTATCATTGGCTGGTTTAGTTTTTCATCAACCATTGCCCATGCTTCAGCCTCCGTTTTACCCATTTTCATCATGAACTGGACGGCCTGCTCCCGCGTGATCTGCCCTTGTCCCGGCGTATGGTCCATCACCGACAATAAGCCGATATAACCTTTGTCCATTAGCTCAAAACAAGTGTCGTACGCATCTATTCCTGATAACTCAAACCGCAGGTGTATCTTGTTATTGATCAGTGTATTTCCTTGTGAAGCCTTGTAAACTGCCTCGAATATCTCGTTCCTGCTGTATTTACTACGCGCGTGGATCTCGGCGCTGCTATAACCAATGTGCATGGAATGGTAAACAGTAGTAAAACCACATCCGCTCATTTTTCTTTCCAGCTCCCTAAAGGCTATATTAACCGGTATATCGGCGCCTGAGCGGGGCACGATCTCGGCATCCATTGCGTCGGTGTGTATATCTATTATGCCGGGCATAACTATGTCGCCGCCTGCATCAATAACCTTGCCTGCATGTTTTTCGTCAATATGCGGGGCGATATGGGTGATGATGCCATGCTCAACCAGAATGGAAGTGTTGTTAAGCACTTCGCCCGGCGTTATTACGGTTGCATTATTTATGATAAACGAGTTCATTTGTTGTTGGAATGTTGTAATGTTGAAAAGTTGGAATGTTAAATTGTTTTCGTTTATTACCTTCCGTCTTTCGGACTTCCGGTCTCCTGAACTAAACCTCAACCCCATCCATTTCAACCGCAGTAATGCGGCCTGTCTGGAGTTCTATGCGCCTGTCGACAAGCCTGTCAAGCGTATATTCATCATGTGAAATACATAGCACCGAAGTGCCGTTTCTTTTCAGGTTAACTATCATATCGATAACTATGTCCTTTGTTCTTGCATCCAGCGAAGCAGTTGGTTCGTCTATCAGCAAAAAGCGGGGTCCGGCTATAATGGCGCGGGCTACATTGATCCGCTGCTGCTCGCCGCCGCTGAAAGTAACCGGGAAGGCATCCCACAGATCAGCAGGCAGGCCAAGTTGTTCAAGCATTTCTTTAGCCCGTTCGCGCGCCCGGGTTTTATTTTTTTCTATCCTGAATAAATTTTCACAAACCACATCCACTGCGGATACCCTCGGGATAACGCTTAAAAACTGCGAACAGTAATTGATCTCTGTTTTCCTGAGTTCGATGATCTGGTGGTCATCGGCCTTAACCATATCAATGCTCCCGTCCTGCGATGCATAAATGATCTCGCCCGATGAGGCCAGGTAAGTGCGGTAAATGCATTTCATCAAACTGGATTTTCCCGAACCGGATTTTCCGGTAAGCCCTATTATTTCACCCTCTTTCATGGTGAAACTAATTTCTTTAAGCGCTTCTATCCTTTTATTTTTCAGGATATGAAGATTGAATATCTTGCTCAGATCATTTACTTCTAATATATTCATTACTATATTTTGGCCTTAAATACGTGTACTTAAAAATTGATTATAACAATGAGCTAACCAGCAATTGCGAATATTCATGCTGCGGATCCTGTAGTATCTGGTCAGTAAGCCCGCTTTCAACTAACCTGCCGTCCTTCAGCACAATAGTGCGGTCGGTAAGCATGCGTATTACTGAAAGATCATGCGATACTACGATCATGGCTATGCCCAGATCCTGCTGCAATTCCCTTATCAGGTCGAGTACTTTTGCCTGTACAGATACGTCAAGACCGGTGGTTACCTCATCCAAAAAAAGCAGCGGCGGGTTATTGGCTATGGCTTTTGAAATTTGCACGCGCTGCTGCATGCCGCCGCTGAATGATGAAGGGCGGTCATCCATCCTTTGTACAGGTACTTCGGTTTTTTCGAGCAGTTCAGAGGCGCGGCCACGGATCTGGCCCACATTCATATTACCTGCCATGATCAGCTTTTCGGCAATATTTCCCCCGGATGAAAACCTGAAATTGAGGCCATCCCTTGGGTTTTGGTAAACCATGCCCATCAGGTGGTTGCGGATAAACCTTTTCTTTTGGTTCGATTCTTCGAGAATGTTTGCGAGCCCGTTGTTGTATGGTTTTAGCCAGGCTGTGCCTGCTGTTTTTTCCATATCGAAGTAAAGCAGCCTTACCACGGTACTCTTGCCCGATCCGCTTTCACCCACAATACCCAGTACTTCGCCCGGATAAAGGTCAAAGCTGATATTGGCGCAGGCAACAATGGCGTCCGTTTCGGGGCAAATATTGGAGTTAAAAAGCGGGCCGGTCATATTCAACGTATTCTCGTTCGGCTCACCGTATATTTTGGTGAGGTTGCGTACCCTCAGCAACCAGTTATCGTCAGTCCTGCTCATGCTTCAATTTTATCAATATATTTATTGGAATGTTGTTTTAGCGGAGAATGCTCCATCAGTTTGTCCAGGAAATTGCTGTCGTTTATTACAAAATGCCTTTCACCGTTATCAAAGTATAGTTCATCCAGGTAGGCTTTTTTGTAACCTGTTTTGAAGCAAGCGAGGCCTGTAAAATCTTCGGTGTGGAATTTAACATCTTCAAATTCAAGCGGCTCTACCGTGGTGTATGGCGGCACTGCATAAAGCCGTTTTTCGCGGCCCGCGCCAAACAGGTGCAGCGCTTTTGACTGGTTGAGATTTGGGATATCCCATTTTGGTATGGGCGATGGCGCCATAATATAACGGTTGTTTACCTTAACGGGATAACCGGCATACAGCATGATATCGCCGTGGCGCACAAATGACTCATATATCGATACCCACATTTTTGCATAATCTGCCTCGCCATGCATTTGCCTGGTTTTGTTCTCGTAGCGTTCAACGCCGCGAAGCGGTTCCGGCTGTGGCACCTGGTATATGTATATCTGGTTTTCGTTCAGTTCTTCTTCGGTAACGCGGTGGCGTGTCTGGATAAGGGTGGCCTCCGAGGTGTCGAAAGTGGTTTTAACATCCGTCATCATGTGCACAAATTCGCGCAGGTTGCAGGCATTTACGCTGGCATCGCTGCCCTGGTCAATAATTTTGAATACATCCTTTTTGCCGATCACGGAAAGCGTAACATGCAATCCGCCCGTGCCCCAGCCCCTTGAAATAGGCATTTCCGGTGATGAATAAGGAACCTGGTAGCCCGGTATGGCAACCGCTTTAAGCAATTTGCGCCTGATCTCCCTTTTTGTCGCCTCATCAATAAAGGCAAAGTTGTATTTGTTAACGTATTTTTTATTTTCAACCATGATGTGCTGTCTGTTATTGCTCCATTTCTACTACTTCCGGTTTTTTCTCCGGCGTTTTTTCACCATTTCTTTTGATCGCTTCGCGGATACCGCCTAACACCGACTGGAAGTCAACATAATGCGGCAGTTTAAGGTGATTGGTGAAACCCATTGATTCGATGCCTTCGGTATGATAAAGCACAAATTCCTGGTCATTGGCAGGCGCATTTACATCCGGGCTGCGCATGGTGGTATCCAGTATGCCCATACAAATTACCTTGGTATCGTTCTGGCCGAAACACAAACCGTAACCTATAGTAAATTTGGGGATAGCATTCTTTTTGCCTATTGAAACACTCGATACCATTTCCGCTTCGGTTACTTCAATTTTGCCGGCATAGCGGGTCCTTCCGGATGGGTCTTTTATCATCACAGGCACGCTGCCATAACGCAGTTCACCAACTGTAGGGTGGGCGCTGCCAAAGCCCCGCATGCTGCTATAGCCCATTGCCATCAGGCCGCCTGTTTCCGCACGCGCCATCATTTGTAACCTTGCCGACCTTGGCGCAGGAAATTTTATGGCCTCGCGGGTAATATCTGTCAATGTCCGGTCGTCATTAGGGTCAACGGTTTTTAATAAACCTTCCTGTTTCAGCAGGTCTATCACTTTGCCGTAAGTATCTATTTCCTGCAGTTTATCCCTGTTGATCTTGGATTCAAATGCTTCGAGGAAGCTCTGTACTTCGTGGGCAGTTTCACCTGCTTTACCGGTATCTAATATCCGCTGGGTATAATCCCTGGTGGGGCCAAGTATTTGCCCGCCCGGGATTTCGCGAAAGGATGCCGATATTTTCCGCTTTACAAACATCTCGCGGGTATTTATCGTCTCCGAATAAAACCTTCTTTGTAAAGTGGTCCTGAAGGCCCGCAAAATAAATGCGGCTTCAAAAACTTCGCCTTCGGCCTGCTTCAAAGCAATGGCTGCATATTCGGGGGCGTACAGGCCGCCCTCGCCTATTACCTTATCAACTGCAAGGCGCAATTGCGACCTGATCTGGTTAACATCAAGCGGCGTAGCGGCATTCCGCAAGCGGTAAAACTCAACCAACTCCTGCGAATTGTGGATGGCATCGGTACCGCCTTTTACTGCAACGTATCCCATTTTTTATTTGGTTTTAATTTTAAACTATTCATTCAGGTTCACCTGGTGTTTTGGCCTCACCTAAATCCTCTCCAAAGGAGAGGACCTTTAACTTCGACCCCCTTTAGAACCCTCTCCTTTGGAGAGGGCAGGGAGAGGCGACCGGCGTGCCTAAGTCGACTTCCGAATTAAGACTTTCGACTTAGAACTAAACCTCCACTCCCACGTACTCGATCTCGAACAAATTGCTGCGTGGTACGCAGAGGATGTTGTTATTTTTATCAGTTAGCATCAAATCAACGCCCAGCGGAAATTCCATGTTTTGTTCCCTTACTGCTTTAAGGATACCCGGGTTGATCCCATTGATATATACCTGCTTTGTGGTTTCAATTCCAGGGCCCTTGAGTGTTAAGGTTAATTCTGAATTACCGGCATCTTCAGTAATGGTATCTACATCAACAACAAAAGTGGCGCTCTCTTCGGGGTAGGGCAGCGTGCCTGTCTTGGCATCGAAAATAATCCCGGCATCATAAAGCCCGTTTATGAAAATAAAATCTGCTTCGCTGACGCCTACCTGGGCGGCTGTGGTATTGAGGGCGATGTATGATTCTATAGCGTCGCTTCCTTCGCCTTCGGCGTAAAATGAAACATCCGTGTTCAGCAGCGCAAAGGCGATCATAGCGCTCGCCTTATTTAAACCAGCAGGCGGAATAATGTCCATATCAGGCATGGTATTGATCTTGCCGGGCCGCGCCATACTGTCAAGCAGTAACCTGAACTGCTCCTGCGCATCAAATACATCGTCGTATATAACTTCTCTTCTCATATTAGTCCTGTTCCATCAGTTTAAAGTCAACCTTGGTGCGCATGATGTAATTGTATTCTATTTTGTCTGCCTGTTCAATTAAAGCCGCCTGCTCATTCAGGAAATCATTTACGGGCTGCGGGTCAACATCCGGCAGTTGAGTAATGGCGTCGATAAAAGCGATGCAATAACTGCGTAGCGGTTCATCGCCCAGGCAAATGCCATAGCCTTTTTGCCCGTTTACAATTACCTCGCATTCAGTGGTCAGCGCTTCGCCAAGATAAAACGGCTGAAATTCAACAGAATCTTCAGCCTGTATCATTGTCATACAGATGGAGGGCATCCTTGCTATTTTTATCTCAAAATCTTCTTCTATCGAAGCGACAAAATTCTCCAGCGGGGCTAACTCACACTCACATAATATATAATCCTGTTTTTCCATGTATCGCATTGGTTTCTCCAAAAGTAGCGGGCAATTATTTGCGGTTAATTAGTGAAAAAATATTGTTTTGTTAGGGTATTGTTAAGGCCGGTAACCGCCCGGTTTTCATTCCCCCTTCAGGGGGCCAGGGGGCTTAAACCTGTACCCCACTGATCTCACCGTTTCAACGGCATCCTTATATATCCCCAGTTTTTTTCGTAAACCGGCGATCTGTACATCTATCGAGCGTTCGGTCGCAAAATATTGCGAACCGTTAATTTTTTCGATAAGCTGGTTGCGGGAGAATACCTTGCCCGGCTGCTTTACCAGCAGCTCGAGCAATTTAAATTCGCCAATGGTCAGCTCAAGCAGCTCGTCGTTCATAAAAACTTTGTAGCTTGTCAGGTTCATTTTTAGTACGCCGCATTCAATTATCTCACGCACATCCTTCCGGGCCTGGCCTGCATCGGCGGTAACTTTCCGGCGCAATATCTTTTTCACTCTGCTCAGCATTTCTTTTATGCGGATGGGTTTTACCATATAATCTTCTGCACCAACTTCAAGGGCTGTTACCGTGTCTATCTCATCATTTTTGCCGGTCAGCATTACTAAGGGTATATCCTGTGTGGACGGGCTCATTTTTAAATTCCTGCAAAGCTCCAGGCCGTCCATTTCCGGCAGCATCCAATCGGTCACAACCAGGTCGGTATTATCTATATTAATATATTTCAACGCATCAACCGCGTTAAAAAAGCCTTTTACTTCATAACCTTCCTGCAAAAAATTATAGCGCAGCAGATCGAGTACGTCGTGGTGATCATCAATAACAACAAGCCTGTATTTTTTCATTTTAATGAGTATTTTTAAGGATGTTTCGTGATGGTTCTATACCATTTGTTCAGCACACTATATTATGGTGTTTAGTTAAACTAAAGTTTAGCCAAACATTAAGTTCTAATAATATAATGGTGCTTTTGTGTTAAATTAAATTCAATTTAACGCTCTAATAACCAATTGCTAATCATTGGCTAATATTTCGCGTTTTTTGGTTATCGCGACATGGGATATTAAAATCGATAATTTACCTGGCTTAACGTAAATCTAATTATCAGCTAATGATAACTGAATGATGAATGCACACCTTCGTTTTATGATAATAAGATAGTGGAGGCAATTAAAATTGTGACCATAAATACCTGGAAATGCGATGGCGATTATCATAAGCGTATGCAAGTACTTGCTGAACAGTTAAAGGCGCTTAACCCAGCCATCGTAGCATGCCAGGAATGTTTTTACAGCGATGAAACCGGGACAGATACTTTAAAATTTTTGGCCGAAAAGTTACATATGAATTATGCCTTTGTACCCGCACGGTTTAAGAAGCGCCATTTTGAAGGGCGCTGGATCAATAGCTTTTCAGGATTGGGTGTATTATCCCTTTATCCGTTAAGCCCGGTGAGCAGGGTTAACCTGCCCGCCGTACCCGGAGATGATGACAGAAAAGTGCAACAGGCTGAAACAACACTGCCCGGGGGAACAAGAATATTAATCACTAATACACATCTTACTCATTTGAACGATACATTAGCCCGGAAGGCCCAGGCAGAAGCGCTTGCCGGTTTAGTAACGGCACAAAAAACTTACAGCTACAATATTATTTGCGGCGACTTTAACGCCATACCCGGCTCGGCTGAGGTTAACGCTTTTATGAATAAATCTGGGGCTATTGACTGCTACACCGCAGGTGATGGCGCCGAACCCAGGTATAGCCTGGCAGAAGCGTTTGCTGAAAACAAAAAGGTTTGTGTTGACCACATATTTGCCTTACCTATGGCCGTTGAAAACAGCTACCCGCGATTTGTTAATTCAGAAATTGTGTTAAATGTTGCCGGCAAGGTAAGCGGATTATATCCCAGCGATCACTTTGGAATAAGCACGCAGCTGGTTATTAATTAAATATTAGAAACTTGAAAACACCTTATACTTTAGCCATCAGTAGTTTCGCAGTCCACGGAACGGCCAGTTTGAAAACCTTCATTACCATACTTGGTGAAAAGGTGCTGCCCGTACCCAGCCTGCTGCTAAATGGGTTAACCAATATGTCGTTGGTTAAAAAGCTGGATATTCCTTTTAAAGAATTATTGCAAAGCAGTTTTGATTTAGCTGTTAGCCGCGATATGGACCTCATTTTATATATCGGTTATCTTGGCAATGCTGAACAAGCGGATATTATCCTGGAGATGATAAATACCTATCGAACCCATATAAAAACCATTATAACCGACCCTGTATGCGGCGATCACGGCCGGGTTTATGTGCCGGATGAAGTTATTGCCCAATGGCCGCATATCATCAACTTGTCGGATATGGTTTTTCCTAATCTTACCGAGATAAAAATACTTACAGGGAATAAGCCGGATGATAATGAAGATGCGGGGATATATACCGAACAGTTTAAAGAACTTTTCCCAAAAACCCAGCTTGTTGTAACCAGCATTAAAACAGGTGAAGAAAGCATTGGCTTCCAATATCACGGGGAGGAGCCGTTCAGCTATTCGCATAAGCTGCTGCCAAAAAACTTTGGCGGGTCGGGTGATGCTTTTTTGGCGCTGTTCATTTTAAATCATTTTTATAAAAAACTAAGTATTGATGCCGCTTTAAAACTGGCGGCAGATCAAACTTATCAAATCATAAAAAATTCAATTGATAAGGGCTCGGATGACCTGGTACTGGAAATAACGGGATTACAATAACTCAAATTCAAATAAATATGAGCACACTATTTTATGTTATCGGCGCTTCGGGCGCGGGAAAAGATACGCTGATGAATTATGCCCGTACTGCCATCAATGGATCGGAGCCGGTAATTTTCGCCCATAGGTATATCACGCGGCCGCCCTTTACCGGAAATGAAAACCACGTTTATTTGAGTAAGGACGAGTTCCGGTCGAGAATTAACCAAAATTTATTTGCCCTTTATTGGGAAAGCCATGAACAATACTATGGGATTGGTTCGGAAATAAACAGCTGGCTGGAAAAAGGTTTTAATGTTGTGGTAAATGGTTCACGACAATATTTGCCGACGGCAAAGCAACTTTACCCTGGCATGAGCGTAATTTTAATTGAGGCAAGTCCTGAAATCATAAATGAACGCCTCAATGGCCGCGGCCGCGAAAATCCCGCTGAAATTGAAAAACGAATTGCGCGTACCTCAGAAATAAGTGCAGACCTTGATAATTGTACCAGGATACAAAACGAAGGTGCAGTTGAAGATGCGGGAAATGAATTGGTCAATATCATTTGCTTAAAACAAAAACTATATATTTAAAAATTCCGTCACACCTGCAATTACTATGAAGATCAAAAAATATAACGCAGCCCTGGGCTCTTTACTGATAATTTGCCTTACGGCGTGCCATTCATTTAACAAAAATAATGGCCGCGCCGACCTGGAACAGGAACAGGTAAATATGCACAGCGCTTATGACGACAGCACCTTGAACAATAAGGTATTGCCTGTGATGATGCCCTATAACCGTATCATTGACCCGGCCGGAAAGGTGATCAGTTTTGGCGACCCCCGTTTGGAAAATCATAGCCTTGATGTAAAGCTGATACCAAAAACAACCATTGTAGCCGTTGAAGACCGCTATGGCATTACTTTAATAGATACTACGGCAAGTAAGGTTATAGCAAAATGGACCTACGGCGACGATACAAAATATGCGGGGCTGATGAGCACCTATTCAGGTTTGAAAATATGGAATACTGGTAATGAGATACAAATCTTCTGGAGCGCCGCCAGCGCTCTCCGGTCGTGTGTGATGCAGGCTGTTTGGGATGGACAAAAGATCAGTATTAAAAACGCTTTTCCCTTTAAAGCGCAGGCGCCGGCGCCAATGGCTTTGCCTAATGAGTTGCTTATTAATAATGAAAACGGGACAGACTATTTGTATGTAGTTTTAAACGGCAACAATCAAATCGTTAAAATTAACCTCACTACACAGCAAAATGTTTGGAGCAAACCGACCGGGGTTGCCCCGTACGGCCTGGCGATGATAGGTAAACAAATTTTTGTAACCAACTGGGGAGGCCACATGCCAACTGACACCGTAAACAAGGAAACGGCCGGGGTTCCTTATGGCCATAGTTATATTGATCCAAAAACGGGCGCCACGATTGAAGGGACGGTCCAGGTAATTGACCCGGAAAACGGGGATGTTATAAAGGAAATACCTGTAGGGTTACACCCAAATGCTATTATAGCCAGCAAGGATGGACGCTTTTTATACGTTGCCAATGCCAATAGCGATAACGTATCGGTAATTGATGTGTCAACCCTGCAGGTTAGTGAAAATATACCCGTACAGCTTATCCAGGGCAAAAATGGGTTTATCGGCGATTCGCCGAATGCTTTGGCTATCAGTGATGACGGAACAACATTATATGTTGCCAACGGGCTTGATAATGCGGTTGCAGTGATTGCGCTTGGCTTCAATTCTTCAGCCACCATAAAAGGTTTTATCCCGACTGAAGCCTATCCGGGCGGCCTGTTATTAGATGGGAATATGCTATTTGTAACTAACCTGGAAGGCGAAGGCTCAAGGGTCAGTAACAAAGAATTTAAGGCAATTGAAGCCCCCGACAATGTTATAGCCTATAACTCGCACCATGAAAAAGCGACTGTTTCCATCATTCCAATTCCTGGCGATCAACTGCTAAAACAATATACAGACCGCGTAAAAAAGCTGAACCTTACTTTCAGGGAAGAAATAGCGCAATTGGTGCCAAGGCAAAATATAGCCCCCAAACCAATTCCCGAGCGCATAGGGGAGCCATCGGTTTTTAAGCATGTGTTGTATATCATTAAAGAAAACCGCACTTACGACCAGGTTTTGGGCGATATGCCGCAGGGTAACGGTGCGCCTTCATTATGCATATACGGTGACAGCATAACTCCTAACCAGCATCAGCTTGCAAAGAATTTTTTATTGCTTGATAACTATTCTGTTTCGGGAAAGTGCTCGGCCGAAGGGCACCAGTGGACTGATGCGGCAATGGTGACAGATTATGTGGAAAAGAATGTGCGTGCCTGGTTCCGCAGCTATCCGCACGTGCAGACAGATGCGCTTGTTTATGACGCAAACGGCTTTATCTGGAACAATGCAGCCGATCACGGGAAAAGTGTAAGAATATACGGCGAAGCATCGACGCTGCATTTTGATGAAAAGTTAAGCTGGACGGATATTTATAACGGTTACAAAGCCGGGCGACCTTTCAAGTTTTACAATACAAGCACTATTTCAAGGGTAAGGCCAATGCTCTCGCAAAATTACCCGGCGTCGGGTGAATTTAAAATAAGTGACCAATTGAGGGCTTCGGCATTTATAAAAGAGTTAAAGGATTATGAGAACAAACCTGGCGATGAGTTGCCTGAATTAATGGTTATGGCTCTATCCCTGGATCATACGATCGGAATCAGGCCGGGGTACCCTACTCCAAATGCCGAGGTTGCCGATAATGACCTGGCACTCGGCCGTATGATCGAAGCTTTATCCAAAAGCCGTTTCTGGAAAAACACGGTCGTTTTTGTTACCGAAGATGATTCGCAGGCGGGGTGGGACCACGTATCGGCTTATCGTACTACAGGCTTTGTCGTCAGCCCCTATAGCCGTATGCAAAAAACGGTATCAACAAATTACAATCAAACCTGTATTGTACGCACAATTGAACAGATATTAGGCATACCGCCTATGAATGTTATTGACGCCACCGCCTTGCCTATGTTTGACTGTTTTACCGAGCGGCCATCAAATTATACTTACCATGCAGCTGCAAACCAAATCCCGCTTGATCGATTAAGCCCAAAACTCGCATCGCTCAAAGGGAAAGCGCTGTATTATGCAAAAGCCTCGTTACTGCCCGAATTTGACCATGTAGACGGCGGCAGGGATGACTTGATGAACCATATATTGTGGTATGCTGCAAAAGGAAAAAAGGCTTACCCGGCAAAGTTGGCGGGTAAAGATGATGACGATAAGTGAGTGGTTGATTAAGTTGGATTCAGTGAGTGGTTGAGTTGAAAAAAGTTTTGCTAATGCCTAAACAACAGCAATGTAAAAGTCCTAATCGATATGCCCAACCCAATCAACTTAATCCAACCTAATCAACTCAATCAACCAACTACTTCACTGCATTCCTCAACCTGATGATTGAAAAATTAAGGCTTGATTTTGATACGGCATCGGCAAGTTTAATAAGGGATGGGGTAAAACGCAATTCAATATTGCGGCTCAATAATTCGCCCATAATGTCATCTACCTGGGTTACCGACAGTGGAATAACAGGCTTGTAAGAAATGTAGTAACCTGCGCATTCATCAATCAGCGTAAAATTATCCTGGGGAAACTCATAGTTGTACAATACAGTCTCTTTTATACGCCGGTGCCAGCCTGATTCGACAATCACAATATGGCCGGCACCAGAATTTCCAATAAACCTATCTTTGTCGGCTTCGGTTGTTTGCTCCGTTACATAGTAGGTTACGCGCGGGCAATCCCTGGGCAACAGGTAGTTATGCAATAACCGGTCTGAAATTGCAAATACCACATCACCGCTGATGTTTTCAAAATGTGATGGCGACGGCCTTGGCTCAAAAATGCTTATGCCCGGTTCTTCGCTGATATGAAAAAGCCTGTTATAATTCTTTGACGAATCCTGATGATTTAACAGCATAGCCCATTTTTTGATAAAATGCATGCGCGGCCTTCCGTTCGTCACGATTGCCGCTATTTATTAAAACGGTGTTCACATCCTGGTCAACCGCCCAATCTTCCGAGGCTTTGATCAATAGTCGGCCTATACCCAGCCCTCTGCGGGTTTGCTTCACCACAAATGCAAGGATACGCAGGTAGAATCCATTTTTTTCATAATACACCCCTTTGCACAATCCGGCCATGCCAACAATTTCATCACCGATAACAGCAATAATAGTCCGGTAATCAGGATGGGCAAATATGTTTTTGAAACGAACCTGCATCTCGGCCAAAGTTGCAGGATAGCCAAGATCGGTCATTAACAAAGTTAGTTCTTCTATATCGCCCTCATGTGCGTCCCTCATTATAACCTGGTCAGTTAGCATTTTTGTGCGCTTATAAATAAATAATCTCCTGAGTCGTTATCAAATTCCATCTTAATATCTTCAAATTTATTAAGATTGATGTCGCTCTCAAGTTGTGAAAGGCCCCGGATTACTTCTTCAGCATTGGCCAGCGCTGAAAATGAAGAAATGCCTTTTCTTATTTCTTTGTCAAGATATAGTCCTGGCCTGTTTTTACCGACGTACAAAAAATGATCCTTTAGATCGTCCTGGATAAAATACTTTTCTGTTTCAGTAATAACAAAACCTGCTTCGGCCAGCGCATCACTGATCATATTAAACGATGGCATTTGCAAAATGGAATCCTCAAGCATTTTTGGGAAGTAATGATTGAGCCAATACCCTTTCATTTGTTCGGGGGTTGCTGTAAAGATCAGAATTTTGCTGTCTTTTTTTAATACGCGATGGATTTCTTTCAAAGCCTTATTAATATCCGTCCAATGATGAATGGTAAGCGTGGCAATGGCGCCATCAAACAGGTTATCATTTAAAGATATTTGTTCTGCCTGCCCTAAAAGCCAATTAATTTTACCATTCCGCGACCTGGCAATATCCAGCATTTTTTCAGAAGGCTCCACTCCGTAAAAGTTTAGCCCTTTATTTGCCAACGCGATGGTGTAGTTGCCTGTTCCGCAGCCAACATCCAGGTATACTTTGTTAGCACCGGGCGACAAAAACTGAAAAAGTTTGTCAGTGATATAAGGATCGGCCTGCCGGGTTGTATTATATCCCAGCCCAATATTATCATATAAAATATTGCTATCGCTCATGTTTTCAATTCCTTTATTGCCTGAATTTATATCTTTTGAAGATATTTTATCCAGTTACCGAAATAGATCAAATATTTTGTGTTTTCATTCTCAAAATACCCCGACAATGCATTATCCAGCCATTGTTCAATTTCCCAATAGGTGTATTTGCTGCTATCAACCGCTGCAATTATATTGCTCTGGGTTGTAAAATAGTTTATTAATTGCTGCCGGTTAAAACATACCGGGTTTTTAAAGTTTTCGGGGATGCGAATGTTAAAATTTTTTGTTAAAAGATTTTCGGGCGACCAATCATAATTTTTATTTCTCGGTGGTGACGGGAAACGCTGCAAATAAACATCTTCAACCCATTTTTTAAAATCGTCGTGCCCTTCCATCTCTCCGGTAAAGAAATTTTCATAAATAACCAACCAGCCCTTGTTTTTTAGTATACGGTTTGCCTCTTTTAAAAATGCATCAATGTTGAACCAGTGGACACCGGAACTTACGGTTATCAGATCAAATTCTCCATCGTCAAATGGCTGATTTTCAGCATGCGCTATTACATAATGTATTTTATCTTTTTCAAGCGCAAGGTTCAGCATCTCCGGGGATAGATCTGTGCCATACACGTTTTCAGCGATCGGCAAAAGCGCCTTTGTTGAAAGGCCTGTACCGCAGGCAATATCCAATGCATTTGGCAGCTTATCCTCAATTTTTAAAAAATCCTTAACACGACTGATGGTATTGGCATGAAAATCAGGCCGGCCGGTAACGTATTTTTCAGCTGAAGTTTTGGAGCCAAAGAAATTCATCTGTCCTGGTTTTATACTGCAAAATGATCCCTATCGCTGGTAAACCACTTTACCACCTACAAAAGTAGTGTTTACTTTTATGTTACGAATATTATCCGGGTTAATGGTAGTCGGGTCGGCATCGAGTACCACCAGGTCCGCAAACATGCCGGGCTGTAAAGTGCCTTTCTTCTTTTCCTCAAAGGTAGTGTATGCGCCGCCGTAGGTATAGGCTTTTATGGCGTCTTCGGCGTCAATGCATTGATTGGCACCTATTACAACACCTTCTTTTGTTTTGCGGGTAACGGCGCTGCCCAGCCGGGGCATAGCCTGGTACGGCGATATGGGCGCATCTGAATGCAGGGCATAAACAATTCCCATATCCTGTGCGGTTTTGGTGGGATGTAGCATGCTGATACGTTCAGGGCCATAAACCAGCATCTTTTCGCCTAACTCGTACATGTAACAATGGAATACAGGAACAATTCCATCTGCTTTTATTTTATCAAGTATGCCCTGGTTTGTAATGCTGCAATGCTCGATACGATGACGGGGCTCGGGACGGGGATCTAATTTTTGGGCATTCTCAATAGCATTGATCACCATGTCGATCTCCCTGTCGCCGTTGGAGTGGCAGGCGATCTGCCAGCCGGCATGATGTATGGTAAAAAACAAGCTATCCAGCGCGGCCTGGCTGCGGGCAGGCGGGATACCATAATAATCCTTTTTGCCGGTAACAGGGTTTATCATATCATAAGGCTGGTACAGCCAGCAGGTTTTACCGCTCAACGAGTTGCCATGAAAAACTTTTATGGTTTTTATCCTGAGATAATCGGTTTGCATCTGCGGTATTTTACCGCTCAGTACCTGGTTGAGATAATCGACACCTATGATCAGGTTAAAACGTAAAGGGAAACCTTCGGCTACCAGCTGACGGTATACGCCCACCTTTTCAGGTGTCGTCCATGCATCGCCAATGGTGGTTAAACCGCTTGCCAATACCCTGTTAAAATAGATACGGTAACCGGCCATTTCCTGTTCAGAGGTGGGCTTTGGCGGATATTGTATATTTTTTGCATGGTGAAGATAACCTGCGGCTGATTCTTTGCAAATTCCGTCAGGTTTGTTGGTACCATGATAGCGCTCAAAAGCGCCGCCGGCAGGATCTTTGGTAGTTTCATTTATCCCGTTGATATCCATCAGGAAGGAATTGGCTGCTGAAAGGTGCCCGCTTACGTGGGTGATCAGGATAGGATGATCGGTTGACGCTTTATCCAAACTGTCACGAATAGGCTGGCCCCCAAGTTTTGTTTCGTTATAACCAACGCCGCGTATCATCAATCCTTTTGGCGTGATCGCTGCTTTGCGCTTAAGCAGACTGATAAGGTTTTTCATCGAACTAACAGTATCCAGTTCGAGGGTAGCATACGGTTCCTCAAAGGCATAAACCGGCGCTGGGTGCTGATGTACATCGTTAAAGCCGGGTATTACTGTTTGACCGTTCAATTGAATTACTTTGGTATTTTGGCCGATATATTTTTTAATATCATCACTGCTCCCTGTGGCGAGTACAAGACCATCTTTTATGGCTATAGCCTGGGCACGGTCGCCTTTTTGTTTTAGGGTGATGATATTGCCGCCGGATAATACCAGGTCTGCCTGCTGTGCAAACAGGCCCGCTGCCGGTATCAGTAAAAATAGAAATATCGTTATCTTCTTCAGGTTCATAATTTGTTTTTCAGGAATATGTATTTAGTTGGCGCCGGTTTATAAGTATTCGCAGTTTCGGCATCATTCAAAAATAGCGATGGGTTTGAAACCCATCGCTATGGATAAAGTCTCATCTACTCTAAAAACTTCTTTTTCAACAAAGCAATTTTCTCGTCGTTCAGTCCGATCTGGGTCCTTAAATAATTGTCGACAGAGCCGTACTGCTGTTTGATCGCGTTGAAGGTTGCATCCAGGTATTCTTTCTTAGCGAGCATCATCGAGTTGGCTACATCCTTATCGATGTGCATTTGCTGAACCATGGTATTCATCGACCGCTCATTTACAGCTGCGCGGTAATAATTGGTGGCCACGTAATCCTGCACAATAGTATCATAAGGTACGCCCAAACTATATAACAGTAAGGCTGCGCCAATACCTGTGCGGTCTTTCCCGGCGGTACAATGGAAAACCAGGCCCTGGTCGGCAGGTAAACCCAGCAGCTTATCAAAAAAGGGTTTGTAACGGAGTGCGAGCGAATCAGTTTTACTATAAAAAACAATCATTAACGAATCGCCGGCGGCTCCTTTAATGGTGGAAATACCCTTTAGCCAGTTGTCCAGGTTATCGCTTCCTGCCGGCAATAAAATATAATCCGTACCAGGGTTAAGGCGGTCAGGCGCCTGGGCCGATTCTTTATGGCCGCGCAAATCAACGTCATAAGTAATTTTTCTTTCCTTAAGTACAGCAAGGTCGGCATCCGTTAATTTGCTAATATCTGCGCTGCGGTATATTTCGCCCCATTTAACATGGTGGCCATCGGTTGTGGTATAACCGCCCATATCCCGAAAATTCGCGGCGCCCTGTAAAACCACGTGCCGTTTTGCGCTGTCGGCAACCTGGGCAAATGCGTTTGTCGCGATCAAAATAACCGCTAACAATAAGATGCTCTTTCTCATTTGAATGATTTCTTTTTTTTAAGCAATGAACCTATTAATATTAAATCAAAAAAGCAGGGGCCCCGGCTAAAGTCCCCTGCTCAGATTAAAAATTTATTTGATCCTATTTTGTCAGCCAGGTATCTTTGGTCGGGTCATCTGTACCACCAAATTGCGATTGAATGGCGGCATTGTAATTAGCCGTGTTATAAGCAGCTTCGTTTGCAGGGTATATCCACCGGCGGGGTATTAAATTGTTTGCAGTGCCAATCCCTGCACCGCCCTGGTCCCATGCAGGGATACCATTCGGGTTGGCAGCGCTAACAGATCTTCTCCATTCAAAAAATGGCTCCCAGCCTGAGTTGGCAAACATGGAAACATAACGCTGCGTGAAAATTTGGGCAAGTCCGGCAGCGTTATTGCCTGCGTATGCCACGTTAGCCATAAATTGAGTTGTATTTGCTGTTGCTGTTCCCCATGGAGCGCCCTGGGCAAGCCCTTTAGGGTTAATTGACGGATCTGAAATATTCAAAGGAAAGGTAATAGTTAACACCTGTCCGTTTGTTATCCCATAATTAGCTAAAGAGGCATCGATACCATTAGTGTACCATGTGGCCGAACTGCCGGCCGCCCAACCCCTGTTTATTCCTTCGGCTATATTAAAGCACATTTCAGAGTAACCAATAAAAACAAATGGTTCGGCATTAGCGCCTGCAATAGAAACATAATAACGGGTGTAATTAGTAAAAGAATACTGGCCGCTATTTGAATTATTTAACAGGTCTGGCAACGTCAAATTATCGTTCGAACCCGCATACGCCGTAAAATCACTTACTGCTTTCCCACCGGTGATTTGCGCCGGCGCCGGTGTTGCCACAGCATAAAGGCGGGGATCCTGGTTAGGAGCGGTTGCATTTACGTATGACTCGCCAACATTGGCAAAGTTATTATAAGGCTGGTCGCCATACTGAAAAACCGGGTATGGGTTAAATGCTGTATTAAATTTGTAAACCACGTTATCCGCATTACTTGTCATAATTGGATAAGTGGCAGGGTTATTTACAATGTTAGCAAAGGTTGCAGGTACGTTAAGGTCTGCGTTATCTGTGGCACGCTTGCTAAGGCTGATCAGCACACGTAAGGTATAAGTATTGACCAGTTTTTGCCATTGAAGGTAAGTCAGTCCAAATACGTCACCTGCATCCAGAACTCCGTTAGGATTAGCTGCAGCTAACGGCGCTAAAATGGAATTGGCGCTATTCAATAAAGCTAAACAGCTTTTATAAACGTCATGTTGTGTGTCATATTTGGGTGTTAAGATTTTGGGATCACCAGCCTGTGAAAAAGGTATATCGCCAACCCGCTCTGTCAGCCAAATACCTGCGTAAGCTTTAAAAAACTGCGCTAAAGCAAAGTATTTGTTCGTTTGATTACCCTGTTGCTGAGTGGATTGAGTTTGTAATGCAATGGCGTATTTCAAAATATCATAGCTATCCGCGGTGCTGCCAAGATTATAGTTGTTATTACCCCTGTAATACTGGTAATTTGATAAAACAAATTGGCCAGCGGTGGTCGAAAATGTAAAAGGCATCTCGTTTGCACTGCTGCCATAACCAGGATTTCTGATCCAGGTTGCAGTAAGGTGATTAAGCAATAAGGAGGCCGGTACGGTACCCGTTGATGCTGCCACATTGGGGTTATCGATCAGGTCGCCTTTCTGGCATCCGGTTATCGACACCATGCCTATTGTTAATAATAAGGCTAATGGGATGAATGATTTAAATTTCATAAATTTCTTATTTTAAATTAAACAATTTAGAATGTTAAATGGATGTTGATACCATAACGGCGCGCTGTTGGGCTTTCCAGGTCGGCACCCCCGCCATCGTAGCCTACTAACGACCTTGAAGATGCATCATATCCTGATGCAAATTGATCAAGGTCAATATCTTTACGAGCGGCGAAGTACAATAAATTCCTGCCTACCAAATTGAAGCTTGCTTTTTTAATAAATGTTCCCTGTAATAATTTTGCAGGCAAACTATATCCTATTGTGGCTTCGCGCAATTTAGCGTAGGAGCGGCTGATCATGTAATATTCATCAAAGTTAGCGCCTAAACCGCTTGATATATAGCTTTGAACCAATACTTTGGTGGTATTTGGCGCAAAAGTTAACTGGCTCATATTGGTGATCACACCGCCGGGGCCATAAGTTGGAGAACCGCTTGCAATAACTACACCGGCCCCAACATATTCAGGAGTTGCCGGCAATGTACCTTCGTTAGTACTGTTCCATTCAGCTAAACGGGCAGCGCCAAAAGCACCTGTAGCTGATTCAACAGCGGTACCGCCGTTCATACTATGGTAGTAAGTATAATCGTAAATTTTACCGCCTATCCTGCCGTCAAACTGGAAACTTAAAGTCCAGTTATGATAGCTGAAATGGTTAGTAATACCAAAAGAGAAACTTGGGTCGGCATAGCCTAATAAACCAAAGTTGCCGTTACCCGAAGTACTTGGTGCTTGCAAAGGCACACCACCGCTATTAATAATGTCACCACTGCCGTCTCTTACAAACTTAGTTCCATAAAGGGCGTCGGGCCTGTCACCTACGTGGTAAATGTGGCCGTTTTGGTTCAAATTATTCGAGCCATTGTAGATGGATGCGATGGTTTCCTTGTAGGTAGACCAATTAGCATTGATATCCCAGTTAAGTCCATCCTGGCTTCTCAGCGGTGAACCAACCAATTCTAATTCAACCCCATGCTTGTCGGTAGTGATCCCGTTCACAATCTGGGTTGTATTTGTGGTAGAAGGAGCAACCGGTAATTGGAATATGTTAGGGCCGTTGGTAGTTGTAAAATAAGTAGCGTTTAAACCTAACCTGTTACCAATAAACTTAATATCGGCGCCAAACTCGTACGATTTTACGTCAAACGGCTTTACGTTAGGATCTGCGATCGTACTGGAAAGGTTTACTGACGGCGTACCATTATAATAGGTTGCAGGCGCGGAAGGGTTTGAGTTTACGTAGTTCGGCCCGTTATAAGGTGTGTAAAGCTCCGATCCATAACCTAATAAATTACCGACCGGCTGCGAATTCCAGCCTGTACCCAATGCGGTTGATTGTACTGCATTATAAGATGTACCGATGTACGGTGATGTAAGGCCGCCCTTAACATCCGCAAACGAAGCCCTTAACTTAAAGAAAGAAATAGCGTCAGGCAATTTAATATAATCGCCCACCACTGAACTTAAAGAAACAGAAGGATAGAAGAAGGTATTGCTTCCCGACGGCAGCGTGGAAAGATTATCCACACGGCCCGTAGTGTTAATATTAAAATAATTTTTATAGCCAAAATCAGCCGAATAATATGCGCTGTTCACCTGCATTTTCGAATTAAAATTATAATTCAAAATCGGGTTTATCGAGTTATTCAGGTTATATACGTTTGGAAT
>Ga0206978_1035_pt1 | contig 31596 bp, 26 predicted proteins | sample Alteio_BWMinCont_21_FD_153477 | JGI IMG/M metagenome (GOLD analysis project Ga0206978, IMG submission 153477) | Enriched cells from forest soil in Barre Woods Harvard Forest LTER site, Petersham, Massachusetts, United States -... | ecosystem: Environmental > Terrestrial > Soil > Temperate forest >...
TGAAATGATGGAGGAATCAGACTGGCTGCTGTTGGTCATGAGAGGGGTCGTGAGAAATATCGCGCGCAGCGCCACTAGAAACGTCTTGAGAAGGCTCAGCAAGCGAGACGGCGGCCGATTCTTCCGATGGTTGGGCAGCGTCGCCATTCGAGCGCGGCACAGATTCGGCAACTGGAGTGACGACCAGCGCTTCCGTGGCGCGAGAGTCTGCGTCTAAGGTGGCTGAGGCGGTTTCGGTGCCCCCTTGTGTGGCCAAGGTGGCAGGCTGTTCCGCTGCGACCGCGGAGGCGGCGACGGCCTCGGCGGCTTTCTTTCGCTCGGCTTGAAGGGCTTGGCGCTCGATGTCGCGCATTTCCTGTTCAAAGGCGCTCTTGAAGTCGGTGGAAGCCTTGCGGAACTCGGCCATCAGTTTGCCGAGGCCGCGAGCCAGTTCGGGCAGCTTGTGCGGCCCGAAAATGACCAGGACGACGACAAACAGAACGACCATGTGGGTCATGCTGAGCATAGTGTTAGGTAGCCGAAAGATGGCCTATTGGCATCATAGAAAGGGCGTCCCACAGTGTCAAACCACACTTTGGGGTGTGCTATAATTCAGGTTGCGTGGTCACGCGAGGTCAGGATGAAATCTGAACGCCGTGGGTTGGTCCTAGTCGTTGCAGTAATCGTTATATCCGCAATCCTTGGGGGGATTTACGGCCCCAACGTCCGAGCAACGACTTCTTCGGCCGCTGAGGATGAGCACGCGGCGATAAGGCAGTTCACCAATGTGCTGGACGTGGTCCAGGCGAACTATGCCGACCCGGTCGATGTAGACAAAGCCGTATATCAAGGCGCCATTCCCGGCATGCTGCGCGTGCTGGATCCCCACTCAAATTTCTTTGATGCGCGCCAATTTGCGCTGCTGCGAGAAGATCAGCGCGGAAAATATTATGGCGTGGGCATGGTCGTTGCGCCTAAGGACACCCGGACTGTTGTCATGCAGCCTTATGTTGGCGCGCCAGCTTTTAATGCGGGCATTCGGCCAGGCGACGTAATCATGAAGGTGGATGACAAGTCGACGGAAGGGCTGACAACTAGCGACGTTGCGGATTTGCTGAAGGGGCCCAAGGGCACAGTTGTAAAGATTACCGTGGCCCGCGAAGGCTATGACCAACAGCTTGTATTTACGGTGACGCGCGACGAGATTCCGCGGCACTCGGTGGACATCGCGTTCATGCTCAAGCCTGGGGTCGGCTACATTCGGCTTTCAGGCTTCAACGAGACAACGGACCGTGAAATTGGCGAGGCCTTGAGGCAGCTGAATGCTTCGAGCCTCGATGGCTTGATTCTGGATATGCGCGGGAACCCCGGCGGGTTGCTAAACGAAGCGGTCGCTGTCGGAGACATGTTTCTGGACAAGAACCAACTGATCGTTTCGCACCATGGGCGGACATCGCCGGAGCGAAGATATTTTGCTCTGCGCGGCAATCAGGGAGTGACCGTGCCGCTGGTGATTCTTGTGAATGGAAATTCGGCATCGGCCACGGAGATCGTCTCGGGCGCCGTGCAGGATCATGATCGCGGACTGATTGTTGGCGAAACGACGTTTGGCAAGGGCTTGGTGCAAACGGTCCAGCCGTTGAGCGAAAATACGGGCCTTGCGCTGACCACTGCGCGTTACTACACGCCCAGCGGACGCCTGATTCAGCGCGATTACAAATCCATTTCACTTTACGAATATCACTATGAACGCAAGGTTCCAGAGCATCCGACGGAGGTTAAGCTCACGGACAGTGGGCGGCAAGTTACCGGAGGCGGAGGCATCACGCCGGATATCGTCGTTGCTGCGCCGAAGCTCAACCATTTCCAGGAGAATTTGTTCCGCGCCGATGTTTTCTATCCGTACGAAGGCGGCGTGGGAGGCTTCACGCGCTTCTACATGGGGAACAAACCGACTGTCACGAAGGAATTCGAAGCCGACGACAGCGTGATGAAGAGTTTCCGCGAATATCTCGCCAAGCACAACGTGCGTTACACCGAGCCGGATATGTCCGAGAATCTGGATTGGGTAAAACGCAAGGTCAGGCAGGAAGTGCTGGTTTCGAACTTCGGCATGCAAGAAGGCTTTAAGGTTCAACTGGAAGCGGACCCCCAAGTGCAAAAGGCAGTGGAAGCCATTCCACAGGCCCGCGCACTCTATCAAAATGCGCGGAAGATCGTGGCGCAGCGCGCTGGCGGCAATCTCAATCAGCCCTACTAAGGCTGGAGCTAATTTGTACTTGTGGGGGCACAGCAGATGTGCCCGAGAGTGGCATGATCAACAATTAGGCGTAGGCGCGTAGAAGTTCGAGTCTTGGCGGGCACATTCGGTAGTTCTCTTTTATCTCGTTGTAAATCAAGCAGACGGGTTCAGTTGGCAAGGTTCGGAGCGTCTGTTAAGATTTTGTTGCTGCTCGTGGGCGAGTAGCTCAGCTGGGAGAGCGCCTCGTTCGCAACGAGGAGGCCGGGGGTTCGAATCCCCTCTCGTCCACCAGATTCTAAACAACTTAACCTGCTTTAGGAAATACGATTACCGAGGCGTACGGGGCAACTCGGCGTGCCGGAAGCTCGAACCCCATCCCTATCCTCTCAGCCCACTCGAGTCGCCAATCACGCTGTTTGAGTAGTTTCTTATAGCGTTCGGAGACATGCGTTGGTGCGTGTCCCGACCAGAAGTGTTGCAGGGCCTTCGGGCACTCCGCCGTCTCGAGCTCCGTGATGCGGAACCGCCGAAAGATGTTGAACCCACCCTTTTCGTGCTCGATCTTTTTCAGGATGGGATGAAGGCTGTCTTGGAGAGTGTTCGACTGGAGGAGCTGCTTCCCTGTAGAGGTGCAAAACAGAAGCCCCGAGGTGCGGCTGCCGATGAAATCCCGCAGCATTGCCGCGAGGGGCGTGCAGAGGTCAATGTCTCGTTCCGCGTGCTTCGTCTTTAGATTTGGCTGGATTTTGCCGCGCTTCGCTTTTTGGCGAATGTAGAGCGTGCGGCAGTCTTCCGAGAAGTGCTTGCCAATTTCTAGGCCGAGCGCCTCGCCGGCCCGCAGAGGGCCACAACCCCCGAGGAGTGCGTAAAGAACACGAAACTGTCCGTCCGCGTGCCATAGAATTTCCGCCATTCCTTCGGAAGTTGTAGAAGGTTGATTTTGTTTTTCGATGATTGGTGCATCGATGAACTCCTCCTTCCATTTTCGCGGAAACAGTTCTTCGGCTTTTTCGTTGATTGTGCATAACGAAAACTCCATCCAGCGGTTTCCCGTCAAGCGTCACATTGTTACTTCCCGGTCGCCTTCTTAACCCAGCCTCCAGTTCCCTTCCGCATGTCGCTGATTTCAATGGCATTCGTCACGGATGGGATTTGCGGGATCCACAGTAGCCCGTAATCCACTAATTTAGGCCATAGCGCTCAATCACGTCCCACAAGCCAATGTACCGGACTCTAATGCTGCGGAATCTATTTGAAAAGGGAGGACACCATGACCCAATCCAGTGCTACACAACGAGCCAGCGAGCTGAACAATCTCGACCACATGTTACAACGTAACAAAGAATTTGCTGCTCGGCAGTCTGCTGAGGGCACACTCATGCCTTCGCTTCCGAGGGCGCTGCCAAATGTAAAGGCGATCGTCATCGGTTGCGCTGATATGCGTGTAGATCCTGCCGACATACTTGGAATCAAACCGGGCGAGGCCGTCGTGATGCGCAATATCGGCGGTCGAATCACGCCGGGGTTGTTGGAAGAGTTGGGACTACTCGGGCGAATCGGTGAAGTTGCCGGAGAGATTCCTGGAGGCGGCGGTGAGTTTCACATCATCGTACTTCAGCACACCGATTGCGGCATCACTCGCCTTGTCGGCGACCCCGCCAAGCTGGCGCACTATTTTCAAATACAGGAAGGCGAACTCAAGACAAAAGCGGTCACTGATCCTCGGGCGGCAGTCGCCTTCGACGTTGCTGCGCTCCGGGCGATTCCCGCATTGCCGGGCTCTTGGCTTATATCAGGCCTCGTCTACGACGTGGCGACCGGACTTGTCGAGATCGTGGTACCGCCAGCGCCGATTCGTATTGCGCAAAACTCCTGATTCACGTCCTTATATTGACTGGTCTGGCCAACTTTCGAGTGGTCGACTAACCGGAAGTGGTCGTCGGACTCGTTTTGCTTCGCGGTTTTGTCCGAGGCGTCTGAGCCCGCTAGTCCAAGTAGTCCAACTGGAGAGCCTCCTCGAAAGGCTAAGTGATTGCCGCACCGTGCCTTATCTCAGATTTTTCCTCGTTCGCAATGAGGAGGCCGGGGGTTCGAATCCCCTCTCGTCCACCAGATTTCAAAGGACTTACATTAATTTTGAAAACCGGGTGTTACTCGTTTTGCTAGCTAACGAGCGCGCCAAAATTCCAAGTGATTGCAGCAGCGTACTTTAGCTTGGGAGTGTTTCGTTACCTACGAGGATATCCTCCTGCCTGCGGCGCAGGACATCTGTGCCTCTCGAAAATCTCGAAATATCTGAGCGGATGAGGGTTATATTTCTTTCATAATTCTCACCCATGATCATTTCTCTCACGATACTCTTCGCAACTCTGTCTTTGATCTTCCGTTCGCGCGCTGCCCTTGAGCTCGAGAACCTGGTTCTGCGCCACCAAATCGGCGTGCTTCAGAGGTGAATTACCAAGCATGTGGAATTGGATTGCTGGAGGGATTCTTCCGAGTTGCCGGTGCCACAAATCCCATCTGGCCTTCACCGCTCTGTATGCCTCGGAATCACGTTGAAGGTCCGCCGGCGCCCTGTACTTTTTGACAGTTCCCAGCCTGTCAACCTCTGCATGACTCTTGGTTGGACGGCTCTGGGCGCTCGGTCAAGATTCGGCCAAGCAGCGCTTTGAAAAGGAAAGGAAGGGCCCATGCTACAAACTGCGTCTAAAAAAACATGTGAGCGGATTACCAGAAAAGTTTTGCCTTGCTTCCTCACTTCCATACTGTTGCTGATGATTCTCCCCGCGTTTGCTGCTGACAAGCAGAAAGACGAAGACACACTTCGGCAGGCCAACCTGGTATTACAGGGTCTGCTAAACGACCACAGCATCTCGCCGACCGTGTTGTCAAAGGCTGATTGCGTGCTCATCTTACCTAACGTAAAAAAGTTCGGTTTCGGTATCGGGGGCAGCGGTGGCCGCGGTCCTTTGCTCTGCCGCGGTGGCCAAAACTTCGATGGCAAGTGGTCCACGCCTGCGATGTATTCCGTTGGCGGTGCTAGCGTTGGTCTGCAGATAGGTGGCTCGTCCACTGATTTCGTCCTCCTGCTCATGACTCCCAAAGTTGTAAATCAGATTCTGAACGGAAAGACCAAGATGGGCACGGATGCGACGGCAGCGGCGGGGCCCGGCGCCACAGCGGCAAGTGCATCTGATGCTGACATTCTGACCTACGGCCGAGCCGAGGGATTGTTCGCTGGCGTATCCCTGGGAGGCGCAACGGTGGAACCAGACAATGACGCGAACTCCCGCCTGTACGGCAAGACGCTGACCGCAACTGATATCGTGCGCGGAACTGGCATCCAAGCAACGGCTGAGGGTAAGTCGCTGGTTACAGTGCTTGACAGCAAAATCGCAAAGCATAGCAACTGAGAAGAAAACTGATAGCCATCGACTTCCGCGACACGGTATACGGGTTCAACTCCCGGGTTGCCGTAACCGGACATCAAATGAAATGAAGTCAGTACTGCGACGATTTTGTTCGGTTGGTACAGATGGTGAGAGTGGGGTTGACCTCTGGGAATCTCAAGCTGTGTCGATTCCGAGATTCTTGACTACCGGCCAATTTGACATTCATCCGCTTGCTATTGCCGATTGAGCGAAAGACTTAACGGCCACGGCCTCGTCGTCCATAATGTCGAAGACAGTGTACAGCCTTGTAATTTGCATCAGATCGTGAACCTTATTAGTGAGATTGAGCAGCTTTAGTTCTCCCTCCTGCTTCCTCACACTCGTGAAAGCACCGACCAGATTACCCAAGCCCGAGCTGTCGATGTAATTGACATCGCCAAGATTGAATACAATGTTCTTGTGTCCCTTGCTTAGCAGGTCGCAAACCAGCTCGCGCAACGCAGCGCTCTCTTCGCCGAGCACAATCCGGCCGCGGATGTCCACAATCGTGACGCTACCGATTTGGCGAGTGCTTGTAGTCATGTGCATTTGGCAATCTCCTATCCTACCGCTAGGATTTTCTTAGACCTCGGACGGGAAATTCCTTTCGATTCAACAGCCTCAATCGCAGTAAGCTTGCGGTCAATATGTAGTTCGTTGCGAAACCCACCTGCATGCAATAGACAACGGTCACCGGCAGCGACACCGCATGAAGGACAGGGGACGGCGAGCAAGAGCTTCGGGGTTAGGTCCTCATAGCAGCATTCCGAACTGGCCGAGCCCAGGAATGACTGTTTTAGAATCAGTTTTTCCACTAGCTCATTGACAGCCATCGCTTGATTAACATTGTTACCGTGCAGTGCTGGTACAGCAGTTGATGTCCGGTAATGTAACCTATGCATTCAAACCTATCATCCTTAATCCGGCAGCGTCGAACAACTGGGCCGCTAACGCTATGTCCACGAACATCTGCTCGGCCATTCGGCGACGCCTCGGGCAACTAGAACTTCGAAGCAGAAACGTGCTGTCGCGGGGCTGTTCGCCAAGGGACGCGTCGCGGCGAAATCCAGAAGTCTTCGATTGTTGTCTCTTTCTATTAACGACCCGAATTCGGCACCGGCGTCCAGGTCTTATCCGGATCGTACGCGGTGATGGCTCCGGCAATGTCTGAAGTCTTCTCTCCCAAGTCTTTCTCGTACAGGATGCCGGTCCGGTCGACCTGAAACGTCATCACTCCCGTCACTTTGTACTCGGAGGGCCATGCGATCACCGCGAAGCCCTTTGTCATAATGCCGTTGTCGAGGTAACTCATGGCGCCGTCGGGAGCGTTCTGCCCTTGGCCTTTCAGGACTTTGAAATGGTATCCATGAAAGGGCTCTGACTTGTCCGTATAGCCTTCAGACAACGCGTGAGCGACGAGATCCCCGATTGGACTCTCATCGTTCGGATCATCGCTCTTCCAGTACAAGCCGTCACGCGTGCCCGGCGAACTGATAAACTTCTGCGCATACTGCGGATGTCCACTCCTCATGGGATCCTCTTCGGCGTAGGTAAACTCCGCCTCCACGAAGCCCTGGCAAACGTTGATTGCGGTCAGTTCGTTGTCGCCAATGCGCCGCAAGAGGATTTCGTGCTTCGCCTGCTTCACATCGAAATACCACTTGCCGTTCGCTTCCACGATAGGAATGGGCAGCGGCCAATTGGTGTTGCCCACCTCAAGGACCTTGCGCGAGGGCTGGTGTGGATCGGACAACACCTGCATCTTCTCGCTAGCCTTTTCAACGAAGGCCTTCCGGGTGTTCTCATCAGCCACCGGATCGTCGGTAACTACGATGTCCCGCGACGAAGGTCCCAGAATCTTTATTGCGCTCTCGACGTCCCTACTCTTCGCGGCGTTGACCAGCGCCTTGGCCGCGGCTTGCGGCGACGAAAAGGTTTCTCCTTCAGGTGTCTGTCCAGCCAGCAGTGCGCATGCGGCCAGAGCCAGTGCGCCAGTTCCTACGAAACGTTTATTCAGCATATGCATTACCTTCTCCTCCTGCCGCCACCAAAGCTTGATGACCCGCGGCTTGCGTTTTGTCGAGCACGATTTCCGCCCTGGCTCATGTCTCCAAAAGCGCTTCCGCTACGTCCGTTGTTCCCGAAATTGCCGCCGCCCGCATTACGGTTTCCGACGCGGTCGCCGCCTCCTCCGAAGTTCTTTTGTCCTCCGAGGTTGCCTTGATTGCCGCCGCGATTCTGGCTCACATTCTGATTGCGTTGCCCCAGGCTCTGATTTGATTGGCCAAGGTTGCGCTGGCCGGGATTATTCAATCGCTGCTGTGTCTGCGCCGCGTTCGGGCGGTTGTTGTAGTTTCGCTGCCCCGCGTTATAACGGCTGTTTAGATTTCGATTATTGTAAGGAACGCCCGCCCGGTGGGTCGGATTGTGCACCCACGTGTTGTTGCTGCCCACATTCACGTGGTTAAAATTGTTGGTTCGGATGAAATTGTTGTTGATTACTACATTCGTCGTGTGACCCCATCCGCAGCCCCAGCCATAGCCACCCCAGCCATGCCAGCTCGACATCATTGCCCCTACCGCCAAGCCGGCGCCGAAGGAAATGACGCTAGCCGCGACGATTGCTCCCGTCGACGGCGGAGGAGGGTAAACGATCGGCGGATAGGGATAGATCACCGGCGCCGGGCCGTAGACTACCACTGGATTGTATTGCGGCACGTAGATTACTTGGGGGCTCGCGGGCTCAATCACCACGTACTGTTTGTTGTCCTCGGTTTTGGTGGTCACCGTCTGCTGCGGTGTGGTTTGCAACTTGTCGCTATCCTTCGCCTTCTGCCGCAGCCGCTGGACCGCTTCCATCACATCGTTTTGTTGGGCCAGAAACGCGTTTCCCAGATCCGTGGTCCAGTTGATGTTGTCGTCCATCCGCTTCAGCACATCCGGGTACATAACCATCACCTGTATGCTCGGATCCCAACTCTGCTTGGCGGCCGCTTCGGTCAAGGCTTTGTCCTTCAGGGTTGAATTCTGCTGGAGCCAGCGGTCGGCCTGTACAATCTCTAGCGGATACGTTGACGCCACGAGGATCTGACTGAGCAACGGATCCGGGTACAACGCAATCGGCGCCAGCAGGCTGTCGAGTTGCTCCTGTGGAAGCGTTTTAGCAGCCGGCTCATTTGATTGCCCCTGCTGTTGCTGCGATTGGTCCTGGGCGTACACCCGGAAATCCGTGAATGTGATGAGCACGGCGCAAAGGACAGCCGTTACTCGCATCATGTCGCCTCCGAAAGGCCACAGCCGGCGTAATGGGTATTCCTTCATAAGAACCTTCCTTCCCTAGCAAACTGGCCCCAGCTTGGGACCATCTCATTCACTTAGACACATCGCGCTTCCAAGTTCACGGTACGGGCTGCAAGGTCGGCTTTTTCCATGTTCCATTAAAATCTCTGGTCGTGAACGATAGAGACGAACCCAATAGTCAGCAAGGGAAACATCGACCACGGGAAGGATTACAAAGCCTTTATTTGTTTTCGTCATATGAGCCTCTATGCCCGCCTTTGAGCTCATGCGACTACGGTCAACTAATTCAGTTGCAGCAGGCTAGGTGCGAACAGCATTATTCGTATACTGTCAAAACTAACAGATGGCATAAGTCCGGATTTGTGTTAGCCGCAATTTGTGCGGATGGAGTGGCGCAATTGAGCTTGTGGCCCTCAAGTTGGTACGATATCTGCCCACTCAGTGGAATAGTTGTGTACTGTGCATAACGAAAACTCCATCCAGCAGTTCCCCGTCAAACGTCACATTGTTACTTCCCGGTCGCCTTCTTAACCCAGCCTCCAGTTCCCTTCCGCATGTCTCTGATTTCAATGGCATTCGTCACGGATGGGATTTGCGGGATCCACAGACGAAAAGCTTTTTTTGAAGTTCTCAAGAGAATTGCCGGTCACGAGATGCCGCTCTATAAAGCGGAGAATTGGCTCGATCATTTGACTTCCTGCAGTCCCTGCTACACAGACTTTTGTGAATTCCAGGCTGCCCATCGAAGCTAATACACGCGCGCAGCGCGAGGCGAAGGACATACTCGATGCATATCGAAGTTAGTGTTGCGTCAACCCATTGAGACCGCCCGGGTAACCGGACATGAGATCTGGGCAGACTTCACTTATCCGCCTTTACCATGACTTAGTCGCGACCTCCAGCTTCTTCACACGAATGAGGTTGGTGCAAAAGAGTTCTTGCGCGACAATTATGTTCTGCCCTGAGTGTGAAAGCGGTGGTGCGGATCACCGTAGCAGTCTTGTTCAGTGCAACACTTTCTGCACAAGATTGAGAAAGTCGGCGCCGCTGAGTAGAAAGCGCGGGAGAGAGACGCCCTACGGTGAGGGCCCGTTCCCTTAGGTCAATGGCTCGGCGTGTGTGAATTGTGAGCGATGCGATGAACGATGTCCGACCGGATCAGTATCCGACCGTCATCCGTGAAATGATCCGGCATGAAAACGACGTTACAAACCACCGCATTATGTGGTTGCTGGTCGGTCAAGGGTTTATCGCCAACGCCTACGTCTCAGGGAAAAATGAAGTTGCGTCCACGCACTCTGTGCTCAGTTTGATGGGGATTCTTGTCTCTCTCTCGGCATTTCTGATGCTCTACCAAAGCTACGAGGCTAGAGGATATCTCCAGTTCCTCGGCCTGCAGGCCAAAGATGGGACGTTGCGGGAGGAACAGTTACCACTGACGGGATGGCCGAGAAATAGGATCAAAGGTTGGTCGAAGAGCATCTGGGTATTTCCATGGCTCAGGCAAAGCCGTGATCTTTTGGAGCCGTGGCTGCTTCTGCCGTTCCTTTTTACATCCATGTGGATTTCGGCTCTGTTGCACACTCAGAGCGGCCTGAATAGAGGAGTCGCCTTGGCCGTGGGAGTAATCCTGTCAGCAGTGCTTCTTTCCATGTCTTGTATGGTATTGGTCTGGTCCCAGAGCAAGGATGACGAGAGCACCGACGGATAACCTCAAGCTTCGACCCATCGCTCGGGCCCGATTTTGTACAGCACGAAGTAGAGCAGCCGATCAGTTTTGCAGCGATTCCCGCGCCTTCTTCCTGTCTTCCTCTTGCTCGGCTACTAATTTGTAGGCGATATAGTACTTGTAGATATTTGCAACGTAGGTGACCGTCTCCATTCCGACCCTTGCTGCGGCGATATACTCCACGTTGCCGAACCAAACATTTGGATCCAGGCCCTTTTTCGCTGCTTCCTCTCGCAGGGAGTGAATCCTGCCTGGACCTGCGTTATAGGCCGCAAAGGCAAACAGCAGTTTGTTTGTGTCATCCATCGGCTCATTCGCAAAGTATTTGTCGACCATGAATCGAATATATTTCACGCCTGCGTGAATATTGGCCTCCTTCTGATGGATGTCTCCCACTTTCATTTGTTCTCCTGTTGCTGGCATCAACTGCATTATGCCTACAGCTCCGACACCGCTTTTTGCCTCCTGATTCAGCGTCGATTCCTGGAACCCTTCCGCCATCATCAATAGATAGTCGACGTTGTATTGAGAACCATATTTTTGGAACAGAGACACGGTCTCTTGAAATTTCTTCAATTCGCCCGGCGCAACGGCATTCTTCAGCATCTTGTTACTTTGCGCGTATCGCCCGATGACAGCATTTCCGAAGGCCGTCCCCTGTTTATGCGTCTTCACGAACTGATCGATAACTTCCTTCAACCTCGGACTATTCTTCCGCATGGCCCACGCGATCTGCCCGGAGTCATCCAGAACCACATCTGGATTCGCGCGAATATTGGTGTAGATGTTTCCCCATATCTTGGGGAGGTAGGCTTTGGTGATCACAATCGGGACCAGTCCGGCGTTGAGCATCTCCAGAAGATCTTCATCTTCGAGATTCTCCGGAGCCAGCCGCAGTTTGACCGGCGCTTTGCCCTGGCTCTTGAATCGAGCATTCAATGAATCGAGCCGTTCCCAATAGCTGGAACTTTTGCGGACAAAGACTTCCTGTCCTGAGAGATCGTCGACGGAATGGAGGGCAGGAGAGCGCGGCCCGGTCACGGCAATTTCTTTCACCCCGATCACCAGGGGATCCGAAAAATCAACCACTTTGGAACGCTCGGGCGTAATCTCCAACGTACCGACCGCGAGGTCGCCTCTACCTTCCGAAAGGCGCGACAGCATCTGGTCGCGCGGGACGGGGCGGAACACAACATGGAACCGCGTATTCTTCACTTTTTGCGGATACTTAAGATTGACCCACTCTTCAAACTCCTTCATGTATTCATACGAGCTTCCGTGCTGGACGCCGTTAATCACGCAGTACTGCGTCTTGGAATAGGCAACAAGTATGCGAATGTGGCGGCGCTGTAGCATCGCGTCAAAATCGCCCGTCCACGGAGCGCCCTGAAGACTCGGAGCTGATGGCGCTTGATTGGTTTGGTTCGGAGAAGGAGGCTTGGTTTGGCTGGAGGCCACGGAAACACTCAGCGACCGAACGAGAAGAAGAAAGCACAAAGGTATCAGCCGCTTGTATACATTCTGCTTTCTGCCCATCAAATCATCATGGCAGCTTCTTTTCATAAGGAGCGCCTACTCCAAGGCCACAGCCAGCAGGGGCCATGTATCATTCGCGACCTCTGGCGTCGGCACATACATGCATAGAATTCCATAGCAGGGCCCTCTGGCGTGGGGCCACCCTACACCAGCTTTGGAAAACATACGCAGGGGCGGCCGGGACGCATACTGTTAGAACTGACAGTTTCGCCCTTGATCTTCCTGTGATCCCCTCCCTTTATTGTCGATCTTGCGACGTGGGTTCAGGTCTACTGGCCATGGGTTGGTGGGCTGCGTAACGCCCAATAATGATCGCATCGGCGAAGAGGTGTGACCTTCATCCCTTATTGTACGGAGAACAGTTGGACCGCGGGCCGTTTATCATTCCTGACCCTCGAACAACGAAACCCAGCGCGCGTCGTCAAGCACCGTTGGGTTTAGGCGGCACGTATATGAGTACAGGACAGAATCAGGACAAAGACAACGCAATAAGCAACGCTAGGAGTGGCCAGCGACTGTTACGCCTGATCCTTTGGTCCTGTCTCATCGTTTTCGTTTTCCCGACAGCGAGCGAAGCACAATACAAGGGTGACGACATCCCCGGCTTCCTTGGGCTGCAGAGCGGATCACAAGCGCCGCCTGGCCTTTATGTGGGAAATGTGATCTGGTTCTACCACACCAGTACAGTCAAAGATAACTCCGGCAACGCAATTAACCTGCCAGGTAGTTTGAACTCTACCGCTGAGATCGTCCTCGTAAGTGTGGTGACGAACTACAAGTTGTTTGGAGCAAACGTTGGAGGCAGTGCCGGCTTTCCCTTTATCAAGAACCGGATCCAGTTGAACTCGCTCGATGTTACTACCGGTCTCGCCTACACGGACATGTTCATCGGTGCTTCGCTTGGTTGGCACCCCAAGCGTGCCGACATCACCGCTGGCTACAACCTCTACATTCCTACCGGGAAATTCTCGCAGGGCGGAAGCGATAACACCGGCCTCGGCATCTGGGGCAACGAAATGACGATTGGCACCACGATCTATCTCGGTCAGAAGAAGCAATGGAATGCAGCGGCGAATTTTGCCTTGGAGTTTCACTCCGACAAAAGCGGTACCAATATCAAACCCGGCGACATGGGAACGATCCAAGGAGGTCTAGGAAGGACTTTTTACAAGAAAGTCGGTGGACCCATCCCGATGATCATGAATTTGGGCGTCGCTGGATACGCTCAATTCAAGGTCACCGGCGATAGCGGCTCTGATATTCCTCCCGCATTACTTGGTTTTAAAGATCGGGTCTTCGCGCTCGGCCCGGAATTCAACATATACATTCCTAAGCCGCGGCTTACGCTGCTCGCGCGATATGAGCCAGAGTTTGGTGCGCGCGTTCGTACCCAAGGTCAGACATTCGTCTTGAGCATCGTGTGGGTGGCGAAGTCTTTCGAGAAACAGCAACCCTGACTCCTCGTAAACGGGTGGAATTGAATCAGGGACATCGACCAGCTGCCTCGACCGACACGGGAGGAGTCTAACAAATGCAAAAATCGCTGGGCTCAATCAGCGCGCTTGCAATTGCTGGGCTTCTCGGTTTGATCCCTTGCCAGGGGGAACAGCGGAAACCTAATCCGCCAACCGAGTCATCCGTGACTGCGGTCGAGCTCACCGACCGAATGCTGCAACGCCGAGCCGTCGAGGCCGTCATCTGGGGCATGCCGGTGGTCAATTACGACCTCATGTACCAGGCGGCGGTGCGCGGGGCCAAGGGCGACTTCAACCAAATCATCTACTGGTCGCGACTTCCGGACTGGAAGATCCAGACCCTAACCCCGAACCCCGATTCGATCTACTTCATGCCCTTCATCAACACGAAGGTCGTGGGGCCGATCGTGATTGAGATTCCACCCGTTGATGAGGGCTCGATCACCGGCACCGTCATGGATGTTTGGCAGTGCGCCTTGGAGGACGTCGGACCCGCCGGCCTGGACAAGGGTGAGGGTGGCAAGTACTTGATACTCCCGCCTGGCTATACGGAAAAAGTGCCAGCCGGTTATATCGCACTGCCTTCGGATACGTACGAGGGCTACGCCCTGCTGCGTTCCATTCCTAAGAGCGGCAGTGAGTCCGACGTCGCCAAGGCGGTCGCTTACGGCAAGCGCATCAAGCTCTACCCTCTCTCGCAAGCGGCTAAGCCGGCACCGACGACATTCCGAGACGTCGTCGATGTCGTGTATGACGGCACCATCACCTATGACCTGCGATTCTTCGAGTCGCTCAACCGCATTGTGCAGGCGGAACCGTGGCTGGAACGCGATAAGGCGATGATCGATCAACTCAAGTCGATCGGCATCGAGAAAGGCAAACCCTTCAATCCTGATCAGAGAACCCAGGACATACTGAACGACGCGGCTCGTGATGCCCACGCGTGGCTCGTGGCCCGATATGAGGCGTCTTTTTCATCGCCCTACTATGAAGGCGGTCACTGGGCATTGCCAGGATCGCGCGAACTGCTGGAAGGCCAAGCGTCATTCTTTGCCAAGCCCGATGTTTACCCCGTTGATGTCCGCGGCGTCACATTTTCCTACGCCTATTTCACCCCCAAGCATCTGGGCACGGGCTCATCGTATTTGCTGACTATCGCTGATAAGGATGGAGGGCTGCTTCAGGGCAGCGCAACCTATCGCCTTAGGGTGCCTGCGAATGCGCCAGTCGCGCAGTATTGGTCCACGACGGTCTACAATCGCGCCACCCATGCGCCTATACGGAATGCTCGATGGCCTAGCCGCTCGTCTCAGACGCCGGGACTGCAAAAGAACGCCGATGGTTCTGTGGACGTCTACTTCGGTCCCAAATCATCTGCCGGCAAGGAGTCGAACTGGGTTCCTACGAGCACCGACGAAGGGTTTGAGGTTCTCTTCCGCTTCTATGGCCCACTAAAGCCGCTGTTCGATAAGACGTGGAAACTACCGGATATAGAGAAGGTGAGCGAACCAATCGCAAGAAACAGTGATTCTCACGGTTGGATCGGCACCGAGACTGTCAGGACTCGCTTCGGTGACTTCGAGTTCAAGAACGGCTATCCCACCCCAAAGGCCACAGACGAGCTGTATGAGTTTCGCACGTTCGACCGTGCGGTCGAATCGTATCTGCACTCCGTGACGATGATGTCGATGTTCTATATGCAGAAGGGTCTCCACGACTTTGGACTCGATGCGGCGAACAAGTTCCTTATCTACGAGACTCTGCTGGATGCGCAGAGCCTGTTCCTGACGCCCAATACCGAGAGCGTTTATGGAATGCAGTTTCTCGACTTGGAGCGTGACGGACCGACGATCGTCGAAGTGCCACCAGGCCTGCTCGGCGGATTTAGCGCCATGTGGCAGCAGTCTCTGATCAGTATCGGCCCGACAGGCGTCGACAAAGGTAAGGGCGGCAAGGTCTTGCTACTGCCACCAGACCACAAAAGCGAACCACCTGCAGGTTATTTCTCCGTGAAGTCTCCGACGTATGGCGTGTGGTTTGGGGCGCGAGGTTTCCTCGTGAATGGAAAGTCCGACCCAGCTGTGGGGCTGATGAAAACGACGAAAATCTACCCGCTGGCTAGTGCCGACGATCCTCCGGCAATGATCTTCCTGAACGGCTCCGGCCAGGCGATAGATACCATCTTTCCGGACGACTATCAGTACTTTGAGGGCCTCGCAGCGCTCGTCGAAAAAGAGCCAGTCGATGCAATTCCGCCCTCCGATCGCTTCCTCCTTTCATCGATCGGCATCGAGAAGGGCAAACCATTCGCGCCCGACCCCAGCACGAAACAACTGCTAGCAGAGGCAGCCCGCGTCGGCGCAGCCATTGCGCGAGCCAACTCCTTCGCTTCACGCGATCCAGCGGCGCGAGTTTATCCCGACCGGCGCTGGGAATGGGCGTTTGTGGGAGGGAGCGCAACGTGGGATGAACAAGGTTACCTCAACGTCGATCATCGCGCTGCATGGAACTACGCCGCCACGGGAAATTCACCGGCGATGGTCGAAAGAACCGTCGGCTCTGGGTCGCAATACCTCATGGCAACGCGTGATGCAAACGGTGCCTTTCTCGATGGCGGCAAGAACTATCGGCTTCACTTGCCGCCGAATGTCCCGGTAAAGCTCTTCTGGTCCGTGGTCGTCTACGACACCCTCAGCAGATCCGAGCTGCAGAACGGCGAAAGATTTCCGAGCGTCAGCCAATACTCCGGCCCTGTCCCGAACGCTGACGGCGCAGTGGACATCTACTTCGGCCCGCAAGCGCCAGAAGGAAAAGAAAAAAACTGGATCAAGACCGTTCCCGGCAAAGGTTGGTTTCCTTATTTGCGCTTCTACAGTCCAACGGAAGCGTTTTTCGAGCAGACATGGAAGCCGGACGACATCGTCGAGGTGAACTGATGCCTTGGCTCAGCGCAAAGAAGGCTTGCATTGGCTTGGTGACAATCCTACTTGGGCTGGCCTTGGCCTCGGAGGGTGGCTATGCCCAGGCTGTTACGAATCAAACGGCCAGCAAAAAGCCCAACATAGTTTTCATCCTTGTCGACAATTTGGGTTATGGAGAACTGGGAGTTTATGGAGGCGGCATTCTGCGTGGCGCTCCCACTCCGCGGATTGACAAGCTCGCAAGCGAAGGCACGCGGCTGCTGAACTTCAACGTCGAAGCACAGTGCACACCATCCCGATCCGCACCGATGACAGGCCGATTCTCGATACGCTCCGGCACCTACGCGGTTCCCATAGGCGGTGTAGCGGACGGTTTGACTTTGTGGGAGATCACCATCGCGGAGTTGCTTTCGGGTCAGGGTTACGCGACTGGCATGTGGGGTAAGTGGCATCTCGGCAGTGCCGAAGAGCGATTTCCTACGCATCAGGGATTCGATGAGTGGTACGGCATACCCCGCACCTACGACGAGGCGTTCTGGCCATCACTAAACCAGGCGAAGGGGTTGTGGCCGTCGGTCGGTGAAAAACAGGGCTGGAATCCTAGTATCGCTCCGCTCGAACCCATTTACGAAGCACGCAAAGGAGAAAAAGCACATCAAGTCGGGGAATTGAATTTGGACACGCGGCGCACGATGGAAGCCGAGATTACGAATCACGCGATGGATTTCATCAAACGCAATGCAAACTCCGGTAAGCCGTTCTATGCCTATGTCTCGTCGTCGATGGTTCACATGCCGACGCTTCCGAATCCAGCGTTCGCCGGAAAGACCGGCAATGGCGACTGGGCCGATTGCCTGGCCGAAATGGACTATCGGACGGGACAAATTCTCGATGCCATCAAAGACGCTGGCATTGAGGACAACACCATTGTGATCTTCGCCAGTGACAACGGACCCGAGGCAACCGATCCGTGGGAAGGAGACAGCGGACCGTGGCGTGGCACCTATTTCACTGCGATGGAGGCTTCACTCCGCGTTCCATTTATCATTCGCTGGCCCGGCAAAGTCCCAGCCGGCCGCGTCAGCAACGAAATCGTTCACATAGTGGATATGTATCCGACCCTTGCGCGAGTGGGAGGAGCAAAGGTTCCAGACGATCGACCGGTTGATGGTGTCGATCAACTGGATTTTTTTCTCGGCAAGCAAGAGAACTCCAATCGCGAAGGCTTTCCAGCCTATGTGGCCGACCGCCTGTCAGCGGTGAAATGGCACAACTGGGAGATGCACCTGATCTGGCAGGTGAATATGTACGACCCGCCGCAGACACTTCCGCTCCCAAAGGTAATCAATCTCCTGACCGATCTAAAGGAGGAGCGCGACGTGGGTGCGACGAACTCCTGGGTTGGAGTGCCGATGACGAAGATCATTCTTGAGCTTGAGCAAAGCCTGAAGAAATATCCGCCGATCAAAGCTGGCACGCCGGAGCCTTATGTTCCGCCGAAATAGTGATCGGGTAAACGGTAGTTAGAAGCTCCCCGATGCAAAGGCTGTGCCGCGAATTCATCTCTGGTCGCGCTTCGGGGTCATAGGAATCCAGTTTGAGAGGAGAAACTCATAATGCAAGAAAAAAATAGCGTCGTTTCACAGGCTTTCGTGGTCTTTGGGGCGATGATGATCGCGGCGTTGTCGCCTTGCGCGGCCAACGCACAGGTTAAGAAACCCAACGTGGTGATGATCATGACCGACGACGTAGGCTGGGGTGACCTTGGAAGCTATGGCGGCGGCATCATGCGTGGCGCGCCCACTCCCAATCTAGATCGCATGGCTGCAGAGGGCATGCGCTTCCTCAATTACTACGGACAGGCGAGCTGTACCGCTGGTCGCGCCTCGTTCATTACGGGACGTATTCCTATTCGCACCTCGCTTTCGTCCGTGCTCACTCCGGGCGATCCCAACGGACTCACGTCGGAAACCCCGACCATTTCCCAAGCCCTTAAGAAGGCCGGGTATTCCACGGTGCAACTTGGAAAGTGGCATCTAGGTGACAAGCCCGAGAACTTCCCTACTGCCAACGGCTTCGACGAAATGTACGACATGCTTCCTTACTACGCTGGCGTCTATGCCTACGACAACCCGGCTCTGCATCCCAACTTTCCAACCAGTGACGTCGAATTCATGTCGATGTGGTCTAAGGTCAATCTCGCGGAGTGGGAAGCAGGACCAGGTGAGAAGCCCCACACAATCAAACAGAAATTCACGTATGACGATCTGGCGACCGCTGATGACGACATGCGCGCCAAAGCCGTCGACTACATCAAGGCTCATGCCAAGAGCGACAAACCCTTCTTCATGTACACGAATTTCGAAAAGGTCCACAACCCAAACAATCCCTCACCGCGCTGGAAGGGTAAGTCTCCCGGCGGCGGAAACTATCTGGATGCATTGATGGAGATGGACGACAACAGTGGACTGATCATCCAGGCGATCCGTGACGCTGGTATTGCTGAAAATACGCTTGTCATATGGACAACGGACAATGGCGCCTGGGTCGACGCGTGGCCGGACGCTGGCTATACACCGTTTCGTGGTGAGAAAGGAACCATTTTTGAGGGGGGCTTCCGCGTGCCTGCAATTTCCTGGTGGCCCGGCCACATCAAGCCCGGCTCCGTCAACACGGACATGTTCTCTCACATGGACTGGTGGCCGACGATCGCCGCAATCGCGGGTGCGCCCGTGCCCACCCATGAGTGGAAGAGCAACACTGGAAAACCCATCATCTTTGATGGCATCGATCTCAGCGAATCACTTCTTGGCAAGGGTCCGGGCAAGCGCGATTCCATGATCTACATCGCAGGTCAGTCGTTTGGAGCGATTCGGGTGAAAAACTTTAAGTGGACTATCACCGCTAAAGACACCTGGCTCGGCCCTACCAAGCCGCTAAAAGCCGGTTCTATCTATGACCTCCTCTGGGATCCCGGAGAACAGTTCGATATCGCCTTCAATGGAGCTATGCCGACCCACGGCAATCAGACCTCTCCGGGCCGTTCCAGTGGTTCAGACAACGGTTGGATTGGTATTTTAGTGATGCCGCCGCTGCTGCAGTTCTTCGAGGAACTTAAAACACATCCGAACTTGCCCTACGTGCCATCCGGTGAAGGAGTGACCGAAATCATCCCCAAGGAGCTGCAGTAGGACGAATGAGTTTCCGTAGAGGGACACCAGGCTGACATTCGTGAATCAGCGATTCGACGAACTCCAGAGGCCTGAGCATTCGAGTGCAATTACAAATGTTTTCCTGGTTGACGACGGTGGCTGGATACAGGAGGCGGCATGAGCGGCAATTTACAAATCAAAGCCACGTTGTTTCTTGCAGTTTCGATGACCTTGGCGGGAACGCCTACAGTGCCTGCCCAGTCGCAGACTTCGTCTCCGCCACCTGCCACTACTGGAGACGGCATGATCTTCACACAGGGCGGCATCACCGCCGGCTGGGGTTTCTACCTGCAAAAGGGCAAGCTGGTCGGCGTTCATAACTATATCGGTATGGAACGCTTCCGTGTTGTCTCAACTGAGAGCGTGCCGACAGGAAAAGTCACCCTGACGTTCGACTTCAAGTACGACGGCGGCGGGGTGGGGAAAGGCGGCACCATTACACTGCTTGCGAATGGCAAAAAAATCGGTGAGGCCCGCGTGGAAAAAACCGCGGGCTATAAATACTCGCTTTACGAGGGACAAGACATTGGACAGGACAGCGGCTCGCCTGTCGATTTCACGTATACGCCGCCGTTTCCATTCACGGGCAACCTGAACAAAGTTACCGTCGAGCTGAAATGAACCGCGTGTCTGAAGCTGACTGTCGCGAATCTATGGACGGAGCCGGTCGCAAGAAGTCAATGAATGGGGAGACGCCATGAATGCTAAGAGGCTTGCGGTGCCCTTTTGGTGGATACACCGGACCACAACGAGAGGTTTCTCTGGCCGAGCTGGATCAAATAGCCGAACAAAAACAGGTTCCAGAATGGAGAATGGAGAAAGAACTATGACAAGCCATCCTGTTTCGCGACTCTGGTGGGGAGTGGTGCTGGCTGTATTTCTTGGCGCGTTGCCGGCCAGTCTGTCAGGACAAACCAAGAAACCCAACATCCTTGTTATCTTCGGAGACGACATAGGCCAGTCGCAGGTTAGCGCCTACACGATGGGTCTGATGGGGTATCGCACGCCCAACATCGACCGAATCGGGCTCGAGGGCGCGATCTTCACCGACGCCTATGGTCAACAGAGTTGTACGGCTGGCCGGGCAGCATTCATGCTTGGAATGGAGCCTTTCCGTACTGGGCTATTGACGATCGGCATGCCGGGGGACCCACATGGAATTACCTCTTGGATGCCCACCATCGCCAATGTCATGAAGGCGCAAGGCTATGCGACTGGGCAATTCGGAAAGAACCACTTTGGCGACCACAATGAGCACCTGCCGACCGTCCACGGCGTTGACGAATTTTATGGCAATCTCTACCACCTGAACGCCGAAGAAGAGCCGGAGGGCTACTACTATCCAAGGGATCCAGCGTTTAAGGAGAAGTATGGTCCGCGGGGCGTGCTGCACACCTGGGCCACCGACATCGACGACCCGACTATTCAACCGCGCTGGGGAAAGGTTGGCAAACAAAAGATCGAGGACACCGGTCCTCTAACTAGCAAGCGCATGCCGACCGTTGACGAGGAATTCCTGGCGGCCGCACAAAAGTTCATCGACACTTCCGCAAAGCAAAGCAAGCCGTTCTTTGTGTGGTTCAACACCACGCGCATGCATATCAACACGCACCTAAAACCGGAATCGTTGGGCAAGACGGGTAAGGGTATCGAAGCCGACGGCATGGTAGAACACGACGGTATGGTCGGCCAACTTCTCAAGCAGCTCGACGACCTCGGCATTGCTGAAAACACAATTGTTTTATACACGACCGACAACGGGGCGGAAATTGCAGCGTGGCCCGACGGCGGAATGATACCTTTCCGCGGCGAAAAAGGAACCACATGGGAAGGAGGATTCCGCATTCCCATGCTCGTGCGCTGGCCGGGAGTCATCAAGCCCGGGACGCAATGCAACGAAATCATTTCGCTCATCGACTGGTTCCCAACATTGAGCGCGGCTGCTGGTATCCCCGATATAAGAGAGAAGATGGCGGCGGGTTGGACTAGCGCAGGAACGACCTTCAAGGTTCACCTTGATGGTTACAACTTCATGCCCTATTTCCAGGGAAAATCGAGTGCCGGGCCGCGTGATTCCATCCTCTATTTCGATCAAGGCGGAACTCTCAATGCGATCCGCTGGGGTGACTGGAAGCTCAGTTTCGCCTCGATAGAAGGAAATATAGCCACTGGCACGCGGACCGTCACCAACTGGCCCCTGGTCTGGAATTTACGTATGGATCCGTATGAACGGGGGTTTGCCGAGGGAGGAGAGAATACAAAATTTGCGGCCGGCCAAATGTGGCTACTGGTGCCCATTCAAGCAAAGATCAAAGACTTCTTTGGGGATTACGAAAAGTATCCTCATCAGGAGGGTAGTTCCCTTACTGTTTCCAACATCGGTTACGGGTTGTTGCGGCAGGCTGAGCTCATGAAGCGCTTGAAAGATATGGAAACTATGTCACCTCCCTGAGCTATTCAAGTAGCTTGCAACTTGCATATAGACGTGCTCTGGACTGATGTTGTTACCGCCACAATCAGCTGCAGGGCGCCGGGGCAAGGCCACGGCCCGTTTACATTTACGGCCAAGCTCCACAAAGCCATTGTCGAGCTGAAATAAATCGTTCGTCTCGGCTGAACTTCTACCCACGGACTAAACAGAGCGTAAGACATCGAAGGAGGGAGAAGACAAAATGGATGCGAAAAAGTTTTGCGTCGCAGCTGCGGGGGCTTTTCTGTCTGTGTCCTTGGCGGCTGCCCAAGAAGTATTGCCCAAGCCCGAGGAAGCGTTCAAGGACGCGAAGATCGGACGCACCTACAAGGACTCAAAGCCAGGGACGATCAATCTCACCAAAGCCCCGGCTGGCGCACCGAACGTTCTGATGATCCTGATCGATGACGCTGGGTTCGGACAATGGGGCACGTTTGGAGGACAGGTCCCCACGCCAAACCTCGACCGCCTGGCGAAAATGGGCCTGCGCTATACGCGCTTCCACACAACGGCTCTCTGCTCCCCGACCCGCGCGGCCCTGCTTACCGGGCGCAACCACCATTCCGCTGGGACGGGAGTCATCACCGAGATCGGCGACGCCTACCCGGGATATAGCGGACAGATTCCCAAGAGCGCCGCGATGTTCGCCGAGGTGCTGCGGCAGGGTGGCTACAGCACCGCATTCATCGGAAAGAACCACAACATCGCCGACTGGGAAACCAGCATTTCTGGTCCTTACGACCGGTGGCCAAATCTGCAGGGCTTCGATTACTTCTACGGCTTCATTGGCGGCGAGATGGACCAGTGGCAGCCGGACCTCTATCGCGGCACAACGCCGGTAACGATGGAGATTCCCAAGGGGAGAGAAGGCCACTACACGTTGAACGATTCGCTCGCAGACGACACCATCCGATACATCCACCTGGAGAAATCCACCACGCCCGACCGCCCCTTCTTCATCTACTACGCTCCCGGCGCAACCCCACGCTCCGCACCATGTGCCAAAGGAATGGATTGACAAGTTCAAGGGCCAGTTCAACCAGGGCTGGGACAAGTACCGCGAAGAGACCTATCAGCGGCAGCTTAAACTGGACGTCATTCCGCCCGATACGAAACTGACACCACGGCCCCCCGAGATTCCCGCATGGGATTCTCTGTCGCCGGACGAACAGCGCGTGGCTGAGCGGTTGATGGAAATCTTCGCCGCGTATACCGCACAGACCGATTATGAAGTGGGACGCGTGCTCGATGCGCTTGAAGAGATCGGCCAGTTTCACAACACGCTCACCTTCTGGGAGATTGGCGACAATGGCGCTTCGATGGAGGGCACTTTGAGCGGCTGCTTCAACGAACTCGCTACACTTCAGGGAATCCCGGAAGACTCGTCGTTTCTGGTCCAGCACATCGATGAGTTAGGTAGCGCCAAAGCCTCCAACCACATTCCCGTCGGCTGGGCTTGGGCGGTGAACGCACCCTTCCAGTGGGGCAAACAAGTGGCTTCGCACTTGGGCGGCACACGCAACCCGCTCGTCATAGCATGGCCGGACCGCATCAAGGACGCAGGTGGGATACGCATGCAGTTCCACCATGTCATCGACATTTCTCCGACCATCTTAGAGGCAGCGCACCTTCCCCAACCGGTGGAGGTAAATGGCGTGAAGCAGAAGCCGATCGAAGGCGTGAGTATGATGTACAGCTTCGACGACCCGAAAGCTACGAGCCCGCGCCATATTCAATACTTTGAGATGTTCGGAAACCGCGCGCTCTACAAAGATGGCTGGATCGCTACCGCCCGTCACGGGCGGCTTCCTTGGGTGACCGCGGGCGGCACTACAGGAGACTTCGACAATGACCACTGGGAGCTCTATAACCTTGCAGCGGACTTCAGCGAAGCGAACGATGTCTCAGCCAAATATCCGCAGAAGTTAAAAGAGCTGCAGGATGACTTCTGGATCGAGGCAAAGAAGTACGATGTTCTCCCACTGGATGATCGTTTCTCGGAGCGTGGCGATCCGAGCCTGCGGCCCAGCCTGATCGCTGGACGAACCGACTTCACCTATTATCCCGGAGCGACTCGGATCCCAGAGCCCTCGGCTGCCAACACCAAGAACGCATCGCACACCATCACTGCCACCATCGTAGTAACTCCGGGCGGCGCGGACGGAGTACTCGTGGCTGAAGGTGGCGCTGCCGGTGGATACACCCTGTACATAAAGAATGGAAAGCCCATTTACGAGTACAACTTTATGGCGCATGAGCGGTACAAGATCGCGAGTTCTGAGGCGCTCTCACCCGGTCCCGCTGTCATACGCGTTGACGTCAAGTACGACGGCGGCGGCATTGGCAAAGGAGAAACCGTAGGTCTCTTCATCAATGACAAAAAAGTCAGCGAGGGCCGGATCGACAAAAGCGTCCCCGGACGTTTCGGAAACGAAACCTTCGATGTCGGCATGGACAATGGCTCGCCGGTGAGTGAAGCATATCAATCGCCGTTCGCATACGGGGGGACAATCAAGAAGGTTGAGATCCACATCCAGCCTTCAACTCTCAGCGCAAGCGACCAGCAGGCGGTCCGTGATATGGAAAGGGCAGCGGCTCTGAGCATCGAGTGATTTTCTTTGCAAATGGCAGAATCCAACTTCCTCTCGGAACAGTAAGCGACGAATTAACAGGAGATCAAATATGAGAAAACATCTAATTTGGGCCCTCGCGGTAGTCGCCTTTCCCTTGGTTAGCCGTGCACAGGTTCCGGTTTTCGAGATTACGCCGGTCGAAAGCGCGATTAGCTTCGACGTTGAAGCATCGGTCGCGATCAAGGGTGCGTTCCATAAGTGGGAATCGAATTTCACCTGTACCTCTACTGACGCAAGCCTGTGTGTTTTGGAAATTAAGATTCAAGCCGACAGCGTAGACACCGGAAACGGCATGAAGAATGGAAAGTTAAAGGGCAAGGATTTTTTCGATGTGAAAGAAAATCCTTACATAACATTCAAGTCCACTAAGAGCATCCAAACGAGTCCCACCACTTTCGAAGTGGATGGCGACTTTACGATCCGCGGAGTTACCAAATCCGAGAAGCTAAGCCTCACGCTGGAAGGGAAAGGAACGGGCTCGGGAACGGTTACTGGGACGATGGCTTTTGATCGTAAAGACTACGGAATGAATAAAAGCATTCCCTTGGTCAAAATCGCCAACCGCGTCGAGGTGACCGTAGACCTCAAGGTAAAGCGAGTCAGCGGGCCTCCGCTCGTCTTCAAGGAATAGCTAATAAGTGTGCCATTCACCAAATCAAACAGCTCCGAGGTCTCGCGGACAAATGTCTCGCTCGTTCCGACATTCGCGAACTTCCGAACCGTCCATTTATCGGGTGGAAGCATAATCCGAGATGCTAGCGCCTCTATAATTTCCACGCTTCTCACCGTCGAACTGCACTGAAAGGACAAATAGAAAACCGACTTGCCAGACTTGCCAATTAAGGGCCCCGTGAAAATAGCTAAGTGATTGTGGCGCCTTGCCTTAGCTTATTTTCCCCATCGTTCGCAATGAGGAGGTCGGGGGTTCGAATCCCCTCTCGTCCACTATCTTTTCAAGGCACCTACATTATTTTAGGAAACCGGGTGCCGCTTGTTTTGCCAGCTAACGAGCGCGCTGGGAAATCCGAGCGATTGTAGCAGCGACTTCATCAAGCCCACGGCGACAGCTCAATTGTCGTAGTAACGACCATTGACTTCGTCTCCCAGGATGGCGAAGTCGGACTTTGAGGTGTTCAGCGGACCGGACTTCCAGGAAAACCCGACCGACGGCACCTCGACTTGTGCCTCGAGTTGACACGAGGCCCGAGTGCCAATGAAACGGAAGTGTTTGGATGGGTCCTCATATCTCACCGGCTCACCTGTTGATTTCCAGACCATTTTGAACGTCATTTGTGCGGGAGTGGCTATTGAATCCAGCGCCGGCCAGCGCGGCTGATCGACAACAGGGACGTTCCGCATTTCCAGTGTGAAGGTGTTGCCATCCGGACTAATCGTTAGAGCACGCTCCGGAACGGGAACGACCCAATAGAGTCCAGACGGCGCAATGGGAGGGTGAAAATCGTGTATCTGATTGGCGGGGACCGCCGGTCCCCGGAACAACGTCAGTCATATATGTGTGAAGGCCCCTTGTTGCGCAGCTCGCGCGCCCCAAAACTCTCCCTGCATCACGCCGTAGTCGGTCGTAGGACTGCCAAAAGCGATACGGTTTCCTTGGTTGTCGGTGCCCACCCCGGTGAAGGTGCTGCACCGGGCGACTCGACCCTTGAAGTGATAGATATGAGAAGGTTCGAGGTTTGCTCCTGCCGGCTGATTGTGGCTGCCATTCTTGTCTAGCCAAGGAATTGGATAGGGTTCGGTGCCGCCGTTCGCAGTCATCGGTTGTTGATCAGGCAACGAAGAATTCCCGGACCCTACTGCAAGTGGGAATATGGCCAGCGCGCTCGATTTCAGGATATCTCTGCGACTGTGGCGTCTGCGCGAATCGGTAAGCAGGTCCATCGATGTACCTTCGATAAGCGAAATAACTTCACGAGCATAATAACCCTACAGCTGGAGCGGCGCTAAATCGTCGCATTCCTTAGGGATCGTGGCCATCGTAAGGTGCGACCCCATTTTCCGCGAGTCCTGCGCGTACGGAATGATTTTTTTCAGCTCTACCGCGGCGATATTCTTCAATGGTCTGATCTGTGGCCAGATAATCGAGAACAGCGAATCGCCGTTGCATTCTCAAGCTCCCTTACGCACCGCTTTTTCACGTTCAGCCGAATTTTCCGATCGACTCTGATTTGCCGCGCACTCGTTGAGTGCCTAACCAAACGTGAAGTCAAGAGCGTGAACGCCAGGATCGAGGAATTCGATCTCGAAGGTCCCGTCTACGATGGGACCTTTTTGCCGGATGAGCTGATAGAGCCGGGGCTCCCGAATTTCGCCGGAGCCGTCCGGAGCAGTGTCAACCCCGCGATTCTCGTCGGGAGCGGCGCCATCTAGCCTTACGATAAAGCGTACTGGCTTGGCGTCATTCACAGGAGCTAACACCAGATGCAGGTCGCGGCTGTGGAACCGAAACACGAGCTTTCCAGGCACTGCCTGGAGCACGGCGCTCTCGGCATTGACGTTCCAGGACCCGCTCAATCCCCAATGATTTAACGAGGGTTTCGCGGGCGCGCTGTAGTTCTCAAAGGAATCCTTACGCACTTTTTCGGGCGAGGCGAAATTCTGGGCCTGGCGATAGCCTATGTATGTTTCGGGAGATCGCTCATCCGTCCAGTCGGGAGCGGCCTCGATTCCAATACCGGATACGCTAGTCGTGTCAGAAGTGAGGCCAGTGGCTCCGTTTTCCTTCAGGAGTTCCTGGATACCATGCTCCATCTCGCCATAGTCGCCTTCCCCAAAGTGGTGGTAGCGAATTCGCCCTTTCGCGTCGACGAGATACTGGGCCGGCCAAGCTTGATTGTTGAACGCTTGCCAGATCCCATACTTGCTATCAATCGCCACCGGAAAACCAACATTCAAATTGCGCACTGCGGTTTCTACGTTGATCGGTTCTTGCTCGAATGAAAATTCCGGCGTGTGCACACCGAGAACTACGAAGCCTGCATCTTGATATTTTGCCGCCCAATTTCTCAAGTATGGTAACGGTCGAATCGAGTTGATGCAGGTGTACGTCCAGAAATTGACCAGCACCACTTTTCCGCGAAGCGACTTGCGGCTCAAGGGAGCTGCATTGAGCCAGCCGATGGCACCGTCCAAGTCGGGCATGGCGCCTTCGTCGCCGAGGCGGGGGTAGAATGTGCCGATCAAATGGTCTTCCGCTTTGGCAGTATTCATGATGTGAAACCTCGCGAGTACATTCGCGTCGGAACACAAAGCAAGTGCGACAAATCCCGCGATGCCGGCTACGCCAAGTACGCGGTGCGCCGAATCTGAATTGAGTGAATGCCGCCTCATGCTCGTGACCTCCGTTTCTGTTCCTTCTAGGGCCGGGCAAAGGCGTCGACATCAACGACGGCCTTGGCAAAGGCGTCTGGAGCTTCTTGGGGCAGATTGTGCCCGACGCCTCCCGTGATATTCCGGTGCGCATACTTGCCCGTGAAATTCTTGGCGTAAGCGCTAGGATCCGGGTGCGGTGCGCCATTGGCATCGCCTTCCATGGTGATGGTTGGTACGGTGATGACGGGAGCTTCGGCGAGGCGCTTTTCCAGACCGTCATATTTCGGCTCGCCTTCCGCCAGGCCCAACCGCCAGCGGTAATTGTGAATGGAGATCGCGACATGATCCGGGTTCTCGAAAGACGCTGCGCTGCGATCGAAGGTGGCATCGTCGAAGTTCCATTTTGGCGAAGCCAGTTGCCAGATGAGTTTGGCAAAATCATGGCGGTATTTTTCATAACCGGCCCGGCCGCGTTCCGTCGCAAAATAATATTGGTACCACCACTGCAGCTCCGCCTTTGGTGGCAACGGCGCTTTGCCGGATTCTTGACTGCCGATCAGATAGCCGCTGACAGAAACGAGCGCCTTGCACCGCTCCGGCCAAAGCACCGCCATGATGTCACCGGTCCGCGCGCCCCAATCGAAGCCAGCAACAATCGCCTTCTGGATCTTTAGCGCGTCCATTATAGCGAGGGTGTCAACGGCGATCGCCGACGGCTGACCATTGCGAACTGTTTCACTGGAAAGAAACCGCGTAGTGCCATACCCGCGCAGATACGGAACGATTACGTGGTAGCCTGCCGACGCCAGCACGGGCGCCACATCTACGAAACTATATATATCGTAAGGCCAGCCGTGCAGAAGAATTGCCGCTGGACCACTTGCGGGGCCGGCTTCGGCGTATCCAACATTCAACACGCCTGCATCAATTTGCTTCAGCGGGCCGAAGGACGTGTTCTTGCTCGGCGTACTCGTGCTCGCGGCGCGGGTGTTTGCTCCGCCCACGCGCGCATCCAAAGAGCCAGATACGCCAAAGTGAGCGGCAGCCGCGGTCATGGCCGCCACGCCAAGAAAACTCCGGCGATTATTGTTGATCTCCTCGGGCTTCTGTTGAGACTGTTTGCTCAAACTCATGTTGAATCTCCTTTGTTCGATTTCGGACTGCATCCCTCCCAAACCGGCCCCACGGAGCCTATTCGATGCGGCGCGTCCGGCGGAAAGTGATTGGATGGCGCAGTGATCTGAACGCAGCTCGCAGTTCCTCGGCGAAAAGCTGCGGCTGCTCCCAAGCGGCGAAATGACCGCCCTTGGTGACTTCATGGAAGTAGTACAGCGACGGATAGGCCTGCCGTGACCAGCTTTCCGGCGCGCGATAGATCTCGTGCGGGAAAACCGTGATGGCCACCGGCACTTTGATCTGATTGGTCTTTTGCGCAGCGGCGCTGAAGTTGTTGTTGTTATTTTCCCAGTAGAAGCGGGACGAAGAGGCGCCGGTGTTGGTGAGCCAGTACAGCGTGATGTCGTCGAGTATCTCGTCGCGACCGATCACGCGATCGGGGTGGCCGTCGCTGTCGCTCCACTCGGCGATCTTTTCGTACGTAAAGGCGGCCAGACCACTGGGCGAATCGGCGAGATCGTAGCCGATGGTCTGCGGGCGGGTCACCATCATCGCACCGTAGGCCGCGTTTCTCCCGAAGAAGGTGCTGAGGGTGTTGTACGCCCGCAGTTCCTGGGCGGTCAGTCCAGTGGGCGCCGGATCGCCGCTGTTGATGCCCTTCACCAGGTTCTCGGGAATCGTGGCCGGCATGGTGAGATGGATGCCGAGCAGTCCGGGCGGCGCCTGGCGCGCCAGTGCGTCGGAGATGACCGAGCCGTGATCGCCGCCCTGCGACACGTAACGGGTGTAGCCCAAGCGCTTCATGAGCACGTCCCAGGCCCGCGCCACGCGGTCGGGATTCCAGCCAAGATCGGTCGGTTTGCCCGAGAAGCCATAGCCGGGGATGGCGGGGATCACGATGTCGAAGGCGTCTTGCGCGCGCCCTCCGTAGGCAACGGGGTCGGTAAGCGGGCCTATCACCTTCAGGAACTCCAGCGGCGAGCCGGGCCAGCCGTGGGTGAGGATCAGCGGTAGCGCGTTCGGTTCACGCGAAGGCAGATGGATGAACTGGATATCCACGCCGTCGATCGTAGTCACGAACTCCGGCAAGGCATTCAGCTTCGCCTCGCCCTTGCGCCAGTCGTAGTCCGTGCCCCAGTAGCGAACGAGTTCTTGCATATCCGCCAATCGGACGCCTTGGGATTCGTCATTGACCGTTTCCTTGTCGGGCCAGCGCGTCGCCGCGATACGTTTGCGAAGGTCGACCAGCTGCTCTTCCGGAACTTTGATGTGGAAGGCGCGGATTGAATCGTCTTGCGTCGCTGTGCTCTGTTTCTCGGGAAGCGGGCTGGTGACAAACGCTTGCGCTTCGACGGTCCGAACGGTTTGCGCATAGCTGGCGGCGGCCAGCAGGAGAAGTAAGAAGGTACCGCCAACCGCGGACGCGGCAAGAATGTTGCGCCGGGCGCGGCTGGAGACGTCTTCATGCGTCGCAAGGAGTTTGGCGGTGTACGGTATTCTTTCGGGATTCATAGTGGATCCCTCTTCTTTCGGTGCTCGTTTCCGATTGCATCCGCCGCAATCGAGCTCATTTGTTAAACAGATGGGCCCGCTGCATGACACAGGTCACGCCCTTGCACGATTGAGGACCGTGGGAGTTGAGGCTGGTGTTTGCCGAAACTCCCACAGCGTAATGACAAAGTCGCTAGACTTCGCGCTGTGCGGCATCCGCCGCCTCGGCCAGATTAGTCAGAAACGTGAAGAACGCATCCGACTGGCCAGTGAAGAGTCCCATGCCCGTTAGGAACTTGACCGCTCCCATAGCAACTCCGGTCGTGTTCGTTGGACGGACTACCGAACATGCCGGCAGGCTCGTGCTGATGAAGGGGCAAGGTTCCGGCATGATCAGGTTCGTCTGGAACATCTCCCTGACTGCGTCGCCTTTGGCCCCGGTGTTCGGGTCCACGCCACTGTTGAGGTCGGGAAATGTCAGCCCATTGGTTGGATCGGTGAGCGGCGGCGCATTGCCAGCCGTTTCTGACAAGGTTTGAAAATGCATGAGTTCAATTGGTCCCATGCTGATGAGGAGTCGTAGCACTTCCACGCTGGTAGCTCTTTGTGCCAGCGCCAGGCGCAAACTGCCGCCGCCTTGTTCCACAGTTGGGATATGGAAGGCCGCTGTGTTGGCAATTGCCTGAATGTGTTCGTGTGGGTACAGGTCGTCGTCTTTCCTTGGAATGGCG